>Ga0131853_10000994_pt1 | contig 51511 bp, 44 predicted proteins | sample TergutLab28metaG_FD_92764 | JGI IMG/M metagenome (GOLD analysis project Ga0131853, IMG submission 92764) | Labiotermes labralis P1 segment gut microbial communities from Petit-Saut dam, French Guiana - Lab288 P1 (version 2) (version 2) | ecosystem: Host-associated > Arthropoda: Insects >...
CCAATTGGCATGATTCTACAAGACCAGGCACGATGTACTGGTTAATTGTCCGTTTATTAGACGTTTCTACTGCACCTAAGTGTAGTTTGTTTGCATCTGCTAATGTGATCAACTTGTGTGGATAAACGTGGTGTGCAGGTGCGGAATTGAAATAGAATTTCGCTGGCTCTGTACCGTCGATAGATTTAAAGAAAATTTCTTTAACGCCTTTTCCGATATATAGTCCATCTTGCTTGTTTAATTCGAATTCTTCACCGTCGAGGATAACAATTCCTTTTCCACCGATGTTAATAATGCCACCTTCACGACGCTCGAAAAATGTATCAGCACCTAAGTCTTTTCCACCTGTGAGTGTCAATGTTTCTTTTACTGGTGTAATGCCGCCAGCAATGATGCGATCGTTATGTGAATAAGTTAAATTCACTTGGTCAGCTTCAAAAACATGCTCGATTAAGAAATGTTCTCTAAGCTCGTCTGTTGTATAATGCTTTACATCCTCTGGGTGATTTGAATAACGTGATTCTAAATTCATGGTAATTCCTCCTAAATTTTGATTTATCCTATTGTACCTTATCTAGGGAGGACATTTCAATGTCCACATTCCCTGAAATAACGACTTTATTTAACCAGCTCAATTATCCTTTATATCCTTGCAACTTAGATATTTGCGCTGCTGCATATTTAACCAGTGCAATATCCTGAGTTGGATCATAAGATTCTTGATATAATCCCAAGGTGCCGATGGCTGCTGTGACATAGCCACGATGATCAAAAATCGGCGCACCGATTGAGAATGTGTAATCCTCGTTTTCACGGTTAGAAATCGCATAGCCTTGCTCTTTTATTTTTTCAATTTCCTGAATTAAATCTTCCGTTGACGTAATGCTGTTATGAGTTTGGGGACAAAAGTCAATTTCATTCATCAACCGCTCCTGTTTGTGAGAAAATGCTAAAATGGATTTTCCAATACTCGTGGTATGAAGCAATAAACGATCACCAATGTTTGGTGTTGCAATAATTTTTCGTTCTGGTTCCTGCTTTAAAGTAAAGACAATTTCACCGCTGGTTTCCTTTGCGATCAAAATGGTCAACCCAGTGGCATTGGCTAAGTCTTTGATGATCGGCTCAGAAGTATTTAAAAGTAACGATGTTTGAGAATAGTTGCTCCCGATGGAATAAGCTTTTATACCAATGGCATAAGTCTTCACACCATTTTCCCTCGTGTAGATCATGTTTGTATGAACCAGTGTTTCCAAAATATCAAACGCACTGGTTTTGGGCATGCCTAATTCCTTCGCGATATCCGTTAGCGTTAGCTGTTTATCGGTAGAAGCAATTAACTCTAAAATTTCTATGGTTCTCTTTGTCGTTCGATTTATTTTCATTCCTTTTAACTCCTTATACCAATACCAAATTTCACTTTTTCATAAGTGTTGTCAAAAACTTGCGACTAAACTCAATATCGTCCCCTTCGACACCTTCTAAAATAAAATCTGGCGTTGTCTTTAAGGTTCCAAGCTTTTCAAATAAATACGGGTAGTCCAGATCCCCTTTTCCAGGTGCAACCTGTACCAATTCGCCATTTTCTAAGATAAAATCTTTTCCATGAACAATCATGATTTTGTCGTTAAACAAACTGGTCATTTCATCAATCAGTTGATGTTGCTCGTGGGTATTTTCATTGTGCAATAAATTGAACAAATCGAAAATAACACGAACATTTGGTGAATTTAGGTCATCAACAAGTCTTTTCAATCTTTTCGGCGTTGAAATAACATGATGATAAGCTGGCTCGATGGCCAGGTAAGTTCCTGCTTCTACTGCAGTCGGTAAGATTTCTCTAAAAACACGCAGAACCTCTTGATAAGCAGCTTCTGATTGGTTGTGCTCATGCCATGTCCATTCATCATCGTTGTAAGAACCTGTTTCAGTTCCGACTAGCTCAGTTCCGAAAAAGGTTGCTTTCTTTAGATGGTTTTTGAAGTTTTCAACCGTCTCTGCTACGAGCGTTTTATTACTATGAACAGGGTTGAAATAAGCACCCATCATGGCAACTTTGATGCCTTTTGCTTCTAGTTGCGTCTTCACTTCGTTAGTTAATTCATCATTTAAAATTGGTGCTACACTGCTTTCAAACTCAATGGCTTTTGGCAATACGAGTTGAAGTGATTCTAAGTTTGCATGGGCAACCGATTGTGCAAAAGCAGCAGGTGTATTTTTACCTAAATCATGTCCTCTAATTCCAATTCTCATGGTTGTAACCTCCACTCATTTGATTTTTATTAGGCAATTGCAAAACTATCGTTCTTTCTTTTGTTTTTTCTCAAATTGTAATTTTTAGGTGTATTTGAGAAAAATTTCCTCCGATTATGAAAGATTTTTTTCTCATATTATGTTTTTTCAAAGTGTTTGAGAAAATTTTGTCCCGATTATGGAGACTTTTTTTCTCATATTATGGTTTTTCGGCACATTTGAGAAAATTTTGCTAGTTTGAAGTTTATTTCGTAATTGCCGTTTGATTTTTTATAAAGTGACTCCGAATTTCCAAATGGCAATTTCACGGTAGTTATAAGTTTCATTGTGTGCCCATTTACCGTTACATACTGCTATTACATAATCAATGAAATCTTCTACCACTTCTTCAGTTGATTTCGTTAATAGTTGACCTGCATCATAATCAATCCAATGTGGTTTTCTAATGGCTAGGTCTGTATTTGTTGAAACCTTAACAGTTGGGATAAAGCCGCCATAAGGCGTTCCACGCCCAGTTGTAAATAAGACTAAATGACAACCTGCTGCGCCCAATGCCGTTGTTGCAACCAAATCATTGCCTGGTCCTTGCATCAAGTTTAAGCCATTTTTCTTAAGGCGTTCTGTATAAAACAAGACATCAACCACATTTGACGTTCCCGCTTTCTGGGTACAACCTAATGACTTATCTTCAAGTGTGGTAATCCCGCCATCTTTATTTCCAGGTGATGGGTTTTCGTAGCATACCTGATTATTATCTTCATAATACTGCTTGAAATCATTGATTAAGCGCACTGTTTTTTCAAAAACTTCAACACTTTCACAACGGTTCATCAAAATGGTTTCAGCACCGAACATTTCCGGAACTTCTGTCAAAACGGTTGTGCCACCTTGAGCGATTAAATAATCCGAGAAATAGCCGAGCAATGGGTTACCAGTAATACCTGAAAAACCATCACTTCCACCACATTCTAAGCCAATTCTTAACGCACTCAATGGTGCAGGTTGTCTCATATCATTTTTCATTAAATCATATAAGGCTTGAACCATCGATGTTCCATGTTCAATTTCATCATCATGATCTTGGGCAATCATAAAGTGAATTCTGTCGGCATCATACGCGCCTAATGTCTCTTTAAATTCTGCAACTTGGTTATTTTCACAACCTAATCCAATCACCAAAACGGCACCGGCATTCGGGTGTTTCACAATATTTTGCAAAATTTCCTTCGTGGTAGTATGATCATCACCCATTTGTGAACAGCCATAAGCATGTTCAAATACGATCACACCATCAACATTTTCAGCCAAATCACCTACTTGACGTAAGAAATTATCCTTGATGCGACCTGCCATTTTATTGATACACCCAACAGTCGGGATAATCCATAACTCATTACGAATCCCAACCTCACCATTTTTACGATGGTAAACTTGAACTTCACGTGCCATCCCTGCTGCTTCTAGCTTTTCTTCTAATTCAGGCAAATACTGGTAATCCAGCTGCTCACCCAAATTGGTTTTCGTATTGTGAGTATGAACATGATTCCCAATTTTTACATCAGCCGTAGCGTGACCAATGGGAAAACCATACTTCACAACATTCTGTCCACTCGGAATATCTACAAGGGCAATTTTATGTCCTTGCTTCACCGGTTCACTTAAAGTGATTTCTTTTTCATCAACCTGAATCACAAGACCAGCTTCTAAATTTTTAAGTGCAATAACCACATTGTCATTGCTGTGTAGTTTGATATAATCTCTCATTTTATACGCCTCCCTTTTTCTAAGGACTTATTTTAAAGCAGGCCACTTTTTACAGGCATGCAAATTTGCAATAAACCGCTTATGCAATAAGTTGCTTATGTGTTCACATTAACCAACCTACAAGAGCGGAATTTACTTTAAACTAGTACTTCCTCATTTGCTTGAGCTTTCTTTTCATAATAACTCTCAATCAATTTCGCAATCGCTGCACAAACCAGTTGTTGAAAAAAGATCCCAGTTATAATAGGAATGGCAGCTCCCGGTGGAAAATGCGCCACAGCAATAACCACACCCGTACTCATATTTCGCATACCACCAGAAAAAATAACGGCTTTTACATCAGCATCAGGCAACTTCATCCATCTTGCTAAAAGCCATGAAATGGCATACCCAATAACAGCCAACGCCATAATACTCATCATAATCATAACCAAACGGAAATCTACAGGTGGAAAATATCTTCTAATATTACCACCATTAATAAAGATAACCGCTAACAGAAATATTTTAGCAAAAGGTCCAAGCTTCACACTCCATTTCTTCCCAAACTCACCCTTAGAAAATTGATTCAAACTCATCCCAACAATAGATGGTATCACAACCATAAGCAACAAACTTCTCATCATCCCTAAAGTATCAAGCTCAATACTCGCACCAGTCAACAATAAAACAGATAACGGTAAAACAATTGGCGTAAGAATCGTATCTAGTAACACAACACTCAGTGTCAAAGACACATTCCCCTTTGTAATCACCGTCCACAAAACACTATTAATTGCGACTGGAAGCAAACCAAACAGCAACAAACCTGTTTGCGTATAAATATCATTGGGGAAGAAAATCAGACCAAAGACCAAAGAAACTACCGGCATTAAAATCCTAAGAATTAACATCACAACTAAAATTCCTTTTGGCTTTTTAATCGTTCCCAGGAAGGCATTGAAGTCAATCTTCAAACTACCTATAAAGGTCGCTAGAGCAAATAACCAAGGTACAACGCCTACAAATTGACCCGCTCTAGCCCCTAACAGTAGCCCTAATGTTAAAAAAGTAGGGGTTAAAAAGGGGAAAAACTTATCTAATAACCTAACAAATGACTTCAAAACAAACACCAACCTATAAAATTATTATTCCGCTAAAAAATTGGTTAATGCACCTTCCATCCCATGCATTAAAACTTCCCCTACTACCTCTGTAATTTGATCCGTCAATCCAGGAATACTATTCAGATCCATTTCCCAATGTGAATCTAATCCTAAAAATTCACTCACAACACCACATATATCCAATTCCTGGGCATCATACTTAGACCATACCTGCTCATAAAACGCTAAAAACTGTGGTTCATCCTGCAAATTAATTTTTTCTTCTCCACCCGTGCCGAGCATTCGAACACCCCTAAAGAAGACCAGCATACTTGCCAACGAGAAAGCCATATAATCTGGGAATTTTCCATACTCCTTAACATAATCTAAAGCTGTCGGTAATAAACGACTCTTGAATTTCGCAGTACCATTTAAAGCAATCGACATCAATTCATGATGAATCTGAGGATTACTAAAACGGTCATAAACACCATTTGCAAATTCTACTAACGTTTCCTTTGACAAATAATGCTCAGTTCCAGGAATCATTTCCAAATCGGTCGTATTCTTAATAAACTTAAGCATCAACGCATCTTTCATCGTCTCACCAACAGTATCAAGACCTTTTAAATAGGCCACTGGCACCATTAAAGTATGAAGTCCATTTAAAATACGAACTTTCTGGATTTTATAAGGTTTAATATCATCCGTAAACACCATATTAAGCCCAATCTTAGCACCATCTAGAATTTCACCAATGCCATTGCGATCTTCAATCACCCATAAATGAAAAATTTCACCCATGACAATGTTGTTATCACTATAACCTAACTTCTCAGTTAATTCATCAATGCGTCCTGCTGGATAACCTGGTACAATACGATCTACCAATGTATTCGTAAAGGTATTCGCCTCATTTAACCATGTCATAAAGTCAGCTTCTAGATGATGAATTTCAGCAAGACGCTTCACACAGGCGTACAGCTCATCTCCATTATCATCAATTAATTCGCATGGAACAATGAATAATCCCTTATCCATCGCACCACTGAAGGTTTGATAACGATGGTATAAAAATGCCAATAACTTACCTGGAAATGTTTTTGGAGGAGTATTTTCAATCCGATCTGATTTATCTAAAACAATTCCTGATTCAGTTGTATTAGAGAAAACAAATTCCAAGGTATCCACTTCTGCTAACTTCAAATAAGCTTCATAATCTGCATAGGGGTCAACGAATTCACGCAAAATGTCAATCACTTGCATTTTCGAAACAAACTCACCATCTTGCACGCCTTCTTGAACGAGCGTATATAAGCCATCTTGTTCAGCCAATTCTTTAATACGCCCAAAGTCTAGGGGTTGAACAACTGCCACATCCCCTTCATAAATTCCTGCATCATTTAATTCTTGTAACATCCAATCGACGAAAGCCCTTAAGAAATTTCCTTCTCCGAATTGAACAACTTTAATTGGACGTTCTGCTCTGTTTCCAATTATTTCATTATTTAATGTTTGCATCCTGTAACCCTCCGTCTTAACTTTACTTCAAATTTTCAAAACCGAAATATTCTTTTGAATTGTGATATGAAATGTCTTCGACAACACTTCCTAAAAATTCAAGCTCTGCTGGGTACTCTCCCAACTCCACATACTCACCAAGTAAGTTACAAAGTAATCTACGGAAATACTCATGACGCGGGAATGAGAGGAAACTTCTCGAATCAGTTAACATACCAACAAACTGAGATAACACACCATTTGCTGCAAGGGCACGCATTTGATCAATCATCCCATCTTTTTGATCCATGAACCACCAACCTGATCCAAATTGTAATTTACCAGGCGTAACGCCATCTTGGAAACATTGCATTAACGTAACGACTTTATGGTTATCTGCTGGGTTTAAATCATAAATAATTGTTTTTGGCAATTGATTGGTAGTATCTAATGCATTCAAGAATTGAGATAGCTTCCCAATATCAAATGAATTATTAACAGCATCATAACCTGTATCTGGTCCGATTGTCTCAAGCATGCGTGTGTTGTTGTTGCGTAATGCACCAATATGTAATTGCATCACCCAGTTACGCTTGTGGTAAGCTTTCCCTAAGAACAACAGCACAAATGCTTTGTATTTTTCAATTTCTACCGCTGTCAATTTTTCTTTAGCACGACCCTTTAAGAAAATCGCTTCTGCTTCTGCACGTGTCACATCCGTTGTATAAGAAAACACATCAATCCCATTATCAGATACTGTACAACCAACCGACACAAAGAAGTCCATACGGTTTTCTAATGCGGCAAATAAATCATCTAATTTCTCTATTTTTGAACCAACCACACCAGCTAAGGTATCAATCCAATCATTAAACCAGCTTAGTTCAATATTTACAGCTTTATCCGGTCTAAATGACGGTAAAACTTGTAAATCAATCGTCGGGTCTTCAGCGATTAATTTGTGATATTTCAAATCATCAATTGGATCATCAGTTGTACACATCGCTTGGACTTTTTGCATTTCAAGTAATCCCCTTACTCGGAATTCATCCTTTTGTAAAATCTCATTACATTTTTCAAAAATTTCATCAGCCGTGTTTTCATTCAATAAAGTATCAATATCAAAGTATCTTTGCAACTCTAAATGCGTCCAATGATAAAGTGGATTTCCAACTAGATAAGGCATTGTTTTTGCCCAGGCAGCAAATTTTTCCTTGCCACTTGCATTTCCTGTTACCAATTCCTCACGAATTCCCATGGTTCTTAAAGCACGCCACTTGTAGTGATCGCCACCTAACCAAACCTCGGTAATATCAGCAAATTGTTTATTTTCATAAATTTCTTGCGCACTTAAATGATTATGGAAATCAATAATTGGCATTTTTGCTGCATAATTATGATACAATGTTTTTGCTGTTTCATTTTGTAGTAAAAAATCTTGATCTAAAAACTTCTTCATTTCTAATTCCCTCTTTTCGGTTTATTAATAATTTTTGAATCGACAATAATTTCATGAATACCTGGCTTCCCAATAAATGCAGGTAAGGTAACCAGATTAGCTGATAATATTTTTAATAGAAAATCTCGCACAAACATTTGGAAATAATCCAAGTTCTCTCCATTTTCGTTTTTAACTACTTTGATAAAGACCATCGTTTTCCCAATCGTCGTTGACTCAAGCCAGAACAGAGACTGCAAGCCAATTGGAACGAGAATAATGATACAGACCATGCTAATTGTTAGGATAAAAAAGGGTTCTTCAAACATTTCTGCAACTTGTCCAGCTAGGTACACACCTAACGCTAGAGAACCGATTAAAACAATCAGATCGATGATATTGGCAACAATTCTTCTAATGATCATGGCCCATAACCACCTTTTCGATATTGGTAGGTTTTAAAGCTTTTCAAAAATTCTTCAATATTTTTTTGGCATTTATTCAGCATCCTCTCTCCTCCATTTCATTTTTTAACAATACTCCTACATAAACAAATAACTAATGAAATTCATCATTAGTTACTTGTGTTATATAGAGGTAAATGTTTCATGAATTAGGTCTCTAAACACCTGAAACTGTCATAATGATATTCATTAAATATTGTTCGCATTTGCGTAAGTTGTTCGCATTTGCGTTTGTCTATATCATATCACATTTTTACTAAGGATGCAATTGTTTTTCATACTTTTTATGATTTTTTGACAGATCCTTCATCATCCTAAAGATTTAGAGCCCCTATACAGGTATGGTTTCCTCAAAGAGGCTCAATCTCCTCATTTTTATGTTTAAATCTTGATCAAATCTTTAATGTTAACTGGCATGCCAGAAGCAATTGACTTATTAGCAGCGACACCTGTTAAAATTGACATGGCACCATCAATATGAGATGCTGCTCTGTTGAACTCATCGTGATCTGGTACACCAAACATATCATTTAATAAAATTGGATCGCCACCACCGTGTCCACCTGGCTTTTCTTCAATTTCAACCTCATATGGGGCACCGAACATCGGATGCACAGTTACTTTTTTAACTTTCAATGCACCTTCATTTTCTTTGTCGCCACCCGCATTGATATAAGAACGCTCAACAACATGAACTTCAATTCTACCTTTGCTTCCATTGATCGCAATATTAAAACCTTCCCATGGCATGTAAGCATTTAATGAGTATGTTAAGATGGTTCCTTTATTGTACTTCACTGTAACCCCTAATGTATCCTCAATCGAAATATCATCTGCAAAGACGCTACGATCGCGAAGATAGCCACTATCTTCTTCAGCATTTAAGTATAACTCTGTTAATTCCTCATTTGACCTTAAATCAATGGCAAATGGATCTTTTTTCGCATATTCATTGTCTAAACAACGATAATAGAATTCTTTAACCCCTCTTGCCTCAGCATTGGCTTGACCGTAAAAATTCAAATCTCCAAAACCGAAAACAGTTTTTGGTTGATCATTTAACCAGAAGTTAACTAAATCGAAATGGTGCGTTGATTTATGAACCAATAAACCACCACTATTTACTTTATTTCTATGCCATCTGCGGAAATAATCGGCACCATGTTGAATGTTTAATAACCATTCAAAATGAATTGAGAATACATCACCAATCACACCATCACGGATTAACTCTCTGATTTTTGTATTATGTGGTGAATAACGATAGTTGAATGTTACACGTAAAGAACGTCCTGTTCTTTTTTGGCAGTCAATGATCTCTTGTGCTTTTTCTTCATCAATGGTCATTGGTTTTTCAGAAATAACATCGTAACCTTTTTCCATAGATGTGATAATATAATCATGATGGCTACGATCTACAGTTGTAACAATAACAAAATCTGGTTTTAAATCATCTAACATTTTTTCAAAATCTGAGTTTGAATATGTTGGAACCGCTGGGTGACCATGCTTTTCAGTTAACAATTTATTAGCATAATCCATACGTGTTTGTGAAATATCACAGAACCCAACCATTTCACTTGTTTCTTTAAAATCAGATGCAACTGCTTCATAGAAGAAGCGTGCTCTTCCACCTGTACCTACTTGAACATAACGTTTTTTCATCTTAATATCACTCCATATTCAACTTCAAATTTTCTATTCTATTTAACCGTATGAATTTTCATATCGGCAAAGATATAAGCCTCACCATCTGTTACTTTAACACTTTTCAAATGATCTTCTTTTACCTTAATTATACACTATTATAGCGATTATATTATCAACTTATAGTTGGCAAACTGGCAACTATAAGTTACATTTTCAAGTTACCATTTTTACACATCTTAAAACATCATCATTTGCTATTCTTTCGAACCAGTCGAAGCAATTCCGTCAATGAAATATCGTTGAGCTGCAAAGAATAATGTAATTGCAGGAATCAATGAAATAACTGACATTGCAAATACTTCACGGAATAAGATGCCACCTTGACCTGACATATCAGATGCTGAACGGAGCACTTGCTGTAAGACCCACATAGACGAATCACGGATATAAATAATCGGACCTAAGAAATCGTTCATTCCCCACATAAACGTAAGTAGGGCAACTGTAATAATTGCTGGCTTCATAACAGGAAGTAAAACTCTTACTAATGTCTGGAATGAATTACAACCATCAATTTTTGCTGCTTCATCTAACTCACGAGGGATTCCGCGCATAAATTGAACAAGCATAAACACAAAGAATGAGCCTGTTGCTAGAGCGTGTTCAATCCATAAAGGAGCGAAAGTCCCAAACAACCCTAAATCCTGGTAGAGCATAAAAAGTGGAATACGGAAAATAACATCAGGCATAAGCAACGTTGCAATAACTAGGGAAAAAACAATTTTCTTTCCTTTAAAATGAAACCTTGTAATGGCATAAGCTGTAATAACCGTAGAAACAACTTGTCCAATTACTCGTGGAATTAAAAATCGCAACGTATTTAAAAAACCTTGTCCCAAAGTAAGTCTTGTCCGAGTTTGCCAAGCACTTTGAATGGTCTCTACCGGATTAATTGGATTTTGTGGAATTAATCCAGAAGAAGTGAAAATTTCATGATTTTCCCTAAAAATTCCAGCAACCAGCCACAATAGTGGATAAATTAATACTACAGACACGGCAGCTAGAACAAGATAACGCGTGGTATTTAAAATTTTTCTTTTAGTAGCAAAAGTCATCAGTCGTCATCCTTTCTTAATCGTTATAAAACGTCCATTTATTGGAAGTCTTAAATAAAATCATTGTTCCGACCATTATTAATACGAACATGATCCATGAGGCAGCAGCAGAGATACCAAAATTATTCATCTCAAATGCACGTTCATAGATAAACACATTAAGCAAGAGTGCTGCGTTATTAGGACCTCCAGGATTAGCAAACACCAAGAAAGGTGCATTAAACTCTTGGAAGGAACTCGTTAATAATTGGATCAGGTTAAATAAAATGGTTGGCGAAATAATGGGAACGGTAATGGTGAAAAATTGACGCCATTTCTTAGCACCATCAATTGACGCTGCCTCATATAAAGATTGCGGTACATTTTGAAGGGCAGATAAGAAAATTAACATTACTGAGCCAAACTGCCATGCACGTAAAAGCGCGATAATTAACAATGCCGTTCCTTCTTGAACCATCCATCCCACAGGACTAATGCCGAAAATGCCAATAAAAGAATTAATTAAACCATCATTCCCCCAAACAGAACGCCACAATAAAGCAATCGCCACACTACCACCTAAAATCGAAGGAATGTAAAAGGCAGTTCTGAAAAATCCAATCCCTTTTATTTTAAAATTTAAGACAAAGGCGATAAATAACGCAAAGACTAAAACCAGCGGTACTGTCAAGAGCACATAACGAAAAGTAACCCCTAAAGAGTGCCTAAACACAGTTCCATTTAAGGAGGTGCCTGTTAGTAATTCTTGAAAGTTATCAAGACCTACAAAAACCTCAGGGCGACCTATTCGAATATCAAACATACTTATTCTAAAAGCTTCAATAAATGGATAAAGTCTGAAAACTATTATACCAACTAACCATGGAATCAAATAAAGATAAGCATCGCTCCACCTAAGTTTAATCTTCTTTTTATTTTTCGAAGTATCCACTTTTTTCTCTCCTATCATCAATATTTTACATTTTTCAAACCAAGTCTAAGAAATAAGGAGCTGGTGTGTTGACTCCAGCTCCTCACTCAATGACAAATTAGTTTAATTCAGCATCAATTTCAGCTTGGATATTGTCATAAACAAACTGAGCTGCTTCTTCAACAGTCGTAAAGCCATAAATTAAAGCTTCAAGTTGGTTTTCATAAATCGCACGTACAGTAGGGAATTCAAATACTGGGCTCATTGTTGTACGAACAGCATTCGCATGAACATTGTTTGCATCAATGGCAGCACCACCAATTTCACCTGCAGCGACTAAATCTTCAAAGTGTGCCAAACCTACTTGATTAGCAGGTACTCCGCGGTCAGTTCCTAGAATCGCAACAGCACGTGGATCAGTTAACATAAAGTTTAAGAATGCCGCAGCAACCTCTGGATAATCAGAGTTATTTGAAATCGCAAAGCCCATAGAAGGACGTGTCATAACACCACTTAACTGCGCACCATCCATTGTAAAATGGTCACGAACAGCAATTAAATCCTCTCCACCATCTAAGTTGTTGATCCAGTTGTTAATTGATGAATCCCACTCAAATACTGCTCCAAAATGTCCGTTAATCCAGTTTTCGTTAGTTGAGTTAAAGGCTGCTGAATCAAATTGACCATAAGCTAATACACCATTATCCATTAAATCTTGAATAAATTGGAAAGCAGCTGTAAGCTCTTCTAATGTATAAGAGAACTGATTGTCATCATCAACGAATTGACGTCCTGTATACTGCTCTAACCATGAGAACATAAAATAAGCAGTAGAAGCATTACCTAATTTACCGAATGCCCAAACATCTTCACCTAATTCTTCTTGAATGGTGTTACCAGCTGCTTTTAAGTCTTCCCAAGTATTGATGTCTTCGATGTTTAATCCAGCTGCTTCGTAAATATCACGACGCATAAATGGTACGCGTGCAGTCATTCCAGTTGGAACAGCTTGAACCACACCATTTGTACGAACAATATCAATGTCTGCAGTTGACCAGTTGCTTAAATCCAAATGCTCAGTAATGATTGGATCTTCTAAATCCATAAATGTTGTTCCAAATGGAGAATATAGCTGTAACCAGTTGAAGTTAATTTGCATTAAGTCAGCTTCACTATTCGCCATTAAATCACCTGCGAAAACATCTTGGAAACCACTCCATGGTGCATAAAATGGTGTGATTGTTACACCAGGATTTTCAGATACGAATAAATCAATGATTTCATTCGTTGCATTGTGACGTGGGTCATCTCCCCACCATGAGAACGTAATGTCACCTGCTAAACCATTTGCTGGCGGCTCCTCGTCTCCATTATCATCACCATTGTCGTCTGCTGGTGGTGCTTCCGTTGCTGCTGGAGCCTCAGCTGTACCTCCGTTATCATCGCCATTTCCACAAGCTACTAACACTAAGAAAGCAACTGCGAACATCGCAACTAGTAAAAATAATTTGTTCTTTTTCATTTTCTATTCCTCCCTGGAATAATATAGTATTTTTTTACCTGACTCTCTTGAAACAAGGATTTCGCATTTACGAACGTCGTTCGCAAGAGAGCTTACGTGTATAATATCACATAATTTTTAAATGTGCAAGCTATTTTGTGAAAAAAAATTTATTTTTTTGATTTTCTTTCAATTTGCTTTGCTTACAAAAGTGATAAGCGAGCACAATGTAACAAAAACACATTTCTTTCATATTTTGTCCAAGAAATTCGATTCTATTCTTCCAAATTCTCCAAAATTAAAAAAGATGGGTCATCACATTAATGAACCATCCTTGATTTCTATTTGTTCAAATATTCATGAATACCTTTCGCTGCAACTTTTCCTGCTTCCATGGCAAGAATAACTGTTGCAGCACCAGTTACCGCATCTCCACCTGCAAAGACACCAGCTTTACTAGTCTGTCCAGTGGCTTCGTCAGTCACAATACATTCCCATCTGTTTATTTCAAGTCCTTCTGTTGTAGAAGCAATTAAAGGATTAGGCGATGTTCCTAATGACATAATCACAGTGTCTACTTCAATGTCAAATTCTGACCCTTCCACCACAACCGGACTGCGTCTTCCTGAATCATCAGGTTCTCCAAGTGCCATTTTCACACAGCGAATGCCTTTAACCCATCCTACATCATCCACAAGAATTTCTGTGGGGTTGGTTAAGACATCAAAAATAATGCCTTCTTCTTTAGCATGATGAATCTCTTCTAGGCGAGCTGGTAATTCTTCTTCCCCTCTTCTATATATAATGTGTGTCTCTGCTCCCATTCTGAGGGCAGTTCTCGCTGCGTCCATGGCGACATTTCCACCACCGACAACGGCAACTTTATTTCCAGTCATCAATGGTGTGTCATAATTTTCAAGGGTGGCACGCATTAGATTGCTTCGTGTTAAATATTCATTGGCTGAAAAAACACCGTTGGCATTTTCACCTGGGATACCCATAAATTTTGGTAATCCTGCTCCTGTTCCAATAAAAACAGCTTCAAAACCTTCCTCTGTGATTAAAGCATCAATTGTCGTTGATTTACCAATGACCACATTTGTTTCGAATGTGACACCTAGATGTCGTACACGGTCAATTTCTTTCGCTACAATGTCAAGTTTTGGGAGTCGAAATTCTGGAATTCCGTAAACCAACACACCACCTAATTCATGTAAAGCCTCAAACACTGTTACGTTATAACCCATTTTTGCCAAATCCCCTGCACAAGTTAGCCCAGCTGGTCCCGAACCGACAACAGCGACTTTTCGATCATTTAGCCCGCTTGCCTTTTCTGGCTGAACATCGTTTTCTAATGCCCAATCTGCCACAAATCGTTCAAGCTTTCCAATGGCAACTGGATCTCCTTTAATTCCACGGATACATTTTGCCTCACATTGGGTTTCTTGAGGACAAACACGTCCACAAATGGCAGGTAGAGCTGATGACTTAGAAATGGTTTGATAGGCAGCTTCGATATTTCCATCTTTAACCTCTCCAATAAAGGCTGGAATATCAATGGCAACAGGACAACCGGCGATACATTTTGCATTTTTACACTCAATACATCTCGTAGCTTCAGCAATGGCTTCCTCTAAATTATAGCCATAACATACTTCTTCAAAATTGGTTGCACGAATATGTGCATCTTGGTTTCTTACAGGGATTACTTTTAAAACACTCATAGCTGTTCACCTCCACAACAACTCTTTTTTTGTGGCGAACGCCCGTCAGGGGTGCAGCCACATCCGCCAGTATGATTTTCTTTTAATTTTAACATGGCTTTGCTTTCATCTGATTGATACAATTGTTGCCTTTTCATGGCTTCATCAAAATCTACCAAATGACCATCAAATTCTGGACCGTCGACACAAACAAATTTAACTTCATTCCCAATGGTTAAACGACAAGCACCACACATTCCTGTTCCATCAATCATAATTGGATTCATGCTAACCGTCGTTGGAATTTGGAGCTCTTTCGTCAATAAACTGACAAACTTCATCATGATCATTGGACCGATCGCAACACATTCATCATATTGCTTTCCTTCATCCATTACAAGTTTTTTGACAACATCAGTCACAAGACCGTGATGACCCCGACTTCCATCATCAGTAGCAACATACACATTCCCAGCAATCGCCTGCATCTCGTCCTCCAAAATTAACATATCTGCACTTCTCGCACCGATGATGACATCAACCTTAATTCCTTGCTGAGATAGCCATTTGACTTGTGGATAAACAGGTGCTGTTCCGACACCACCAGCGACAAATAGAAATTTCTTATTTTTTAATACTTCAATATCCTCTTTCACAAATGCTGTCGCACAACCTAGCGGTCCAACAAAATCCTTAAAAGAATCGCCTACATTCAAATTCAACATCTTCTCCGTAGACACACCCACCGATTGAAAAACAATCGTAACTGTTTCTGCATCACGATCATAATCACAAATGGTAAGGGGAATTCTTTCTCCTACTTCATCCAACCTCACAATAACAAATTGCCCTGGCTCACAATACTTTGCCACACGAGGAGCTTTCACATCCATAAGCACTATATTTGAAGCTAATTTTTTTACCTTAACAATTTCATACATTGACATCACTCCTCACAATAAAAAAGATATCCTAACAGGATACCAAAATTCTACCATTTTTTCAATGGCAAAGGTCTCGAAAGTGTTTTAATTCAGCTATTAATTTGTTATGACGAGCGTTTGAAGTGGGAGTGAACCCTTTCGGTGATCAGTTTGGGCTCTCATTTGAGTTTGTTTAGGTGAGATCTTCAACTTCACTCTCTCAAGCTGAACGCGCCTTTCGGCTTATCGGAGTAGTGATGGAAAGTTGGCAAAAAAGACTGCCAACTTTCCATCACTACTGTTTAAGGAGAATTACAAACACCTATCAGTAAACCATAACGAAACGGTAGTGGTTTGGAATTTTTTGAGTCTTTTTTCAAAAAATTCCAAATCACTACCCCAGTAACTCTTTTTCTGTCCTGAGGAGCGGACGTAGGAGCACCGTAGGGACAAGCCAAAAGGCGCGGTAGATTAAACGCATTAAACTCAGCAATAACTTTAAAAAAAATTAGAAGTCACTCACACGCTGAGCACCGAAAGGGGGCAAAGATCACTTCACATTCATCAATTCATAAACTGCTCCAACAATCTCAAAGTCGAATCATCCAAGCCCACCACAGACAATAAAAACTCATCAGTCAAGATCGGCATCCAAAAGAAACCAGATCTTTCAAGGGGAACTTCCACCACTTGAATCGTCATAGAAACAACAAGGGCATCATCAGCAAGGAGATTAATAAATTCCTGCATCATCACATCTTCAACACCGCCACCTAACACCGTCAAAAGTAAGCCACCTAAATTTGAAAGCACATTACTAAAAATAATATCAACATTATCTGTAATCAGCCTTGGCGTATCAATGGTTTCTAAATTCATGGTTACATAGGCCATTTGCCCTTCAATTCTTGAACCGGTTATCTCATAAGAAAGATTTTCAATAACCATCTCCAAAATGATCCCAAAAAGCTCTTCTTGAACCTCAGTTAATTCGTCCCCAAATCCTAATGTATCTAAATCTAATTCTTCTAATTGATCCATCATTTGCTCAACTGTCCATTCAGGAAGTCGGGGTCTGACGACAAAATAATAACCTGCGCCTAGTGCACCTAATAAAACAACAACAATTAAAAATAAGGTTAAAAGTACTCGTTTCATGTTTTTCATCCTTCACTTTCTCTATACTGGTAGATAGTTTCAAGGGGCAAATCTTGCCCATTTACACTATTATAACATTTACGCCCTGCCAAGTGAAGTGTTTTTTGACTTGTTTTTCCATTTGTGAACTTGTTATAGAATCTTTTTACCAATTCTGAAGCATTAAAAATGATATAAGAAACCCCAGTCGCACCTATTATATAAATAACACAGACAACAAGATAACCTGCCAACAAACTACCACCTTGTCCTAATATTAACCGCTGCAAATCTCTTGCAACAGGAATATTAGAAATAAACCAAGGCGAAATATGCGCTAGAATCAAAAAGTTTCCACTATAATCACCATCCGCAAACATCCGACCAAGCCCAAGATATCCCGGCGTATACAATCCAAATATGCCAGCTAAAATGACTGTTCCTTGCGCAATGATAAAATAACCTAAAAACATAAATACTGCCCGCTTAAACCACTCACTCTTAACTTCAAATTTAACAAAACCAGTGGTATAAAGGTAAACACCCACTAAAAACATAACGATATGGAGAGCAATTGACTGTAACGGAATAAACAGCGGTGCACGAAAAACCGATTCAGGAGCCACCACTGCTGCTAAACCACCCAAGGTCAAATAAGTCGCCATAAAATAATTCAACAACTGTCGCAATCGCTCATTTTTAGTTAAAGATGCTATAAGCATAACAGGTAATGGCAAACTAGACAATTGAAACGGGAATTCACGCAATCGGAAATAGCCGTCCCCATTAGAGGGGAAACTCATAATAAATAATTTCCAAACTTCTGTGAAGATAAAAAACACTGCTGCTGTAAACATCATTTTTTTGTAGGTGGTCATAGACGTGTTTCCTTTAAAACGAATCCCTACAAAGATAGATAGCCCGATTGTTATCATGATTGATATAATATGAAAAGGACCCATCACCGCAGGAATGTGATACCTGCTTATTTCTAATATTCTCACTAAATTTTCCACGAGTAATTCCCCTTTTCTAAATGTCTCAATAACTATTCTGCTCGTAACGCCTCAACCGGGTTTTTCCTTGCTGCCATATTGGCTGGAAGCATACCACCCAACAGGGTTAAAGCTAAACTAACTACCATCAAAATGCCAGCGTGAAATGGATTTAAATCGGCCACATTAACCAATTCCGTTGCTTCTTCTACAATGCGATTAATAGGTAAGGTTAAGCCGTAGGCAATGGTAATTGCTAAAATACCAGAGCAGACACCAATAATAAATGTCTCAGCATTAAAGACACGAGAAATATCTTTCTTTCTTGCGCCTAATGCACGTAAAACACCAATTTCTTTTGTACGCTCAATCACAGAAATATAAGTGATAATACCAACCATAATGACAGAAATGATCAACGAAAGTGCCGAGAAAGCAATTAATGTCATGGTTACACCATCCATAATCCCTCGTGTTAAATCCGTCATGGTGCTTGCTAAATCCGTATAGGCAATGCGGTAAGCATCATCATCTTGACTAGCGTTGAAATATTCGATATGGGCAATAATAGCATCTTGCCCTTCAAAGCTACTTGGGTATAAGAAAATCATCATCGGTGTCTCTTCTCCGCCTAATGAAGCAATAAAGGCACTTCTTTCGGCATCAGTGAGTGTCCCAAGTGTCATTACATGATAATCAGCATCTTTCTGCGCAGTCACGATATCAGATTCCATTTCAATTTCTATGATGCGCTGTGCCAATGCATCGCTGTAAGCTAGCCCAGGAGCTAACATGCTAAATGACAAATCATCAGGTCGACGAACAACACCTGTAAGTGTTAGTACAATGTTGTTTTCCGACTGATACATCGCTTCAAAATCGTTGTTAGGCAAAAAGTTTCCATGTTCTGTCTGAAGATAAAAATCATTGTTTGTGATTAATCTGAACTCCGTTCCAACAATTTCATTAAAATCAATTCGCTCTAACCCATTTATGTCAAATCCAAGGCGTTCTAAAATAACGTCATCTACACGATTATAGATGTCGACAACTAAAACGATCTCTGTTTCGTCTACTGGAAAAGCACCAGCTAAAAGATTAAAATTTTGTTCAAGAAATGATTCAGCATCACCATCTGGTGTTCCAGGAAATGAACTCAATCTAGCACCAGCTAAACCACTGGCAACATCCGCTATGGCAGAACCTTCTCCGCCAAGTGTAAATTGGATAAATTCATCATCCTCTACTTCACGCAAGATGTTCATTGTCACTAAGCGTGTAAATCCAATATTCGTTAGATGTTCAGAATCTATTTCATTTAAGTGTTCTAGAAATTCACTTGTGAAAATATTCGCATGTTCCCTATTTTCTTCTTCACTGTCAATGATATAAACACCATCAGTATCTGCAAATCTCATCTCTGTTAAAGGATCGTCTTCTTCCGGAACTTGAAGAACTTGTCCAAGCTCAATAATGGTCATCTCTGTTTGGGCAATGATCAATGGAAATTCAGACAAGGCATTGACTTGGAATTGGTCAATTTGATACTGAAAGCCATTTGACAAGCTTAAAATCAAAGCAATCCCAATAATTCCAATACTAGAAGCAAATGCCACCAAAGCCGTTCGCCACAGTTTCATGGTGATATTTTTTCTAGATAGATTTAAGGCAGTAAAAAAGCTCATGCTTGTATGCTTTAAGCTATATTGTTCATTTGCTTCATCTAATCTACTATCCTCGTAAATCAAACCGTTGTCAAAATGAATCAAGCGGTCTTCGGCATGTTCAGATACTGAAGGATTTTTAGTAACCCTAACAAGAAGCTTGTCTGTTTTCTCATCAGCAACCTCTGCAGCAATCCTAATGATTTGGTCATTTGTTTTAGTTGTTAAATTGGTTTTTGGTGTATCTACTAAGATAATATCAGGTGTTTTTTGAAGTGGGTTAGAATCACTGACCACGCGACCGTCTTGAAATCTAATCAAACGATCAGCATAACTTTCCGCCAAATCTGGATCATGCGTCACCATAATGACCAATTTATCTTCTGAAATTTCCTTAATTAACGTCATAATTTGGGCACTGGTTTTAGTATCTAGTGCACCTGTCGGCTCATCAGCTAAAATAATATCAGGATCATTGGCTAAGGCACGGGCAATGGCGACACGTTGCATTTGTCCACCAGAAAGTTGATTTGGTTTTTTGTAAATATGATCTTTCAACCCAACTCGCTCAAGTACTTCCAGTGTTTTTCCACGCTTTTCTTTAAAGCTTAAACCGCTTAAAGTCATCCCCATTTCAACATTGTCAATCAAATTCAAGTGGGGAATTAGATTATAACTTTGAAAAACAAAGCCAACACTGTTATTTCGGTAAGCATCCCAGTCACGATCGTTAAACGCTTTGGTGGATTTACCATTAATAATAAGATCGCCTTCATCATAGCGATCAAGCCCACCTAAGATATTTAAGCATGTTGTTTTCCCAGAACCACTGGTTCCTAAGATGGCTACAAATTCATTTTTCCGAAATTTTAGATGAATATCATCCAATGCAACTTGTTCAAAATTTTCTGTTTTGTAAGTTTTCTTAATTCCATTTAACTGTAACATTTAATCACTCCCCACGCTAATTCAAAATTCATTCTATTGTTATAGCACGTTCTATGATTATAGCACAAATTTCTAGAAAATCAAGCATTTTTCGATATTTTTTGCATTTAGGTGGTATATTTTACATTTTGTCGTTTTTTTTTGCACTTTAGTTTAAAATGAGTCTTACAGTAAAAATGTTCCGTATAAATCGTTTAAATCTCATTCAGTTTATGGTACAATAGTAAAGCAAATCCGATTACTATAGATAAGCTTAACAAATAAACTGGTTTGCTTGAGTATAATAAGTCGACCTATTGCATATTTACCATATCTGTAGAAGTAGATATGCTCTATCGGGAGGTTTATCATTTTTATTTTAGATTGAAAAAGGCAAAAAGGTGGAAGCTATGATACGCATCTCACAATTAAAAATCGGCATTGATGAATCTATCCAAAAACTCCCCTCACTCATTGCTAAAAAATTAAAAATCAAAGAAACAGCTATTAAAGATTACCGCATTTTTAAGGAATCCATTGATGCAAGGCGTGGAACCATCACTTTTGTTTATACGGTTGATGTAACCCTCGAAAATGAAACCAGCATTCTAGAAAAACAAATTCCCCACGTAACGCTAACACCTCATCTTGAATATGATATGCCACCTAAACGAGAATCGGTGCCCGAAAAACGCCCAATTGTCATCGGATTTGGACCATCTGGCATGTATGCTGCCTTGTTACTTGCGCAATGTGGCTACAATCCCATCGTTTTAGAGCGTGGTGGTACTGTTGATGAGCGTGTGATGAGCATTGATGACTTTTGGAAAAAGGGTATCCTCAATCCAGAATCTAACATTCAATTTGGAGAAGGTGGTGCTGGTACTTTTTCTGATGGTAAATTAACCACACGTGTTAAAGATTTGCGAGGTCGCAAAGTGTTAGAGGAATTGGTTAAGGCAGGTGCGCCTGAAGAAATTTTGTATGTTGCCCATCCCCACGTGGGAACTGATTTGCTTCGTGATGTGGTGGTAAATATTCGTAAAACCATCATTGACTTAGGTGGAGAAATTCATTTCAATACAAAGGTTGAGCATTTTGTCATAAAGGAGGGGCAAATTCGAGGGGTTATGACAAATAAAAATCAAGTATTTGACAGTGAACATGTGATTTTGGCTGTTGGGCATAGCGCGCGAGATACTTTTGAACAGCTTTATGAGCAGCAGATTGACATGGTTGCGAAGCCTTTTGCAATTGGGGCACGGATTGAGCATCCTCAAGCATTAATTGATAAAGCGCAGTATAAAGCAGTTGCTGGTCATCCGAAGCTTGGTGCAGCAGAGTATCGCTTAACCCATCAAGCAAGTAATGGACGTGGTGTTTATACATTCTGTATGTGTCCAGGTGGCCATGTTGTTCCTTCTTCATCAGAGCCAAACAGAGTGGTAACCAATGGCATGAGTGAACATGCACGTGCAGAATCAAATGCCAATAGTGCTGTTTTGGTTCAGGTTCAGCTAGAAGATTTTCCATCTGATGATCCGTTAGCAGGAATTGAGTTTCAACGACATTTAGAATCTAAAGCTTTTGTCTTAGGAGGTTCTAATTATCAAGCACCTGTTCAATTAGTCGGTGATTTTCTTGTCAACCGTCCATCTACAGGTATCGGGGCAGTGATGCCGACTTATGCAATTGGCACTCGCTTAGTGAATCTTCACGAATTATTTCCGAAAGAAATTTGTGAGGCGATGGTTGAAGGCATTCAAGCTTTTGATAAAAAGATTTCAGGTTTTGCCATGAATGATGCCATTTTGACAGGCGTTGAATCTCGATCATCGTCACCTATACGTATTACAAGAGACGCCCAGACACTGCAATCTACCAATTTAAAAGGATTTTATCCAGCGGGTGAAGGGGCTGGTTTTGCAGGTGGGATTGTTTCTTCTGCCATCGATGGATTGAGATGTGCAGAGCAAGTGATGCAATCACTCTAAGCATTGATTGTAGATTTTGCTAATTAATTGTATCCATAAATGAAAGGTTGGTTAATATGCCCAGTTTAAACAGTTTGTTATTTATCTTAATCGCTTATTTAATTGGATCATTCCCATCGGGGCTGATCATTGGAAAAGTTTTCTTTAAAATTGATATTAGGGAACATGGCTCTGGAAATTTAGGCGGCTCTAATGCCATGCGTGTCCTTGGGAAAAAAGGTGGCCTTGTTGTTTATGTGCTTGATGTTTTAAAGGGTGCGCTTGCTGTTTATGTTGCCATGAATTTCCAATCTGAAATCCATCCGTTGATTGTCGCCATTTTTTCATTAGTTGGCCATATTTATCCTGTTTTTGCTGGATTTAAAGGTGGGAAGGCTGTTGCAACTTCTGCTGGTGTCGTTCTGGCTTATGCACCATGGGTTTTCCTTCTCTTGGCCACTGTGTTTTTTGGATCATTAGCCATTATAAAAATCATCTCTATCTGTTCAGTTCTTGCAACCCTTACTTTATCAATCGCAGTGTGGTGGAATCCTTTTAACAACCCTAATTTAATGGGGGTTGTCCCGCGCGTGATATTTACACTCTTTACCATTTTAATCATCGTAAAGCATATTCCCAATTATAAAAGAATCTTAAGTGGCACTGAACCGAAAGTTGGCCAAAATAAAAAATCCACCGCGCCGTAGTGGATTTTTTATTTTGTATGTTATCGTATTAGACTTCTCCCATAACTCAGTTAAAACATCCTTACCAAACCATTAAATGCTGGCTTTAAATCACCCAACTTCTCCCATAATGCAGTTAAAACATCCTCATACGGTAGTGATTGAAAACGATTTGGAAGTCTTTTTTCCAAATCGTTTTCAATCACTGCCTCAGTAAGGCAAAAGCCGCGGTAGATTGAGAGCAAATACTGAGCAATGCAATATATATTTTTAAGCGAGATTCCTAATTGATCACCGAAAGGGTTACGTTATGGGAGAGATCTATTATATTTAAGTCTCCAAAGACTTATAAACATTCTGTGCAGCAATGGCACCATCATTGGTGGCAGTTACAACTTGGCGCAATTCTTTTTGAATCACGTCGCCTGCTGCAAAAATTCCTGGTATCTTTGTAGCCATATGTTCATCAACCACCACATTGCCAAATTCATTTGTAAGACCAAGACCATCTAACATATGCGTAACTGGATCATTTCCAATATAAATAAAGGCACCAGACACCAATAAATCAGTTTCCTCATTGGATTTGAGATTTTTCAAAGTAATACTTTCGAATTTTCCTTCCTCAGTCGCTGTAAACTTCACTGGCACAGAATCCCAAATCATTTCGATTTTATCATCTGCAAACGCGCGATTTTGCAAAACAGTGTCAGCTCTTAATTGATCCCGACGATGAACTACATGAACCTTAGATGCTAATCCCGCTAAATAAATCGCCTCTTCAATGGCAGAATTTCCACCACCAATCACAACCACTTCCTCATCCTTAAAGAAAGCACCATCACAAACAGCACACCAAGAAATCCCACGCCCAGCAAGTTCAGCCTCACCTGGGATATCCAACTTACGATGCTTCGTTCCCGTTGCAACAATAACACTACGGGCCAAAAATTGCGAAGTCCCACAATCAATGACATGTGTGCCATCACCTTGAGGTATCACTTTCTGCACATCACCATACACATACTCTGCCCCTGCAGACTTGGCATGAGCAAACATCTTCATTGACAATTCAGGTCCTGAAATAGTCTCAAACCCTGTATAATTCTCAATTTCAAACGTATTAACCATTTGCCCCCCCGGAGCACCTGACTCAATTAACCCTACCGTCAGCCCAGCTCGCGCTGCATAAACAGCCGCCGTCATCCCAGCAGGCCCTGCTCCAATAATTGCTACATCAAACTTCTTCATCTCATTATTCATCTATTCTTCCTCCAAATCATTAAATATTAAACAATTGCGAAACAATACCAAGAATATCAGCATTTCGCTGTTTCAAACCATTTGCTGATATTTTTGAGTCTATTCAGTCATCAGAAAATTCTTAAAATCGCAGAAAATCCGATAGTTTTATCTTTTCGCAATTTACCTAATTAAGTATAAATATCCATCCATATCCTCAAAACTAAGCCTTCCACAAACGGTAGTTGTCCGACATTGAAAGTCTGTCGGAGGGCGTCAGCCCGCAGATTTTTAATGTCGGACAACTACCCCAGCAAGCGGCAGCGCGGTAGCTTGAGAGCAAAAAACACAGTCGACTCACCATCATACCAGCTTAAAAAACACTAAAATTGACGCCACCACTCCCAAACAAACCCACTAACCATACATACTCCAAACCCCATCCTTACTAATCCCATTCCTAAGCGCGTAAGTATAAGCCGCACGCCTCGTTTTAAAAGTCTCAACCATTAAAACAATCAAATCACCATAGCGCGTATCATACCCTTCATCACCAGGCTCCATTAAATAAGTAACAAAATAACGCGCACCTAACGCCGCTTCAAAACTATCAAAATCAACAATATCAAATTCTAACCGATCCAACATATCATTTAGCAATTCCGCACCACCAAAATCAATATCATCAGCATCAATTCGCTTATCAGCATCTTCAAGAATGCCAATCAAACCATCAAAGTCTTTTTTCAACTGGTTAACCATGGATTTAACAGTAATAATTTGCAGCATAGTAATTTTCTCATCCACCTGAATGAGCACACGCTCTAAAATTTCCAAATTACTCTTAAATGTTGTAAAAGCTTCTACAACCTCAAAAAACTCATCACCATCAAAAATACAATTTGACACTTTCAATAACTCTAACACTTGAGACTCACATATGTGGCAGTACAATAATATTTCTGTTAATTCCAACATGACACGTCCATTTAACTCTTCAACATATGACATACATCATCACCCTTAGTCGTTTTAGTAACTCTTCTTATAGTATGTTTTATGATGTCAAATGATGACGATTCTTAAGTCTTGACACTTTTACTTTGCCTGCTCAGAGCGTTCCCGATTACAATCTTCCTTTTCCCATAACTCAGCTAACCCCCCCCTTTACGGTAGTGATTGAAAACTATTTGGAAGTCTTTTTTTCCAAATAGTTTTCAATCACTACCCCAGCGAGGCGAAAGCCGCGGTAGCTTAAGAGCAAAATACTAAGCAATGCAAGATATAATTTCAAGCGAGATTCCTAACTGGTCACCGAAAGGGTTACGCTATAACAAAAGTCTATTCTCCCATTTTCATTCCAACTAAAAACTTTCAATTCGGTCAGCCTTACTCTTTATATTCGTAATAATTTCATACCCAATTGTCTGACATAGCTCTGCCATTTTCTCAATCGTCATATTGACATTGTCAAAGATAAAAACTTCATCCCCAGCACACACAGCAGGAGAGATATGAGTCACATCAACCATGGTATAATCCATATTGATATTCCCAATGATAGGTGCCAATTGCCCTTTGATCACAAACGCCCCTTTATTTGATAATTGACGCATCAATCCATCAGAATATCCGATGGGAATTTGAGCAATACGAGTCCTCTTTTTAGTGACAAAAGCGCGACCATAACTCACACTCACACCTTCTTCATACATTTTAACCTGTGTGACTTTCGTTGCATATTTTAAAGCTGGGCGTAACTCAATTTTCTTTTTGATCGTCTCACATGGATAATAGCCAAGTAAAATGTAACCTGGGCGAACCATGTTAAACCATTCAGCTTCTGGATTGAAGATGGCAGCTCCAGCACAAGCATGTTTATACGGAATATGACCGATTATACTTTCTATCACTTCAATTGCTTTTTTAAACACTTCTGTTTGCTTCGCAGTATATGCTAAATCCTCAGCAGCATTCAAATCGGCACTTGAATAATGTGTATAAATACCATCAACAATTAGGTTTTGGCATCGGGATAAGACTTTAGCAAATTCCTCACAGTCCTCAGGAAGCACACCGAGTCTGCTCATTCCTGTATCAATTTCAATATGAACCTGTAGTTTTTTATTCGCATGCCTTGCAACCTCATTTAGCTTAACAACAAACGCCATATCACTAATGGAAGTCATTACATAATCTCGGTCTGCAATCCAATTTACTTCCTCAATAAATGGCTGATAGACCACCAAAAATTTAGCATTTGGCATCACACGATGAAGGTCATCAGCTTCGAGTAAATCGGCAACGGCGAAAAAATCACAATCATTATAAACATTTGCTAGTAAACTCGCCCCCCCCCCATAGGCATCAGCCTTAATAACAGGCATCACTTTAACATTTTCACCTACATAATTTTTAATCGCAAAATAGTTATGTTTGAGGGCATCAACATCAACAAGAAGCCTTGCTTGCGCAGGTATGGTACTGCCATGTTCTAAATATTTACGAATAAATTCATATTGCTCCCACAATTTCGCTTCCCTCACCCCTTTGATTAGAACAGTATCACCACTTGATAAGCCATCATTAAAGAGATTGGCATTCAATTCATCTTTTGTTGCAAAGCAGTAGGCATCACCTCTACCAGCAAGAAATGCCGATTGATGATTGCCTATATAATAAACAATATCAGCTTTACCGAGGGTGTATGCTGCAATTTCACGATGATATTTCGCACTATCTTCTACAAGTTCTGATATTTCACCAAGAATTGCCACATTTTTTCCACTAGTCGTTCTTAATTCTGAAAGTGTATCAAGTGCTGATTTTGCTGATTCAACGCTTGTATTATAGTAATCTTTCATAAATTTTATGCCGTTAATCACGCTAGTTTCTAAGCGCATTGAGCTACTTGGATAAAGGCGTAATGCATGCGTCGCTACTTCAATGTCAATATCAAGTTTTAGACTAACTGCTAATGCCAATAAAGCATTTTGAACATTGTGTCGACCAAGAACAGGCAATTCGCAAGGATAAGCCTTCCCTTGATAATGAACTAAAAACGTCAAACCAAATTTTTCATCCGTCCAAAACTGCTCAATATTTGTTGCATATAGCAAATTTCGATCATCATTTTCCAGTCCACAAAATAAAACTTCATGCTGATAAGATTCAACTTTAGCAAGCCTCTCATCATCACTACATAATAAAAGAACACCCGCCTCTTTTAAGCCAGCAATCATCTCTATTTCTGGTTTAAATATATCATGTGAAATACCTGTCACAATTGCAATATCTGGCTTTACAATATTTGCTAAAGTCTGAACTTCCCCTTTATGCTTCATTCTCATTTCAATAACCGCCACATCATAGGTATGATCAAGTTTAAGAAGGGTTTGTGGGACGCCTAGTGTATTGTTAAAATTTTTTTCAGTTGATAATACTTTTTTATATTTAACAGACAAAATGTTAGATAACATGTCTTTGACGGTTGTTTTACCATTGCTTCCAGTTATCCCAATCGTTTTAATCGGAAATTTACTACGATGATAGGTTGCGATATCTTGATATGCTTTTTTTGTATCGCTAACTTTAATCATCGGAATTGATACATCAATATCTTCAGATACAATCGCTACAGTTGCACCCTTACTAGCAGCAATAGACACATATTTATGACCATTGTCTTTATCGGTTACAAAAGCGATAAAAGCCACATCCTGCATCTTGTCACGTGAATCAAATTTAACATCAACCAATGAAAAATCTCCTCTGTAGGAAGTTGTTCCACCTGTGCAAGAAACTAATTCTTTAAAAGAAAATTTATACATCATCAAGCTCCTTTGTTTTTCATATCAGTCAATGCTTATTTTAGTCATGATGATATGCCTTATAAACCTCTTGTCGGGCAAGGCCTAAATCAGCTGCCACCTGCTTGATCGCTACAGTTGTCTTCATCCCCTCAGCAATATAGTGGTCAACATGTGCTTGCAAACTCAAACCTTCCCACCACTGATCCACCTCAGGATTCCCATCGTATCCCGCTACCAATAAGACAACTTCCCCTTTCACCTCTGTCAAATAATCCAGCAACTCCGTGACAGTTCCCCTTAAAAATTCTTCAAATATTTTTGTCAACTCCCGCGCAACAACTACCCGTCTATCACCAAAGACTTCTAATATTGCCATTAATGTTTCTTTTAAGCGATGGGGCGATTCATAAAATATCAAAGTGGCTGGTGTTTTTTCAAGGGTTACTAATTGGGCTTTTCTCTTTGACTTTTGACGCTCTAAAAAACCATAAAATAGAAAGGGTTGAGGCGTGAGTCCAGAAGCAATCAGTGCCGTTAAGACTGCATTAGCACCTGGTATTGGAACAACGGCATAACCTTGACTAATGGCATGTTCTACTAATTGATCACCTGGATCACTAATAAGCGGCATGCCGGCATCACTCACAAGTGCAACATTGTTTCCTTGTTCAAGTTGAGCTAGAATTACTTCTGTTTTCTGATATTTGTTATGTTCATGATAACTCATTAAAGGGGTCGAAATTTCAAAATGGTTGCATAATTTCTTTGTTACCCTTGTATCCTCAGAAGCAATCAGTGCCACTGATTTTAATGTTTCCACTGCTCGGGGTGTCATATCAGATAAATTCCCGATAGGCGTGCTGACTAAAAATAAGGTCGATTTTTCATGTTGAAAACTTTTCTGAATTTGCATAAAATGGCTCCCTTAAAAACAGATACTCCTATTATATCAAAAGTAACCCTCTTATGCACGGATTTTCAACAAAAAATTTACAATTGAAGCACTCATTTCCATCATGGCGACAAAATCTGCTTTCATATCTGGAATCATTCCCTCTAAATTAGCCCGCTTGATGACTTTCCAAATATGATATTTAACATCTTCCAAACAAGTAAATTCAATTAAATCTGGCTGATACTTCCTAATTTTAACCTGTGTATACAAATGGAGTAAAAATTCATACTGCATATGCTTTCTCATGGAATTGGCATGATTAATGGTCATATTATTATGGTAAATACACGTGTAATCGCACAAAAAATGAACCAAAACCCCTAATAAATCAGAAAATTCCTCTTTCGCCAAATCAAAACCAGCCACCCGTTCCAATATTTGAAACACATATCCTTCATTCGCCGGATAATAGTGACTCACACGCTTATATTCAGGCAACACATCTGGTTTTACATTCCCCCAAACAAATCTCCGATAACTCAGTTTTTTTCTATCTTCTTCGCACAACATCAAATACACAAATTTTCCCACTAATCGATGCGTTGGTATAATCATTTTCTTCGCCTTCCTTCATTCATTATTAGGAGTGTTCCCCAAACCAACAAAATTATGTTTTCTGCATCTTTTCGATTTAATTCTTCAAAAGTTACGAAATCCTTACACAATTGTGTAAAAAGTGTGTAAAAATCAAAAAAATCGCCATTTCACAAGTGATTTTTTTATTTTTTGCGTAACTATAAGTGTAGGGTATTTTTACGACTACACATGCTGAGGTTAATCAGCAAATAAATTTAAGGAGGGTTTAATATGTTAAACCAAGTTATTTTAATCGGAAGGGTAACCCGAGATATTGAATTAAAAGAGACCTCAAACGGGCGCACCTTTGGAATTGTGAGGCTAGCTGTTGCTAGAACCTTCAAAAATCAAGCGACAAATGCTTATGAAACAGATTTTGTCGATGTCAGCTTATGGGGGGCCACAGCAGAAAATGTTGCGAAATATGCTGGCAAAGGCTCTACCATTTCAATTCGAGGGCGTGTTGTTAATCGCATCCTTGATTTCCCTGGCGAACATACCGTGCGCACGATCGGTATTGTTGGTCAGCAAATCTCTTTTATCCAGACCAAAGCACCTGGTACAGCTGTTGAAAAAGAAGAAAGCGATGAGAAAGAAGCGGTTGACGATCATCTGCTATTAGCTAATTTCCCAAGTAGCGTCGCATTTGAAAAAGCCTTGGAAAAAGAAGGAGAAATGGCAGAAGAAGAATAAAATTCTCACGTTCGTTGATTATTTTCATCGAACGTGTTGAATTTTATTAGATAATAATATACAATAAGTTCAATAAAACAGAGGAGGATTTATAATGAGCAAGAAAGATGTAAAATATGAAGCACTTGACCAGGAAATAATGGTTGTTAAAGAAGAAGTACTTAATACCTATGAAGCAGAGCGCATTTTCACTTATGATGAAGTTAAATATTGGGTAACGAATAACAAGCGTTGGGAATTGTTTCAAGGTATTCCAATGCTAATGGCTAGTCCAACACCTGAACATCAATTAATCAGTAAAGATTTAGCCTATTTATTTGAGCACTATTTGCGAGGCAAAAAGTGTCAACTTTTTCTTCCTGTTGATACAGTTTTGAGCTATAAGAAAGGGAAAGATACCTATTTTATTCCCGATTTGGTCATCGTCTGTGATCGGAATAAACTAAAAAGAAATGGTATTTTTGGGGCACCTGATCTGGTAGTAGAAATTTTATCTTCTTCTACCAGTGGTCGAGATAGAATTGAGAAACGGCATCACTATGAAGAGGCAGGTATTAAGGAATACTGGATGGTTGATCCAAAAAGAAAGTCAGTGGAAGTTGCTTTACTAGACAGCAATGGCAAATTCAATGCCAAGATTTATGAAAAAACTGATACCATTAAAATTAGTATTTTTGAAGATTTAAGCATATCTGTCACAGATGTTTTCGCCAATCCGTGGTTAAATGAGACGACATAATGGTTTAACTGAGCAGTTCCAATAAATCATATTGCATATTTTAAAAAGACCTTTCGCAGGTCTTTTATCATAATGGCAAGATGATGGTAAAGGTTGTCCCTACTTCTTCTTCACTTTCAACTGTAATACTTCCGTGATGGGCTTCGATGGTTGCTTTGACAATGGCAAGGCCAAGCCCTGTTCCACCTGAATGACGGGCACGGGCTCTGTCAACACGGTAAAATCGTTCAAAGATATGTGGGAGATCTTTTTTGGGAATACCTGTTCCATAATCTCTAATTTTAATTTCAACTTTTCGACCCATTTTAGTCATCATGATTTCAATGCGGGTCATTTCTGGTGAATAATGAATGGCATTGGTCAGTAGATTCAAAAAACACTGTTCCAAGCGGATAGGATCTCCTTTAATATTAATTTGATCATCACTCATCAATTCTATCGGTTGACTTTTTAATTCAGCAATGGTCTCAATTTGTACCATGATATCAGTAAGCATGCCATTCAAGTCGATCATTTCTCTTTCTAAGTTAATTTGGTTGGTGTCAAAACGGTTAACTAGAAACAAATCTTTTACTAAATTTTCAAGGCGTAAATTTTCTTTTAAAATGATGTTCAAAAATTCCTTAGCCATATCCTCAGGTGCAGACCCAGATATTAAAATATCGGCACAGCCCTTGATGGCAGTGATGGGAGTCTTTAATTCATGGGATGCGTTTGTAAAAAACTCACGTTGCAAATTTTGATAGGTTTTTAATTCCGTTACATCGTGAAATAGTAAAACAACACCTGAAAATCGTTTGTCATCACCATATAAAGGTTGTACCACAACCTCGTAATATTTTTCTTTGACCACAAGCTCTTTTTTGGTCACCACTTCACGAATAAGTGCATCTTCTAGTAAGGCTCTCAATTCTTTGTTTCTAACTTTCTCATAAGAAACTTTTCTCAAAGTATCTCGTTTGGCCAGTTTATGAAAAGAATTATTGGCATAATCAATGCGTCCACTAGCCCCAATAATCACCAGCGGTGCATCAATCACTTTTGTTACACTGTCGATCATTTGCTTGCTTTTTCGTATCTCTCTCGCACGATCTTCAACATATTTGATCAAGTCATTATAAGCAGAGCCTAGTACTTCGTCTCCTGAAAGGGCAATAGGTGCGATATAATCTACTTTTTCACCACTGGTTAACCTATTTGAGGCTTCTTCATACATTTTTAAATGGTCTCGCAGGTCAGCTTGTCTATAAGTTCTAAAATAAAAGAGGATTGAAGCGATACCGCCGATCACGACAGTGGCAACAATTGGCGATGTGTGTGATGTTAACACCCATAAAATTGAAAATATAAGTACGATGATAGCGATGATTTCAATCCGCTTTCTCATAAGGTATCATCTTCCAATAAGTAGCCGACACCTCTTACGGTTTTAAATGAAATACCATAAGCTTTCAATTTTTCTCTTAACTTGAAAACATGGACATCCACCACGCGCGTTTCACCATAAAAAGTCATGCCCCATAGTTGATCAAGTAGCATATCTCGTGATAAAACACGCCCTTTATTTTGGATCATAAAGGTTAGTAGTTCATATTCCTTTAAGGTAAATTCCAACAATTTCCCATCCACTTTCACTTCGAATTTATCAAGGTTGACCACTAAAGATTTATAAGTTAGTTTACGACTCTCGGTAGCTGAAAGTTTCACTGATTTTTCTGATTTTTCTTTTCGACGCATAACTGCTTTAATTTTTGATACTACCTCACGAACCGAAAATGGCTTAACCATATAATCATCAGCACCAGTGTCTAAACCTAAAACGCGATCGAATTCTGCATCTCTTGCTGATAAAAGGATGATATGCGTGTTAATATTTAGCTCTCGTAATTCACGACACACTGTAAAACCGTCTTTTTTAGGAAGCATCACATCCAAAATGATCACATCATACTCCCCTGTCCTTGCTTTTTCGAATCCAATCGCCCCATCCCCCGCAAGATCAACTTCAAAACCTGCTTGCTGAATTTCAAATTCTAAAATTTTCTGAATTGAGATTTCATCTTCTACCACTAAAATTTTTCCATTCATTTCATCTAGCACCTCTGTTATTTGATATGCACCATAAAGCAAATCCCATTATTGTAGGTAAGTTTATTTGAACATGTAAGTGAGCTTATTGCAAATTTACATACCTACTAGCAAAAATAGATATGCTTTAATACTAGTTTACAATATCTTAACAATCTTGTCCACAAAAAAAGCGACATTTCCCAGTGAAAACGCCACTTTAACCAATTCTTTACAAATCATTTACAATCTATTAACAAACAAGCCTATTTAATTTTCGGCTAACCCTGTTGTTGTAGGTTCATTAGGATCGTAGTCACTTGCGAAGCTGTTGATGATATTCCCCTTCCACACAGCCAACCCAATTAATAAAGCTGTAGAAGCCAATATCTTAAGAGTTAAGCTGCTTTCAAAAAATGCTAAAATACGTCCCCATGGATAACTGCTAAAAGCAACCTCTTCTAATCCATTGTTGTTAGTCGTGAAAATAAGTGTGTGCTCTTGAAAATCATGCAGGCTGTCTGCATCTATTCTTGCAATGGTATAACCAGCTATTTCAAAAGGTTCTTCTGAAATATGCTCCATGGCAGCTATTACAACACTAAAAAGAACGACAAGGAAAGCCAAACAGAATAATAGGTTCAAAACCATTCTGAGTCCTTTCTTGTTTTCAGTCACTTCACCTGATTCTGGCGTTTCTTCAATAGGACGCTCGAATTTTTTAACGCGATACTCCTCAACAGCACCTACTTCTTCAAGCTTTTCTTCAACAGGTTGCACTTCTTCAACAAGTTGATTTGGAATAACCACTGTCTCAGGTGCAGGTGTAGTTTCTGCTTGCGATGGTATTGCCTTCGCTTGCGACGATATTGTCTCTGCTTGTGGTGGTACTTCGGGTTGATGGACAGCTACTACTTCTACTTCTGGAATGGCAGCGGGTACTTCTTCTTGTGGTCTTGGTACCTCTTGAATAGGTTGTTCCACTACTGCTTCTTGAATTGTTTCAGCTGGTGCTTCTTCCAGTTTTTTCGGTTCTACCGATTCAACCAACTCTACTGGTTCAATTGATTCTACTGATTCAATCGCTTCTGCGGGCTCAATCGACTCTACTGGTGTTGGCTCAATTGGTCTAAGAGATTTTACAGTTGGAATAGCAGGCATTTCTGTCGCAAGGCTTCTTGTATAACCACTTTCCGTCAAAGAACGATCCAATTGTGTCAATAATTCACTATTTCGATCGCGCTTTCTAGCAGCCAAATCTCTGTTGCGTGTATTTTTTTCTGTTAATGCCTTTATTTTTTCACTCAAATCAAGTTGAGATGGATCTTTTGCACCTTCAGTCACAGTTGTTTCTTCCGGTTGGTTTTCTGGGGTATCATTGCTTGTTTCTTCTAAACTTACATTCCCTAATTCTGATTCTGTCATTTGGGGTGCCTCCTTTAACGACATTTTAACCCATGATTAAACTATTTTACACCTTTTCGATGCGTTTGTAAACTCCTTTTGCTTCATTATTCTACTAGAATAATCGAAAATTAGTACAATATACCAAAAAACACGATTTAAATGACATTTTTTTGCTTTTACTTTCTCCTCAACCTTCTTATTTGAAGAAAACCTTAGTAAGTAAACCTGATTCAAAAAGGGACAAAACCCTATTAAGTGAGGGGGAAACGGGTTGTGTGCGCTTATGTGGCATGATATAATTTTACTTGTATCGAATTTAATTATTTGTTCTACAAGAAAAAATAGGATATGCGGAGCATTAGTCCACAACTATAAGCTTTGTTTTTTCCATATCCAGAAGCGATTCTTGTGGTTTCTGTGAAAGGAGGTGAAAAATATGGAGTGCTTTGTTCCTGTGCAACCATGGCCAGCCAATCCTGAGACACCATTCCAATGGTTACTTAGGCTTTTGTGGAGGATAACATGTGGTTTATAGCTTCCAAATAATAGTTAAAAGTCCGTTAGTTTGGGCTTTTTTCATACCTCAGAAAAAGAATATCCAAAAATCAGTAGACAAATCCATCAATTAATGGTATGATTACTCCAACAAAAATTAAATAGTTAGAGGTAGCAATGCAAATGAGTAGCATGTAGGAGGAGGCATCCAGCAATCACATGTGAAAGGTAATCATTGCCGAATGGTTGATAAAGGCATTTATCAGCTGTGGTATGATAGGAAATACTTATCATACTCCCGCTTTCTAATGAACCAACTGTTCATTTAGAAGTGGTGGTGCTAGTTTAAAAGCTGATTGTGTCTTCTTTGATCCAATAGCTTGCTCACTTTGCGCCCGCTTATTCGGCGCTTTTTTGTTATCTTAAATCCGGAGGAACTTATATGATGTCAATTTTAGAAATCGGTGGCGTTCGTACAACAGAACTTGCCAGCAAATTCAAAACACCCCTTTATGTCTATGATCAAGAACGACTTGAGTCGACATTAGAAACTTTTGTAACTCATTTCAAATCAGATCATTTCCCTACCAATATCATTTATGCATCAAAAGCCTTTCAAGCAGTGCAGATGGTCAACCTAGTAGCACAATACGGCCTCGGGGTGGATGTTGTGAGTGCAGGAGAATTATTTATAGCACTTCGCTCAGTTATGTCACGGGATAAAATTTATTTCCACGGAAATAATAAGACCCCTGATGAATTAGCGTTTGCTTTTAAATCGGGTATCAAACATATCATTTGTGACAATTTGATGGAGCTTCAAGTGATTAATGATTTAGCGCAAAAATTTAAGCAAGAAATGAACATCATGCTTAGGCTAAATGTGGGTATCGAAGCACACACCCATGAATATATTATAACGAGCCATATTGATTCAAAATTCGGCATTTCTTTCGAAAGTGACGAATGTCAAAACTGTTTGGATTTACTCAAAAATAACCCTTATTTGAAGTTTGAAGGTATTCATTCTCATATCGGATCACAAATTTTCGATTTAACAGCTTGGTACGCGTCGATTGATAAGCTTGTTGGTTATTTAAAAGCTTTTGATGAATCGAACTTGTTTGATTTTCCTTTGGTACTCAACATTGGTGGTGGTTTTGGAATTAAATACACGGAAGATGATACACCAATTCCTTTAGACGAGTCTTTAAAATTACTGATTGGTTATGTAGAAAAAGTCTTAATTGAACAAGATGTTACCATTAAGGAGTTAATGATTGAGCCAGGGCGTAGCATTGTTGGGAACGCAGGTTGTACGTTGTATACGGTTGGATATCAGAAAAAAACACCTGAGAAGTTGTATTATTTTGTGGATGGTGGAATGAGTGACAATTTACGCCCTTCTCTTTATCAAGCCAAGTATGCCTGTGACATTGCTAACCGGATGGATGCCCCTAAGACTGAGGTGGTTACTGTTGCTGGAAAATGTTGCGAGTCTGGGGATGTGTTGATTGAAGAATGTTTGTTGCCAGTGGCTGAGGCTGGGGATTTGCTGGTGACGTATACAACGGGAGCTTATGGTCATTCAATGAGTAATACCTATAATAAAAATATGACACCGGCGGTTGTTTTCGTTAAAAATGGTAGGACCCGTGAAGTTGTTCGGCGTCAGACATTGGAAGATTTGATTCAATATGATATAATTGATTCAGAATTAAAAGTAAGTGAGGTCATGGAGAATGAAATTTAATTTAAAGGGGTCTATTCCAGCATTGGTAACGCCTTTTCATGAAGATTTTAGTGTGAATTTTGAGAAATTGGGTGAGTTAATTGATTTCCATATTGAAAATGGGTCGGCTGCAATATTGGTTTTAGGTACAACCGGTGAGTCAGTGACCATCAGTTATGAAGAGCAAGTGGAAATTGTCAAATTTGCTGTAGCGAAGTCGGCTGGGCGCATTCATGTGATGGCTGGTAGTGGGAGCAATGATACAGCTAAGTCTATTCAGCTAAGTCAAACATTCGAAGAGCTCGGTGTAGATTCCTTGTTGCTGGTGACGCCTTATTATAATCGGACCAATGATTCAGGCATGCTCAAACATTTTGAAGCCATTGCTAATTCAGTTAATACGCCGATTGTTTTATATACGGTACCTGTTCGCACAGGTTGTAATATTGCGCCTCATGTGGTGGCTCAGTTAGCAAAGCATCCTAATATTGTAGGCATTAAAGATGCAACTGCAGATTTTGGTTATTCCATGAAAATTAGCCGTTATGTAACGGAAGATTTTGCTTTGTATAGTGGGGAAGATAGTACGATAATTCCCTTGTTATCCATTGGTGCATCTGGGGTAATCAGTGTTTGGGCGAATTATCAACCGAAGGTTGTGAGTCAGATGGTGATGAATTATTTAGAGGGTCGTCAAAAAGAGGCTTTAAAAATTCAGCAAACCCATCTTGATTTCATTAATGCTTTGTTTATTGAGACGAGCCCGATTCCGCTTAAATATGTGATGAACAAGGCAGGCATGAATGTAGGCCCTTTGCGGCTGCCATTAGATGAGTTGTCTGATGAGGCGAAAGTTGTTGTGGATGGGGTGTTGATATGAATGTTCTAGTTGTTGGAAATGGTCAAATGGGGACGGTGCTTTATAAAGAATTGGTTGAAACTAACCACTCGGTTGCCATTGTGCCAGATTTAAGTCGCTCAGTTGATAGTAATTTTGATATTTTGATCGACTTCTCACATCCGGATGGTATTGAAAACATTGTGACTTTCAGTCGGCAATTTCAAATTCCTGCTGTGATTGCGACAACCGGTTATACGGACGAGCAGTTTAAATTAATCGAAGATTTAAGCAAGGAAGTCCCTGTTTTATACAGCGGTAATTATAGCCTTGGTGTGATTTTAATGGAGCGTTTGGTGCGTGAGGCTTCTAAGATATTAGGGGCTGATTTTGATATTGAAATCATTGAAAAACATCACCATCATAAAATTGATGCCCCATCTGGAACAGCCAAAATGTTACTTAAAGCCGCTAATGAACAATTGGATTACAATGTGATTTATGGGCGTGAAGGGGTGTGTAAGCGCGGGGAGAGAGAAATTGCTGTTCACACCATCCGTGGTGGTTCAATTGTGGGTGAACATGAAGTGTTATTTGCTGGTGCTGATGAGATTTTGTCAATTAAACATGAGGCATTGTCTAAAGTCATTTTTGCGAAAGGGGCCGTTAAAGGTGGAGCCTGGTTGATGGATAAGAAACCTGGACTTTACAATATGGAAGATGTGTTATTTGGGGAAGAGAAAAATTAAACATTGAAGAAAAATTAAATTTGTTAATTGGCAAAGGAGTGTTTGAAGTGAATAAAAAGTTTTATGATATCTGTTTAGTTGGGGCTACTGGGTTGGTAGGTCAAACATTTTTGAAAGTTTTAGAGGAAGTTGACTTTCCTATTCGTCAGTTGAAGTTATTGGCATCTGCTAGAAGTGCTGGCAAGGTGATTCGTTTTAAGGGGAAAGATTTGATTGTAGAAGAGCTAACTGCTGAAGCTTTTAATGATTATCACTTGGCATTCTTTGCTGCTGGTGGTGGAATTTCTACTGAATACGCTCCAATCGCAAGAGAAAAAGGGTTAGTTGTTATTGATAACTCTAGTGCTTGGCGTGAAAATCCTGAGATTGGATTGATTGTGCCGGAAGTGAATTTTGAAGCTGTTAAATTAAATAGATTGGTAGCTAATCCTAATTGCTCGACGATTCAGTCAGTTATTCCATTGGCGGCACTTTTGCCCTTCGGCTTGAAGAATGTCACTTATTCCACCTATCAAGCGGTTAGTGGCAGTGGTGCTGGTGGGCAGGCTGATTTGGAACGTACCTTGGCTGGAAATGATCCTGAGTTTTATCCACACAATATTAGCCAAACCTGCATTCCTGAAATTGATGTGTTTTTGGACAATGGTTATACAAAAGAAGAAATGAAGATGGTTAAGGAGACACGTAAAATTTTGGAATTGCCTGATTTGCCTGTTTCGGCTACTTGCGTACGTGTTCCTGTGATGAATGGTCATGCAGTAAGTGTTCGTGTTGAACTTGAGCATGCTTTTGAGCTAGATGATGTAATTTCTGCTTTTGAGGCGTATGAGGGAATTGTTGTTGTTGATGATGGGCCTAGCCACCTCTATCCGACTTCGGTGATGGCTGAAGGTGCTGCTACTGTCTTTGTAGGGCGCATTCGTCGCGATTTATCGGCACCAAATGGCTTATTGTTCTATTGCGTCGCTGATAACATTCGCAAAGGTGCTGCAACAAACGCTGTACAAATTGCATTGAAAATGATCAAAGAAGATTTAGTTTAAGATTGGGGCTCATGCCCCTTTTTACGTCGTTATAAAAGTGAAATATTACCAAATGACCAAAATCTGTAAGTTCGCAATGGTTTGAGCAAAATATCATAGAAACAAAGGCTCGTTTCATAAAATATTTTGAAATCGGATTTTTATGGGTTCCAAGACCTTAAAAACGAGGAGTTGACCCACAAAATGTTCTGAAATCAAGATTTTATGGGGCACAAGACCTTAAAAACGAGGGGTTGACCCATAAAATGCCCTGAAATCAAGATTTTATGGGGCACAAGACCTTAAAAACGAGGTTTTCACCCACAAAACGTTCTTAAATCAAGATTTTATGGGTCACAAGACCTTAAAAACGAGGGATTGACCCACAAAATATTCTGAAATCAAGATTTTATGGGTCGCAAGACCTTTGAAACGAGGTTTTCACCCACAAAACGTTCTGAAATCAAGATTTTATGGGGCACAAGACCTTTAAAACGAGGGGTTGACCCATAAAATGCCCTGAAATCAAGATTTTATGGGGCACAAGACCTTTAAAACGAGGATTTCACCCACAAAATGTTCTGAAATCAAGATTTTATGGGGTACAAAGTCTCGAACCTTTTAATCATAAGGAGTGTTGTAAATGTTAGTCTGTAAATTCGGTGGCTCTTCTCTTTCGTCACAAAGCCAATTCAAAAAAGTTAAAAACATCATCGAAAGTGATGCCCAGCGTCAAGTCATCGTCGTCTCAGCATTGGGAAAGCGAGAAAATAGCGACAATAAATTAACCGATCTTTTCTATGTCATCCATACCCATGCCAAACACGATATTTGCTATGCAGGGTTATGGCAAGAAATTAGCGGGCGATTTGTAGATGTTAAAAAAGAATTAGGATTAACATTCGACATTGAGGCTGAGCTTGCTGAAATTAAGTCTGCTCTTGATGCCAATCTTTTATCTGTTGATGATTTGGTTAGTCGTGGAGAATACTTGACCGCCCGCCTGATGAGTGAATATTTGAATTTTGATTTCATTGATGCGAAAGATGTGATCATTTTTGGTGCAAATGGTGACATTGATATGAAAGAAACCAAGAAAAAGCTTCGTAACGCTGTTGATAAAGGGCAAAAAGTTGTCATTCCTGGCTTTTATGGTGCTTACTTAAATGGAAAAATCAAATTGTTCGGTCGCGGTGGGAGTGATATTTCTGGTGCCATTGTGGCTGCTAGCCTTGGTGCCGATAAGTATGAAAACTTCACTGATGTTTCAGGTGTTTTAATGGCTGACCCACGGATTATTGATCATCCGCCTGCTATTTCAGGGTTAACCTATGAAGAATTAAGTGAGTTAACCTATATGGGGGCCAGCGTCTTACATGAAGCCAGTGCACATCCAGTTCGTGATGCTAGGATTCCGATTCATATTAAAAATACCAATGCCCCTGATGCACCAGGTACTTTGATCTGTGATGATGCCAATTCACAAATCACAACAATGGTGACGGGGATTTCTGGTAAAAAAGATTTCTTGTCTTTTACCATCTACAAAAATTACATGTCTACAGAAGTTGGTTTCTTACAAAAAATGCTTGCTATTTTTGAGCGTTATCGTGTAAATATCGAGCATGTTCCCACTGGAATTGACCATGTGGGCGTGGTTGTTCTTGCAAATGAAGTGACCCATTGCTTGGAAGATTTAATTGATGTTTTAACATGCGAATTAAATGCTGATGAGGTCATTGTAAAAGAGGGAATCGCATTAATCACCATCGTTGGACGTGGGTTAATAGAAGATGCTGTTTTTCTTGGTCGAACATTTACCGCTTTAGGCTCTATCGGAATCAACATTTCCTTTATTGCTCAAAGTCCGAAAAAATTAAATATCATCCTTGGTGTTAAAAATGAAGATTATGTAGAGGCAACAAAAGCACTGTATGATGAATTGGTTAAAACAACCCATGAATAATGTAACATTCAAAATCGCATGCGAAAAAATAATACATGCCGAGCGGAAACAAAATGGCATTGGTACCCTTGGTGAAAAGACCTTACATGCAGTCTTAAAGCATTATTATGAGCCAGATGAAAGCTGCCACGAAATCAAAATAGGCTCTTTTGTTGCTGATATTTCTACAACGACTAATGAGCAAGGCTTTGCCTCTTCACCAAGTAGACAAATCATCGAAATCCAAACAAGGGCATTCGACAAGTTGAGAAAAAAGCTGACCTATTTTTTAGAATCATCCACTGTAACAGTCGTCTATCCCATGCCGAAAATAAAATGGCTTTTATGGATTGATGCACAAACAGGAGAAGTCACAAAAAAACGAAAGTCCCCTAGGCAGGGGCAAATTCATGATATCATTCCTGAATTATATAAAATCAAATCCTTTTTAAATCATCCTAACTTCCGACTTCATATCGCCTTCATTGAGTTGGAAGAATACCGCTATCTAGATGGTTGGAGCAAAGATAAAAAGAAAGGTTCAACCCGATATGATAGGGTACCAATTGATCTTGTCGAGGTGTTACATATCCAAACGATTGATGACTATGTGATGTTCATTCCCAGTGGATTAGCTCTTCAATTCACTTCAATGGACTACAAAATAGCGGCAAAAGTCAATCTTCAAACCTCACAAACGGCTCTGAATATACTCCATCATCTCGGCATTGTAACACGTGTTGGAAAGCAAGGACGAGCCTATCTTTATGAACAAGTAAAATGATCATGTTATAATGTTGATTTTTTTATTTTTCTACTTGAATTAAACCTTCGATTGTGGTACAATATCTAACTGTTAGTATTTAAAGTGAATCTCAAGATTCCCTTGAGTGAATTTCAACATTCACTTTGGGAGCATTGTGATTCTCCCACATAATACTTCTTGCACGTAAGCCTACAAGGTAACGTGCCAAAAGGTTACTTCTCAAGTAACCTTAGACCATAAGGAGGTGTAAAACATGAGAAAGTACGAAGTAATGTACATCATTCGTCCTGATGTTGAAGAAGCTGCACGTAAAGAGTTAATCGAATTTACAACTGGAATCTTCACAAAAATGGACTCAAAAGTTTTAGAGGTGAAGGAAATGGGTATGCGTAACCTAGCTTACGAAATCAACGACTTCACTAAAGGTTTCTACGTTTTATTAAACGTTGAAGCAACTAGCGTTGCTTGTGATGAATTCGACCGTCTTGTTAAAATTAACGCGTCAGTCATGAGACATATCGTTATTCGTATCGATGAAGTAAAGGCACCAGTTATCAAGCCTGATACTCGTCCAAAAAGAGAACCAAGACCAAAAGCTGACGAAGCTTAATTAAATTAAGCTCGCTTAAAAATCAAAACATTATTCGGAGGTTGACATTTTATGATTAATCGAGTAGTACTTGTAGGTCGCTTAACACGTGATCCTGAGTTGAAATATACAACGAATAACATTGCGAACTTACGTTTTACAGTAGCTGTTAATCGTCAATTCACGAATCAAAATGGTGAACGCCAAGCGGATTTTATCAACTGTGTTGCATGGCGTGCACAAGCAGAAAATATGGCTAGATTTTTAAAAAAAGGTTCTTTAATTGGTGTTGAAGGACGCATTGAAACTGGAAGCTTCCAAGGGCAAGATGGACAAACCCGTTATACAACTGATGTAATTGCTGACAGCGTGCAGTTTTTAGAACCACGCAATGCACAATCAGGTGGTGGTGCCCCGCAATTTGGTGGAAACAACAATGATTTTAATCAATTTCAAAGTAATGATTTCAACCAATTTCAAAACAATAGCGGTGGACAGCAAGGTGGACAGTTTAACAATTCATTCCCGTCTGCAGGAAGCAGTAGCATGAATAACAATTCTTTCCCAACCAACAACAATACCAATAACAATGTACCTGACTTTAACTCTACCATCGACATTTCCGATGATGATTTACCATTTTAAAATATCATCATTTGAATGATTTACCATTTTAAACTATTAGGAGGAATTAACGATGGCTCAATACAATCGTGGACGTCGTCGTCGTAAAGTCTGCTATTTCACAGTAAATAAAATTGCTGTTGTAGATTATAAAGACGCCGAATTACTAAAAAGGTTCATCTCAGACCGCGGTAAAATTTTACCAAGACGTGTGACTGGAACAAGCTCAAAATACCAACGCAAATTAACTGTTGCAATTAAAAGAGCACGCCATATGGCATTATTACCATTCTCAGCTGAATAAACTAAGTTACAAAGAACAATAAAAGCGAAGATTTAACATTCATTGTTAACCTTCGCTTTTAACTTGCCCAATCATGCCATCACCTAGTCCCCCACTTACCATTAAACAATAAAACCACAGTCTTAATATAAATCCATATGAGTGTCACCCCATAAAATAAGCTATGAATTGGGCTCAGAATATATCGAATTGGTTTATGAAAGATATAATAAACCGTATTGAGATAGTTCATTAAAACATAATAAATCAAGGCATGTAGCCAGAAGTCTAGCGATGTCTCAATGTTTCTTGAAAATAAAAACCAAAGAATCAACGTAATCAACCAAAGATAGGATTCCATAAATGAAAATAGAATATAAACTAAACGTTTCCAAGAAACCACACCAAAATTTTGAATCGAATACAACCAAGCTGAACGTGTCCATCTTACACGTTGCCTGATAAACTTCTTTGTATGATTAGGCACATCCGTATAGCAAATGGCCGTAGCTTGATACTTGGTTTTCCAGCCGGACTGTTTAGAAATCCGAGTCAATCTACGATCATCTCCAGATCTAACCGCTATCCTTAGCGCAGTTTCATCTAGATATTTGTCAAGATTTTCCATAATAATGGCTCGTCTATGCAAGCTCAATGCTCCTGAACAGATAACAACACTATTAAACACAGATTGTGCAGCACGCCCTACACTAAAAGCACCAGAATAATTAATATCTTGAACTGTTGTAACAAAACTTTCCCCCACATTTCGCGCTGCCACATAACCTGCTACAGAGCCTACTTTTTCATCCTTTGCAAATACTTTAACTAGCTCCTCTACACCATTAGGCGCGATGCTACCATCTGAATCAACCGCCATAATCAAATCACTCGTAGCCTGTTCAAATCCCCACACTTGTGCATATACCTTACCGCTATTTTCTGGAAGTCTATGAGCAGCAAGTTTGACATTGCCGTCATAGTGAGTAATAAAATCCAAAACGGCTTCATAAGCCTCCTGTTCAGAACTGCCGTCATCAATAAAGAAAATCTCTTTCAAAGGATAAGTTTGACTAAGTAGCGATTCGATGGCCATCAGCACAGATTTTGCTGACTCATTGTAACATGGCATCACAGCTGATACAGTAAAAGGAAAAGCATCTTCTCCTGTTGTAACAGGAATATCAATGGGTTGATAAAAAAATGATAGAACAACCTTAAAAAGTAAGTAACCAAATGGCAATGATAAAAATGTCATCACTGAAAAAGGTTGATCATATCGAAGCTGAAAATGATGATGGAAAAGAACAATCACAACGATCAAAAACAATGCTAAAGCAATCGCAATCACTTTTCTAGCCCCTGTCACAACACTAGCGAACAATTTCTCTTCGTTATCATCTGACTCATATTCTTTTCTAAAATTCTTAACCTGACTCATCTTATCACTTCTCTTCTATCTCCAAAGTCACAAATAATGTCCTCACTGTTACATTTCCCCATGGGTCACTTTTTATACAAGAAAAATCCCAATTAAAAAAAGGTTCTGAACAGGCAATCGTTCAAAGCCTTTAAAAAGTAGCCATTTCAATCATTTTGCTACGACAATTCATACAGTTTGCTATACTTCTCAGTTAAATAATCCACGTAATAATCAGCATCAAATTTTTCACCAAATGACTTTTCCATCAGCTGATTCGGCGTATAAACCTTACCATATTGATGGATTTTCTCAGTTAGCCATCCTTTTATTGCTTCAAAATCCTGCGCTTTAATCAACGCTTCTATGTCAAGATCTTTTTTCATATGGGCAACGATTTGTGCTGAATACGCTGACCCTAATGCGTAGGTTGGAAAATAACCAAATGCACCAAATGACCAGTGAATATCTTGGAGCACCCCTTGCGCATTGGTTGGAGGTGTAATGCCTAAATACTCCTCGTATTTTTTGTTCCAGATCTCAGGCAAATCATTAACATCAATGTCTTCTGTAAACAACATGCGCTCAATCTCATAGCGAATGATGATATGAAGATTGTAAGTTAATTCGTCTGATTCAACCCTAATAAGTGATGGTTCTACCACATTGACAGCTTCATAGAATTGGTGTGGTGTTATAATCTGCAATGCTTCTGGCAAGAATTTTGATAACTCTTCACGAATGACCTCCCAGAATGTTAAACTGCGTCCTAAATAGTTCTCATAAAAGCGCGATTGACTTTCATGAATTCCCATAGATGTACCTGCTCCTAAAATGGTATGGGCAATATCATCAGCCACACTTTGCTCATAAATACCATGCCCAGTTTCGTGCATCACACTATATAACGAAGATAAAAAATCATCCTCAAGGTATCTGGTTGTCATTCTAACATCATATTTATTACTCCCGCTACAAAATGGATGGGTTGATTCCGTAATATAACCACGATCAGAATCAAAACCAAGTTTCTTAGCAATCAATTTAGTAATTTCTTTTTGCGCAACCAAATCAACAGGCGTATTTACAAAACTACGGTCGATTTTTTTGTCACTTTCTTTAATCTTCTGCAACAACGGAACCAATGACGTTTTGAGCTTATCAAAAAATACATCATACACTTCCATGGTCATGCCATCTTCATAATCATCAAGTAAAATATCATAAGGCTTTTTACCCTCACCACGATACGCAATCACTTTCTTTTTCAACTCAACCAAACGCTTCAAATAAGGTGCAAATTGATCAAAGTCATTTTCCTTCCTTGCACCAGCCCAAATGGCTGCAGATGCTTCTTGAAGTTCACTCATTTCTCTGACAATTTCAGCTGGAACTTTTGTTCCTTCCTCATAAAACCTCTTCGCATCTCGATACTCCCCTTTCAAAACATCATCAAAAGTGTCAACATGAGGGGCTAATTCCCGTAAAAACCCAGCCATCTCATCAGATGTCCTTAAATTAAAAGCCTCTAAACTTAAAAAACCTGCGCGCTTCGCACGTGCCTGAATGCTTCCAATTGGTGCAACTGTTTCTCCATCAAAACTTAACGTTGCCATCACCTCTCGATACATTCTGATTTTTCCAAGATATTCCTTAAACTCTTTGATTGTATTTTCTAGTGCCATCATCATTCCTCCAAACTAAGATGTCGATCATTATACCAGTTTGAGTGACATAAGTCCATTAATTTTCCAAAAAAACCACAAAAAAACTACAATATCATTGTAGATTCTTTATTATAAAAAATGGCATCCCGGGAGAGATTCGAACTCCCGACCGACGGCTTAGAAGGCCGTTGCTCTATCCAGCTGAGCTACCGAGACAAATGATGCTAGTAATACTTGGATTTTCAGTTTCAATTAGAATGTTGTCGGTCCGTTGCTCCTTCGTCCGCTACTCCCGACAATTCCGCCTTCGGCTCCATTGCTCTATCCAGCTGAGCTACCAAGACATATAAAAGTTGTTTTCATCACAACCCTTAGTATTATACAGAATTTTCATCCATTTGTAAAGCCCCTTTTGCAACTTTTTCATCATCGGCTGAAACTTTTTCAATAAATCCTTGCATGATCCCTTTCAACACCTCAATATTGTCTGAATTAAACTTAGAATCAAAGCGTGAGTGTAAGCGACTTAAGTAATATTTACCCAAAGGTAGCTTATGAAGTGCTGTCACTCCCACACTGTTTTTGAAAAGCATTTGATCAGAAGGATAAATATTTTTTCTCGAATCTCTTAGCAATGCCTTATCACTAACCACTTCCGCTAAAAGGTTGTCAAATTTAGATTCTTGAAATTCTTTTTTTCGAATGAACATTAAATGTTTCCCATGGGCGACACAGTCAAAATTAAAAAGCGATGTATGCCTAATTTCCTTACCATACTGCTTTCTAAAGTTTTTCGATCCCTCTAAGCCTTTTTCTTCTTCATCAAAAAAAACAAAGCAGACTTTTGCACGTTGTTCAGGGCTAAGTTCCTCTAGTAGTGCTAAAAGAACTGCTACGCCAGATGTATTATCATTGGCGTTTTTTCTATTAGGAAATCCTAACATCATTTGAAAGCACCACAGAATTAATAAGATAAAAACCAACAATGGCACTTCAAACCAGAAAAAAGGAATCATTTCTCCTAATCCTATCACATTTCCAAATAAATAATAAAGCAAATAATGAAGCAACCAAAAAGTTCCAATGGCTGGAACGAATATAAAAATTTGACTAAAAAGATAGGTTGGAATATTGCCGATAATGGTCAAAATAGGGAAAATTGCATGGGGTGGTGTGTCATAATGAGCAGTTAAAAGCAATTGGGCTTCTCCAGGATTCCCAACGATTAAATTTCTGCCTCGACCTTTTTTATAAAGCTGTTCTTCTATGTGATAACCATGTTCTATTGCATGGTTTTTCAACCACTGGATAAATCTTTGTTTTTGCTTCACAGTCTTTCTTACTTGATAATGCGCCAATAATTCTTTTACACTTGCTCTCATTGCTTTCATAAAACTTGAACCTTCTCTTTCCCACTACTATCTCCTACTATTGTACCACACAGATCGCTTAAAAGCAAAGAAAAAGCACCTCTTTTCAAGACGCTTTAACCTTCACTGAGTCGTTTGCATAAATAATCCAGAATCGCTTCTGCTGAACCAAAATTCGTGGCAAGAGGCACATTATAAACATCACACAAACGTAACAGGGCGTTCACGTCTGGTTCATGTCCTTGTGCTGTTAATGGGTCACGAAAAAAAATAATCCCTTGTAGTTGGCGCGATGGAATTAACGCACCAATTTCCTGATCGCCGCCCAGTGGTCCTGAATGGAATTTGTGAACTTTAAGTGCTGTTTCAGCCATGATTCGAGTGCTGGTTGTTCCTGTTCCACAAAGTTCAAATTTTGCAAATCTAGCCTCGTTTTCTTTAACAAATGCGATTAATGAATCCTTCATATTATCGTGTGCAATTAATGCTACTTTCATTTTTCAGTCTCCTTCTTTGGGTTGGACTTGAAATCCTTTTGGTTCTAAAACTTTTACAACGGTGTTCACAATGTCAAAATTTGCACCTAGAGAAATGTTGAAAAACATTCCTGATGCCCCACCTGAGCCAATGGCATCAATAATGAGTTCATCTGCAACTTGATGAATAACAACAGTTAACGTCGACCGACTATTATTTCTCATATAATGCTTTTCAAAAACAAGCAACATAAACTCACTTAAATCTATTTTTCGGTGAATTTTCTGAAAATCTTTAGTCGTTACAATGGGCATCTGGTTCATGAGCAATTGTGAAATCTCATGGATATCGCCTTTTCCTTTAAGTACAACATGTTCCATCGCAACACCTCCATCTCACAACAATTGTACCAAAAATAACCCAAAAAATCAAACCTTATTTCACAACTTTTCCAGCCACATCACAAAAATCACAACTGCCCAAATTTGTTTACTAAAATCACGAAGCCTCTTTCGATGTTGCGTTAACATATTCATTAATACTTCTTGATCAAAATATTCTTGTGCAACCTCACTTTCAAACTTTTCCTTAATGCGAGCATACAAATCCGTCCGGATCCATTTCGCTAATGGCATTTTTTGCGGATTTGTTTTCGGAGATAGTCCAAAATTTGAGATCTGGCTCTTGAAAGCCTGCTTTAACATGAACATCGATCTTTTCTCATTTCCAGTCAAAAAGCTGGCAATATTTAAAATTTCATCATCTAGAAATGGATACCTGGCTTTAAGATCATAAGCCATTGTGATCTTCTCTGTTTTCAAGGTGTCACTAGCTTTTAAGCGGGTGTTAAGTTGGAGGGTTTGCCATTTCGGCATACGACCTAGATCTGAAACTTCTATTAAATAAGGCTCAACCAGAGCATGCCAAGCGGCACCTTCAAATTGGAGCATCTTACGCTTCACTTGCTCTGTGAAAATTAGCTCATTTCTCAACATCATCACCCAGTCAAAAAGTGTCTGATCAGCCCCAAACAAAAGATCAGCCCCATCTGTAGCAATCATCATATCAACTTGTTTACTTGCTAATTCTGCCAACAAATAATCCACAGGCAACCGAGGATCTGCAAGTGGCACTCCCATTGTTTGGGTGATACAATTAGCACTTTCCCAATAATCATAAGCATTGATTTGACGACGGATAAGATGAGGCTCAAGGACGCTATCTGCCAGCTGTTCACCCCCAAAATCAGCCATAAATAATTTAAACTGACAACCTGTTAGCTTCATGGTGGTCGCAACAATCAACTCATCAGCCCGCCCAGTGTAAAACATACCAGCCATCTGCCCATGAGGTATTCTCGTTTGAATACAATTAGTTACGACCTGTTGAATCTGACTTTCCTCTACAGCCCTTTCTCTCGCCCCTTCAATGACCAACATATCAGCAAATGGCTGGATACTCATCCCCTGAGCATCATCATATTTCACAAGGCAGCCTGCTGGAACGTGTTTGACATTTTTTACATAGGTTTCTTCTTCAGGGAAATAGCCACAGGAAAAATAATGGCATAAGGTATCTTGATTAAGCTCTTCTGTTTGTACGTTGTTTTTTTTAAAATCGGCAATTTCAGTAGCCAAAACAATGCCATCATCGGTTAATTGATAGTAAAGCGAGCTAGTTCCATATCGATCGCGTGCAACGGTTAACGTCTTTTCTTCATGGTCGAAAATGATAAATATAAATTTCCCACAGAGAATTTCTACAAAATGGTCGCCAGAAAAGCAGTATAATTCTATTAAAAGCTCCTCCAAGCGTGTGCTTTGTAAATAAATGCCAGTTTGTTCTAGCTTTGTGCGTAAAAGAAGCTCATTGACCAATTCCCCTTGGAACATACAAGTGTAGCGACCATCTGATGTTTGATAGGGGCGTAATGCCGTTGTACTAAATTCGTTATTTCGGTAATTTGCTAGCATAATAAAAACACATCCTTTGTCCTTTGCTAAAGGATATGCTAGCAAATGACTTAGGATGCGCTCAAACATTCTAATTTGTTCAACATGGCAAGACACAGATAGAGCTATTTGTTAGTTTTTCTCTAAGTTCTTGCATTCGATAATTTGAAAATATCACTTTTCTATTCAACGCATCAAATTTAATTGCAACCACTTTGTTTTGGTAATTTTCAACTTTCAACTCCTGAAAGAGCAAACTACCTTGTATCTTATCTAAAATTTCAAAAACTTCAGCAAAACCATCTCCAGTTTCGTTAGTACTATTGCCACGCTCACCCAATTTCTGTAAAATTTCCACTGGAAATTCATGAGCATGATCGACTATTTCTATAGAAAAAAGACC
>Ga0131853_10000995_pt1 | contig 51476 bp, 49 predicted proteins | sample TergutLab28metaG_FD_92764 | JGI IMG/M metagenome (GOLD analysis project Ga0131853, IMG submission 92764) | Labiotermes labralis P1 segment gut microbial communities from Petit-Saut dam, French Guiana - Lab288 P1 (version 2) (version 2) | ecosystem: Host-associated > Arthropoda: Insects >...
CGAGCTGATCTTTCGCCAATCAAGGAGATTGCGACGACGCAAAGCCAAAGCTTTTGTTAGGAGCAATCGACGCAGAGTGGCGGAATAATCAGCCGAAAAGACGTGCAACAGCTTACTGAAGATAGGTTCTAAGTTATTATATCGTACACAATGTAGTATATATAGTATTTTAGAGGTATGTATACCCGGGAAAGAAGAGGTGGAGAATTTTGTGCAAATTACGACGCAATTGGCTTGTGGCGTTTGCTATAACACTTGTTGTTCTTTTGGGGACAGCATCTGTGGCTTCTGCCCGCATGCAGGGGGCACAGGCGGATCTTGGCTTTGATGTTATCTTTATCGTTGATAACAGCAATTCTATGAACTGGAGAGACCGCGACAGGCTGGCAATAGAGGCAGTAACCCAATTCATTGACCTTAGCTTTATAACCGGACTGGATTCTAGAGCCGGCTTTGTAATGTATTCTGACCATCGCATTATTCGAGGCCACACAAACCTTCCCCTTACAGATATTTCAATAGAGGCAGGGGCTGATTTTGTGGTGTCTAGAATGATGCCCGTGCCAAGCCAAGGCTATGGCGATATTGGATGGGGCTTTTTAGCTGCTGCACACTTAATGGCAGATGGAGAGGTTCTGGACGGCTTTGACCCAAATATCACCTTGGTTACTGCTAATGACCTGATAGCCGCCCAACGAGATCACGGAAGACAGCAAGTTGTGATTTTTCTAAGCGATGGCACTATTCAATTGAGAGACCGCCTTATTGGGGGCGCAATGGCACCATATCCCGAGGATATGTATCCTCGCAACGAGGGTTTGTCCCGACGGGATGTGGATGATGTGCTGCAAGTTTTTTTGGATGCAGGAATAAGGGTGCATACCCTGGCCTTTGATTACTACGTAGAATGGCCTCCTCATATTCCGCCAGAGCTTACCAGATATATTGTGCATGACCCCGAATTTCTTGAATACATATCCACTACAACAGGCGGGCTGTTTTTTCGTATAGACGAAGGGCCGGAACAATTAATCCCGGCATTGCAGGATATTTGGGCTATGGAGCTGACAGGCGTTGCCATTGGCGGCGATGCAGACCAGCCCGGCGCAGGCTTTATCAATGTTCCGGAGGTGGGCACGGGTATTGGAGACCCTATCCGCACATTCCCATTTAGCGTTCCAAACGAAAGTATCTTTGAAGCCATATTGACCATACGCTCCGATGAACCCCTGACAATGGAGCAACTTTCGCTGTTTTCGCCTGCGGGAGTGCCGGTAGACATTGCCCATCCGGCCAGCAATATGGTGTTTTTCCAGCGCGGGCAAAATACGGTTTTAAGTATGCGCCGCCCGGAAACAGGCAATATACAAAGCGGCAATTGGACTTTGAACATACTGGATGCTGAAGATGCAGAACTATTGGCTGTGCGCATGTTGTATTATTACGATATGGCATTGCATTTTGCTATAAACCCTGCAAGACCTGTGCAGGGCGACTATGTGACCATTTCTGCGCAGCTGGCCAGCCCGGAAACAGGCCAGGCGCATCAGCGAGACCTAAATCTGTTTGCAGAAGCTAATTTAACATTACATATAACAGACCCGGATGGCGGCACAAGCACCCATAATTTTAGCACAGGCGAGTTTGTAGCCGGTGGCCTGACACCAGGCACGCATATACTGCGGGCAACAATGGATGTAACAGGTGCGTTGCAATCTTCAGAACCATTTGAGCTTAATATTGCCGTGTATCCCATAGAGCTTGCGCAAAACACGCTGGATGTAACCCTGCATTACGGCGGTATCTTTGGCCTGGGCGGTCAAAGGCGTGTAGACCTTGCGGGGCTGCTAACATCCTATTTCCCGGGTTCGCGGTTTACAGCAGAACCTGACCATCGCAATTGGGAAAACGTTTTTACAATGGAGATAAACGAAGACCGCAGCGAGATGGTGCTGGCCACCGTGGATGGCGAGGGTGCTGCGGATGTACATATAACCATTAGCAACCAATGGGGCGCAACTGCCAGAGTGCTTTTGAATGTAGAGGTAAGCTCTTGGTGGACATCTTTTGGCATATGGTTTTGGATTATTCTTGCTGTTGCTATATTGGTTTTGCTGTTTCCAGCGGTTATTGTCTGGCGCAAGATTTGGGGTGCAAAGCCTAGCTTTGGGAATTTGCGGGATGAAATAACCATAGATATGCCTTCGATTCCATATAGCATAGGTACGGCGGAAGACCTGAATATATCCAGCTTCGAGATGGCTTTTGCCAGAAAATTTATGAGCGCGTCTTTCCCGAAAAACAGAAGCAAGGTTTCGCTTTACAATATGCTGCGCTACCATAGCTCTGATGGCAACCCATATATCGCCGCCTTTGAAAGAGCTAAGGCCAAGGATTTTATACAGGGTATTATGTTTGTTGCGAAGCGCACGGGCTCTAAGATTATTGTAAGCATGGAAATTCCTGCCAGCAAACACGGCCTTGTGCTGCTAAACGAAGAAGAAGTGCCAAAAAGCGGCCGCAAAATGGAATTGACTCACTATAATGGCGAACCCACCGTGAAGCTGCAAATAAACCCGAATGATACAGACGAGACCTTTGAGATTATCTTTAGTATTGATGAGTATGCTGGGGAGTCGGGATTGTAATTAAAAAAACCATACAAATAATATGGAGGAGATGAAGAAATGACAAGACTGGAAAGAGAACTGTTATTAAGCGAAGGCGGCGGCATATATTATGATGATGCACGTGTGCCGGTTGATAGTGACACCGCCACATTATTTGTTGGATTAGGCGGCACAGGCGCGGATATGCTTATCCGGGTGAAGAACCAAGCCAAAAGAAGGCTAGAGCCCATCAGAAACGAAAAAGGCCATGTGGTGCGCGAAATGCCAAATGTGGACTTTATGGTTATTGATACGGACGAGAACGAGGCCAAAAAGACATGGGGTTCTGCATCTTTTGAGAAAGACGAAATGTGCCTTATTAATGTGCCAAACCAGGAGCAAGCCCTGCGCCGCGCCATAGATCTGGCAGCCCAAGGCGACCCCGCCTGGAGCTGGTACGACGGCATGGGCATATCTGTTATATCCGGTGCGGGCGGCATACGCCAAATGGGGCGTTTTATGTTGTTCCAAAATATGGATAGTGTCTGGACAGAGCTGCATAGGAAAATAAGCTCATTAATGCAAAGCTCAAGAGCCACAAAGCTTAATGTTATGATTTTTTCTGGTATATCCGGCGGTACTGGCTCTGGCTGTTTTATAGATATTGCATACACCATACGCCATTTTATGGAGCGGGAATCTACAGCGGTTCCGGAAGGCAAGATATATGGCTATATCATCATGCCGGATGTTAGCTTGCAAAATCTTAATAATGACGGCATAAAAGTGAATGGCTATGCCGCGCTTAAAGAGCTGGATTTCTGGATGTCCTCCGGCTATGACGAGCAGGATGAACCCTTCGAGCAGGTATATCCAAATGGCAAGACCGTAAAGAGCGACAAAGGGCCTTTCGACTTCTGCCACCTTATCTCTTCGCGCCTTACAGATGGCAGCATGATAAACTATCTGGATGTTATGGAGACCTTTGCGGATAATGTTTTTGCCTATGTGGCGGCAGAAACCGGCGGCGGCCAGGGCCGCGCCATGTCCTCTGTGTATAGCAATGTAGAGAAGCATGTGTCGGATGCCAGGCAAGCAGCTCAAATTCCTGCATGTTACAGATACCTGGCTATTGGTACAGAAAAAATAGAAATTCCCTTTGAGGAGATTCTTACGCTGTTTGGCGCAAGGCTCTTCCAGTCGCTGACCCCGACCATTGATAAGCGACCCAACGCAACGCTGTATATGGCGGATTTTGAGGCATTGAGCTTGGATAGAAAGGCTGTGGCCAGGCTGTTTTCCAGAGATGTGCCGCAGATGCCAATATCCCAAAAGCCACCGGTGTATAACCAAATTTGGGGCAAAAGCAATATTATGCAAATTATAAACAAAGACATGGAAAAATGGCTGGAAACGGGCGAAATAAAAGCTAATGAAGCCGCAGAGAATTTTGTGCGGGAAAGATACAGCCAGTTTCTTACATATGCCAAAAACACAATAAGCGACCCGGCCAAGGGCCCATGCTATCTTAGTGCTTTTATGCATGGCGACGAGGGCAACAGCCTTATTGAAAATTTGGTGCAACTATCCGAAGATTGCAGAGATCATGCTGTTAAATTGCAAGGTTTTTCTGACGAGAAAAGAGAAATAGCCGAGACCAAATACACCGAGGGCGCGAGAATTGGCCTGACGGAAAAAGCCTTGGGCGCGAAAACCCGCGTGGCGCAAGAGTTTGTTGCAGCCTTATCCGAGCAGCAGCGCAGCGAGCTGGATATAAAATTATTTGAACTGCGCGCGGATAAACTGGAAGACCTAGCAAACAGGCTTAAAAAGCTGCACAAAGACGTGTTTAAGCCACTTTCTGATATGTTTTCCGAGCTGCCCGGCATTTTTGCAAGAAATATTGGCCATATGGATGGCGAAAAAAGCAAAGCCGAAACATCGGGTGTTTCCGGCGGGCGCGTGGTGTGGCCACAGGAGTTTGTAGGGGAAAACGATCCCGGCTTTAACCGCCTGCTAGAGGCACAAACAGAGCCTTTCCTTAAAGCTGTGGCCGATGGTCTAAAAGAATGGGTTGGTGTTAGCTTTGCGGACATAGCCTACGACAGCGAAAGAAGCGTTAAAAGCGGCATAAACATACAGGGCTTTATATCTGCCTTTATATCTGAAAAATTCAGCCCACTTATTAAGGGCAGAGGCGATATGGAAAGTATATTAAGCGAGAAAAACCCAAGGGACGACATGAAACGTATTGTGCAAGACACGCTGGAAGCCCTAAAAAAGAACGCATTGCCTATGTTCCAAGGCCAGGGCCACGGCATGCCAAGCGAATCCGCAAAATATGCTCTTGTATCTGTACCGCGCAATTGCGACGATATTGTTAGAGAAATCGGCACACTAACAGATAATACCAATACGAAGCCTAAGAGAAGCGCTGAGACAAACCGGGTGTATATCGTTAGTGTGCTGGCGGGCATACCGTTGTATGCCTATCAACCAATGACGGAATACGAGCTTCTATATGATGCAAAAATTCGCTCTGGCGAATTTAACGGCCTGCACCTGCGGGGCAAGGCGGACAGCACCTATCTGGCATCGCCGCTGCACGAGGCTTCTTGGGTTAACTACACCAGCCCGGCAAGCGCGGAAAGAAATAAGGAGGTAAGGGCCAAATACAAGGAGCTTGTGGATTCTGATGCGAAGATTATCCGCAACGAAGGCAATAATTGGATGCTTGTTGTGCCTAAAGACGAGATAGACCTTGACAATCTTAGTCTAACAGGCCACATGAAGACGGATTTAAGCACGATAAAAAATCTGCAAAACAAATATTGGAATGTGGATTCTGGCAATGTGGAAAGAGTGAATATAGACGGCATAACCCAATACAGAAAGGTCGGTTTTGAGCCATATGCCAATTCTATGGAATCTATATTGCGCCTACCAAGAAAGAGCCGGATGCTAACAAGACAGGCCGATAATCTAAAGAAATTTGACGAGATAGTACTGAATTTGGAAGCACCGGAAGTTTTTGCTAAGGCCTGCTTTACCGGGCTTGTAGCAAGGGACGGCCACCAAATGGTGCTTAAAAAGTCCGCAATAGACCCAAGGCCTGCACGCATCGGCGATGTTTCCGGCGCGACAGACGACCTTCTCTATGAATACGGGCTGTTTTCGGAATTTAAAAAGCTGCTGACACCAGAGCTTAGAGGGCAGATAGAAGAGGCCTATGACGAGACCCTGGCTGCTGCCATTGCCGCGCTTACGAAGGATGATGATACTAATACGGAAGAAAACACCTTTATTGCCGGCATCGAAAGAATAGAGCAAAGGCATGAAAATGGCTTGCGAGTGCTTAAAATCTATCTGCAAGGCCTTACGCTGGAAGAAAGAAAACGCTATGACTACGAGAGTTATTTCTACAACACGCTGCTAAATGCTTGTAAAAACGAAATGGCCAAAGTGGTGAAACCAAAGGCCAGCGGCGGTGTAGGCGACTGGTAGGGGCATCCCTGTATAAAATCATTAATAAAAAAAAGGGGGCGATTCCATCTGAAAAACCAAATAGAAGCTATAGGTCGCGAAATTGTAAAGACCTTTCCAGAGGCCGCCCCCATACGGTCTCACAAATTTGTGATGTTTCTGCTTTTTGGCGCGGATGATGATACCACGCGGGCTTTTAGAGAAAAGACGCGGGATATTTTGGCAGACCCCAAAAGTTGCGCATTTATACAGATGGGGGATTTTGCGGAAAATGGCGGCGGGCGGGTTGATAGCGACCACCCCGCGCTGTACACCGCAGACCTGGCGGGTCTTATAGATAATATGGCCAATGCACGGCGCGATAGCGAAAGCAGTCTGTTTATCAAAGACTGGAGTACGGTGTATATTTGCCCGGTTGTTTTTGCAGAAGACAGCACTCTTATTGACGGCTATGTAAATGCCGTGCGGCTTGCTGTAAACGGTGGGCTTTTCCGCAAGGCCATACTCAAGCCCTTTGTGGTGCTGGATTATACCGTGCGTGGTAGTAACAATCAGGGCTGGCTGGAAACCATCGGCCAGGCTGTGAGCGAATTTCACCACTGTCGCTGCTGCGTGCTTACCAATTTCAACGAAAGAGATTTTGAGGTTTACCGCGAGGCCAATGTTAACACCATATTGTTCGCGGCGTTTTTGCATGCCTGCAATTCTTTGGAGCTGGATATAAACCGCAGCGATGTGATGATGAGCGCGCACGAAACCCAGTCAAACAAAGAACGGCTGTTTTACAGCGCGCAAACCACTTCTGTACTAAACCCGATAAAACTGCGGGTCTTCAAGCGGCTGCAAAGGCTGGTGGCAGAGGTGCTGCAACCCACGGCCAATGTGGGCGACGCATCTAAAATGGACAATTCCTTTTTACACGACACCCTGCGCGATGCCTTTAGAAGGCTGCCGATGCTGGATGGCAAAGTAACCATGGACCCGCTATATGCAGTAGCCGGCGGCATGGATGGTAAATCTTTGCGCATACAGCTATCCAAATTCGCCAACGAGTATTACAAACCCGATATCTCGAACGATAAGGGCGATAATCTGTATCTAAATCTAAAATCCGCTTTTCTTGACGAATTTTTAAAACTAAATGCCCCCCTTAGCAAAATAAATGAGCTAATGTCTCGTGGGGCTCTTCGCAATACCGGCAGGGTGGTGGATATTGCCGCCATCACGCCTATTAGTGACCCTGCAATGACCGACTATGACGTATACGCCAGCTTTGCGGCGGATGTTTCTAAGGGTCTTTCGGATTTTAGCGGGGCTCTTTTGAACCGCTTTTTCAAAAGTCCGCATTTCCAAAGTTTGCCAAGAGAGTTGACCGAAATAGAGGCCTATTTAAGCCGCGCCGCCCAGGATTTGGGCAATGAGGCGCGCAGGCTAGAGCGCGCAGAGGCATCCCTTGGCATACATAGCAGGTTGGAAGAGGACTGGCTGGGCGGCAATATAAAGGCCCAGCTTGCAGAGTTGCGCGTAAAAATTGTAAAAGAGATAGTGGAAAGCGAAAGCGAAGAGGCAAAACAGGAATGCCTGGCCGGACTTATACAGACCCTGCTTGGCTACACGGGCTATATAACCATAGGCGGCCCGGAAGAAAACAGGAATTTTATGGAACAAATGGCAGAACAAGGGCCAATAGCCATAATGGAAAAAATTGACGACAAGCTAAAATTTCCGCTGCGGCTGAACGTTAACCTCGGCACAAATTCCGGTACATACTGCATTTGCGCTAATTCGAAAAACCCTGTGCTGCATTTGGTGCAAGAAGAACACAGGCAGTCCTGGCAGGGCTACACCTTAATGCCCTACGAAAGCGAGCAGCGCATGGATATTTTGCGCATTTCGCCCGGTCTTTCGCTAGAGGATATTTATCTGCACGGTGGTGCCCAAATTCCGATAATTCCGGAAAGAATCCCCGCGCCGCTATACGAGGTGCTAACACCCCTTGGACAAGAAGACGATGATTCTGACTGGGACGACGACTTTGACGATCTGGATGATTTCCTAGGTGGCAGAAATAGAGATGAGGCTACAAGCGAGTCCGCACAAAATAACGATACTGACCAAATACAGCTTATTTGTGCCCTAGACCAAATATCGGGCAGCTACGACAAGGGTAAGATAACCTTTAACTGGCGGCCGGCACCGGATATGCGCAGCAGAATCCATATTGTACCCATTGTGCATAAGGGCGGCGAGGCTATGTTTGACATAGCAAAACGCCGCAGCGAGAAGGTGCAGGGCGGCGTGCGTAGTTTGCAGATAAACTACACAATTGGCGGCGGTGGCATAAATTATGCCGATTTTCTGGTCTTTAGCAGCGACACAACAAATCCGGAGGCCGTGATAAAAGAAAACCAGCAGACTTTCTTGAAAAAACCCTATGTGCTGCGCGTGGTAACAGGCAGAACTAGCGTGGGCTGGGATGCTGCATCTGTAAGCATAAAAAATAGCGGAGCAAAAGACCTAAAGCGATGGACTCTGAAGCTTGAAGCCTCCGCGCCCATTGCAGCCGATATTTTGGGTTATCGTTTTGCATATGGCAACAAAACCTTTATTGTGCCCTTTGCAGAGCCCCTGCCAAAAGGAACAACCGCAGTTGGGCCAATATATCTTTTTGGCGATGCCCAGCCAGAGATTTGCGTTTTGTCCAAGGACAGTGCCAATGTGAGCATTGCGTCCTCAAAACCGAAGCTATCAGATAGATTAAGGAGGAAATAGCGATGCACTATCCAATAAAATGCCCTATTTGCCTAAACCAGGTTGCAAATGACGATGTGTGCTACGATATGCGCGATGTTTTGGGTGATGACTGGAACACGAACCCCGGCAGCTTTCCTAAAGGTGGCGGCACAACCCAAACCAGCACCGAAAATGACACTTTCTCCGGTTTTGAAAGCAGCTCCAGCGACGATGACTGGCTTGACGACGATGATGATTATTTCGGTGCAGTAGCTGACGATGACAACAACAATGACGATGATTACGATTTTGGCATAGTGACCGGCGACGAATCGTTAGACGATGATGATAGTGATTTTTTTGGCGCAAGCACCAGCGCCCAGGCAGATAGCTCTGGCGGCAGCGGACCTTCTATAGACGAAGCCTATGAAAACTGGAATAGCTACACGCAGGAGCAAAAAGACTGGGTGCGGGCCAGGTTTGCCGTAGGGCTTGTGCGGCTGAAGTATATTAAGCGATTTTGGACGGACGAGGTTGTTATAGAGCCTATAAATGTGAAGGTTGCGCCTGCTTATAGAAAAAATAACAAAACCGGTGCGCTGGAAAAACTTTCAAGAAAAAGAAGAGGGAATGCACACCAAAATTTGATGGATAGACGTTTTTGTCCGTTTTGCTGGGAAGAAAAACAAGAAACCCAGCATCCGCTGCTTATAGGCCGCAGCCAGTTTCATATAGATGCCGGCGTTATCCCAACCTTTGTTGTTCTTATGGTGGGCACATCCGACGCAGGAAAAACAGTATATCTAACAATGATGTACCGCGATATGCTAACAAGTCCGTCGCTTAATTCAAATATTAAATTTGCAATATCACCAAACACCACTAATAGCACCGACGAAATAGGCAATGTGTCTATGGCTCATCATCTTAGCGTTTTAGAAAAAGACGGCATATTACCAAGACATACCAGATCGGGTTCTAATATTGTCCCGCCGCCGCTACCATTTACCGTAGAAGTGACCCATAGTAGCGAAAAAGGTGGAAATAGCAAAAACGCCCAAAGTATACTGTATATGCGGGACATAGCAGGGGAGATTTTGACAAGCATACATGGCGATGCCTTAGATGTGCTTGCGCCACAGTTTGGCGAGTTTGACGGCTTTCTTATGCTTATAGATCCTAAGACTTTTTGGGACGCAGAGGGTCTTTTTAGAAGGGAATACGAAAACAGAAGTGAAAGCACGGCAGATGGCGCGCTATATTTTACCCAGCTAAACGAGTTTTTGATGACTTACATGTCTAAGCAAAGGGGCGAAGGTAAAATATCTGCCCCAACAGTTGTTGCCATAACCAAGGGAGACCTCTTCCGTGACCCTGACCATAGGGAAGCTCTGAAGGAAAAAGGCGTGCGCCAAAACAACCGCGCTATTTTGAAAGTAGACTCCAAAAGGCGCAGCATGTTAAGCAGACGTTTCTATGAAGATATTAGCGATGGCACGGAAAAAATCCTACAGGCTCTGACAAGCGATAGAGGCTATCAGATTTTGGACTTTATAGAAAGGCGATTTACAGAAAGGAAAAACGGCGAGAAGAACGTGTATTACTCGCTTGTTGCTGCCCTGGAAGGCATAGAAATGGAAGAAGCAATGATGTCAGATGGCCATGTGGAAAACCGTGTTGTTGGCGGTGGCAGAGCCTTTAAAAACAATGTTGCTCCGGATAAAGTTCGAGAATCTATAGAAATACTGCTAATGATGCTTAATATAATACCGCCTTTTCACAAAATTGCAATGCGCGAGACAAATGAAGATGTAGAGCAAAGTTTTATGGAAAAGTTATTTGGTGGCAAACAAAGAAGGCAAGCAGAAAGCGAAACACAGCGTCGCAGAGAAAATAATGTAAGGATAATGAACGAATGGCGCGAACAATATGTGGTGGGTTGGGACGAGATAAAACTGCGGGAGGAGTGAAGCTAAGTGATACTGCAATATATACGCACAAGGTCGGACTTTGACGCTATTACAAAACAGATGCATAGAGGCGAGCACGCGGCGGCTATATCCCCGCAGTTTCGCCATAGAGGCGAAGATGCCAGGCTCTTTAAAGATGTTGACCAAAATTGTTCCTATCCGGATGGATTGGATGCCTTAATTAACGACAGAGACTCTGTTTTAAGGATTTTTGGCACGCAAGAAAGAGCTACGGTTGTTGTGCGCAATTTTAAAGCATACGACAAAATAACTGACCGTCGTTCCAATATACCGTACTCCCATGCGTATGTGCTGCAAAAGGGCGCACGCGATGCCTTCTTAAAGGATATATCTGCTGTTTTTGACTATAAAAATTTCATGCTCTATGATGATTTTGTCAAGAAAGAGAAGGAAAATCTAACAGCCCCCGGCGATGTGGATAAATCCTACGAGGCGCGGCTAAAACCCAAAGGCGACACGCCGGATTTTGGCGCGTTTAAGAGGCTGGGCTTTAATGAGATGCTCTTTTGCTCGCTGGTGGATGGGGTTATAGAGGCCACGGCAAGAGGTGGCAAAGTGGCCGTGCTGCTGCCAGATGAAAACAGGCTGGCCAATGCCGAAGACATTATGCTGGGCTTGTACCGCGCGCTGCCTAAGCCGCTACGCAGCAGGCTAAACGCCATTTCTTGCTGGATAAAGAATATTGGCAATGATTTTCATTTGTATTTCCCTATAGGTGTGACCGATAGGGACAAAGGCGACCTGGCACGCGAGGGGGTCTTTGTGATAGACCTACCCACGCAGAAGGTTTCGGTAAAGCGCGACCCCAGCCGCCTGGCAAAATTCTTATGGGATAACTTAGATAAACCTGAAGAAATCGTGAACTTTAACGATTTTGTGGATGGTTTGGTGGGTAACAACTACGACTTTGAGCTTAATTTGCAAAAGGCAGAAGCTCTATACTATGTTTCTGAAAACGCAAATAAAGCTGAAGAGCAGCCGACCGACATCATTTCCGCGCTTGCTCTGATGTTCGCAGGCAATGTTGGGCAGTTTCCAAAGACCCATGGACTCTTTGCCAAATGCCTGGCCGAAGCCCCGCTGGATTTGCCGGAAAAGCTGGACAACGAGCTTTTTGACCTGCTGGCCAAAGAGCGCACCGTAAGCGATGGTTTTAAAACCCTATCCCATGAAATAGTGGGCTTTTTGTGCCGCCGCTATTTGGCCGACAAGTTATCGTCGGATTTCTTAAAGAAATTTGTAAAGCTAATAGAAAAAAAACCGTGGCTTAACTATGCTAATGTGCTAAAAACCATAGAAAATATGCCAACAGACATGGTTTCTGTAGAGCAATTCACTTTCTTAACCGATATTCGTGATTCTGAAGAAGAATTAGAGCAAAAGCTTTCTGCCGCTGCCGAAGCCAAGCCAAAGCAGATTCTCAAGGAGCTAAGACCGGATAGTCCTAACAGGGTATTTATATTTCTCATTGAATTTAGCAATTACGAACGCAAAATTAATAGCCAAAAAATCTCCAAAGATAAATTGGAGCTATATTACGCCACTCTAACCCTTGGGCTTTCTGACAAGGGCGACGACATAGCAAAAAAAGCAGCCGCCGTGCTGGAAGGTCACATAAAAAAGCTATCGGCCTTTGAACCAAAGAATAAGGCGGATAGAGCCAAGCTATTCTTGGAAAAATTGGCCAAAGCCGCCCACGAAAAGAAATTTAGGCCGCTTAACACCATGCTGCTCTTTAGGCTAATTTACCTAAAATACAGCTTCTTTGAGGCCCTGGAAAAAGACCTTCATGACCTCTATGACCATTGCTACAAAGTGGCCAGTCAAGACGGCTTTGGCCACAAAGAAGAAATAAAAATCTACAATGAAATTCTATCAGATCCGGCCTGGAGCGACCAGGCAGGGCAGATTATCAAATGTCTTTCCATGCTGGAGCAATACAATCTAAAAACCGCCGGCCTGGACAAGACCTGGCAGGCATCTTTGGAGCGGGCATATTTCTTCTACGACCTATTGGAGAAGCGTTTTGACCTGGACAAAAATGTGGATGATCCGGCCTTTGGGGTAATACCGATGTATTACAAGAAATTGGAAGGCCAAGACAAGCAAGATTTCTTTAAAAATTGTATGGGCAATGCAAAACTTGACTATTGGTTCTATGCCGCCTATGCCAAAATAGCTGATGAGCGCCCAGAAGAAGTGAACTCGCTTTTGAGCTTTATTACTGACAATTCTCCCGCCGCGCTAAAGAGGCTTTTTAAAGCGGCCAAGGTCTATCCCTATGTACGCGAAGACCTATATAAACGCTATCGCGCTATTTGTAAGGATGAGTGCGAAAGAGCCGGCTATATGGCTGCTAATTTTACCAGCAAAGATAGCTGGGAATATGTTAGAGAGAAATTGGCTGTCGAGGGTTTTGATACCAAGGATGAATCTGATATTCTAAATTATGGTATACTGACTTTGGCAGCTGACGAAATGTCAAAGCTACTCCGACCAGAAAGAGCAAGTTATGATGGGATAAAAATACTGACATCACTACGCAAATCGGTTGCTAAAAATGTTTTGACCACCATAAAAACTTTGCCTACTGACAGATATTTGGAACTTGAGAGCTGCTTAGTTTGCATTGAGGCCGTGGATAATAGCGTTAAGCAAGATCCATTTGAACGTCCAGACCCGCTTAGGCGCATGCTGCAAAACAACAAAAAGGCCGATGTTAGGACTGACAGGAAGCTTCTAAAGCTTGTAGCTGACATTATTGCCGGAAGATTTAACAATCATTTGGTCAGCAAAAAAGCCGATTTGAAAATTGTGCTTGCAAGTAAACTGGCTATTGAGGTTATTTTTTGGACAGAAATGCTGCAAAATAGCGATATGTCCGAGTTTAACATAGACAACTTCTTGAGGTTGACTGACCATATCAAAATCTCTTCTAAGTCGTCCAGAGCTGAAGAAGAGCTCTTTCGTTGCGTTGTTTTAGTATCCATGGAACATCCTGACAAAATGACAAAGGGCATATTGATTGCTTGTGCCCAAAGAATTATTTCTTTGATGGATAATCGTACAATTACCGCCGAATATATTATGGATGGAGAGAAGAGGCGAATTGCGCAAGGTTTAGCCGAATTGGGACACAGGCTAGACCAATTTGGCAGAAAAGACATTACAAACAAGATGACCCGCGCATTGGCCAAAAAAAAAGACGACTTGGTTAGAAGCATGAATATATTTGCCAGTACTTACGATTCGCCTTTTGATAAAAAGCTAAGAACAGGGCCGTTGTTTGATGTTTCAGGTGAAGATGCTGATGCTATTAATGCCGAGCCGGGAACACAAACCACCCTGATATTTCTGCCGCAGGGATCAAGCAAGCTGGAACATGCCCTAAAGGCCGCCGCCGGACTGCTTTTGGTGGTATATGTGATTATGCTGTGGCTGTGGGCTGCGCCCAGCTTTGCGGGCGGTGGGATAGATGGTGCGCAGATAGCAACAATTGTGCTTATGGCACTAGGAAGCGCGATGCTGATTGCGCGCATTGCCATCTCTGGCCTAAAAATGAAAAGGTAGGGGCGAGCTGGCTGTATTACAATAGAAACGGAGGCGTGTAGACTTATGCGTAGAAAACTTCAAATGGTTTTTGCCTTGCTTGCAATGGCTTTTGTTATAATGATTTCATATGAAGGGGTGTTGGCGACGGATACAGACCCGCCCCCGGATGGATATGATGAGCAGGACGACCCATATGACGGCCTGCCTGACGGCGATGGTGATTACCATACATATATGGATGAGGAATATGGCGACAATGGCGAACAAGAGGTGGTTTTTGGTCAAGAAGATCAAGAGCCTGTGATGGTTACGCCGATTAGCCTAGAGCCCCAGGTCTTTGAGCTGGAACTAGAGCTGAATGACGATTATTTCGCCGGATTGATTGAACTGGAGATAGAGGTGGGCTACAATCTGATTTCAGGCGATATGGAAGTAGAAGCCCGCATAGTATCCGCAGAAATTGAGCCGATAGAGGAAGAATATGCAGATGATGCCAACAACCTTTTTCTGATAATAGCAGCGGTGACATTTGCTGTTGGCGCGGCTCTGCTGGTTGTGCCTATGGTGCTGGCCAAATCGGGCAGCAAGGCCAAGCCGGGATATATACAATTGATGGGCAAGACCAAATTGGAAATTGGCGAAAAAATGGATATTGCAGGGCATGGCTGGTATGTGGTGGACACAAAGGATGACGGATTTGTTTATGTTATGAGCGAAACCGTGACTGACTCTGCTAAATATCATAATGGGCAAGAGGTTGTTGTATGGGATAAGAGCAGTTTAAAAGAAGGGGTTCTTAAAGCCGTGCAAGCAAAGCTTAGCGCGAGTCAAGATATGGATATTAGCAATGCCGTGTCTTTGCTAACAGCATCGCAATATAATATTTTTATGGCGGGTGTCAAAAAAATGAAAAAAGATGACCTTGCCGATATCATGAAAGCCAATGATAAAAAGGGTAATCCTGTAGAATGGTGGTTAAATCCGGACCAAGGCAAGGATTTGAAAGTGAGCTATATCTCGAAAGATGGCGAACTGGAGGAAGAGACTGACATAAACAAGAGCTCTCGTGGCATTAGGCCGGTACTACGCATAAAATTGTAAAATATTAACTATTGGAGGGATATACATGAGCAATCGCAGTTTTTTTGATGACGACGGGGGAAACAATGGCTTTGCGCCGCCGCCGGTAGCACCCAGCAATGGCAAGGCCATAGCATCGTTGGTTATCGCTATTGTTTGCATACTGCTTATCTGGACAAAGTTTTTGATAATCTTTATTGCGCCGGTGTTTATTGTGGCAAATATCATTGGGATTATTTTGGCGATATCTGCTAGAAATGCCAATGCGCAGGGAGGCCATCCCACGGCTTTGGCGAATATTGCTATGATACTTAATATACTGTCGCTGATAGTGTATATACTAACGTTTATAGCCTGCACGGTTTGCGTGGCATGTGCGTTTTCGCTGTTCTAATAGCCGATGCATCCATTTTTTAACATATTTGGACTGCAAATATCGGCATTTGCGACAATGGCGGTTGTGGCCGGGGTTGTGGCTTTTGTAATGCTGCTGGTGTCTGTGCGGGGTAGCGACCTGAAACACCATGCCATAAACTATTTTTTCATAGCCCTATGTGGCGCGCTTGTGGGCGCGTGGCTGTTGTACGCCTTGGTTAATTTGCCAAGGCTGCTTGTGCTTTGGCCACAGATCCGTGAGACCATGCCGCTAAACGAGGCCTTGACCATGGCCGTCAGGCTGCTGGGTGGTGCGGTGTTCTATGGCGGACTGCTGGGTGGGCTATTGGCCATGTGGCTCTATGCAAGGGTCTACAAAACACCCCTGTTGCCTTATTTGGATATTTTCGCACCCATTGTAGCTGTGGCTCATGCAATAGGCCGCGTTGGCTGTTTTTTGGCGGGCTGCTGTTATGGCCGCGAGATGCCGTCAAGCCATCTGCTGGCCGTGGTATATCCGCCTGCATCCCTGGCCGCCCCATATGGTGTAACCCTGTTGGCTGTGCCGCTTATGGAGGCGGGGCTAAACCTGTTGATAGCGGCAGGGCTAATAGCCCTGATGAAGCTGCGGGGGAACAAAATAAAACCGGGGGCTGTGGCGGCATTGTACATGATGCTCTATGCCACAACCCGCTTTGCGCTGGAATTTTTCCGCGGCGACGCAGTTAGAGGGGGTCTTTGGGTATTGTCAACATCGCAATGGATTAGCGTTGGATTGTTTGTGGCGGGGGTAGCTTTGCTGGTGTATGGACATAATACCAACTTGCAATCAAAGCAATACTAACCGCGCGGTTAGTATTGCTTTGATTGCAAGTTGGTATAAGAGGCTTTGAAAAAGGGGAGTGGCTAATTTGCGTCGATATAGAAACATCACTAGATTGCTTCGGGCCTGATATCACCGTCTATGCATTTATCATCGCCCTCGCAATGACGTTCTTAAAGTGACGTCATTGCGAGGGCGATGAGACCACAAAGGCCGTGGAATATCAGGCCCGAAGCAATCCAGTAACGACAACTCCCTAACGATGCAGTTGTCCGCACTTGAAAAAAATGCATATTGTTAATCTTCTACAAGTTGTGATATAATATAAGTAATACTCGAATCGAGGGGATGCTTATGAGCAGAATACATGAAATTGTTAACCAGCTGCTGGATTTTAACGGCGACCGGCCTTTTATCGACCATTTTGTTAACGGCGAACACAAGTTTGCCTTTGTGGCGCTAAAGCTAACAGAGCAAGAGCGCGACAGGCTTAGGGATTTTGACTGGACGGCCTCTTCTGTTATTGGCAGGCCCAGCAAAATCGCGCTGTTCCTTAAAATCAAACCCTTTGCGGATCAAAACACATCCAAAGACCCTATTGGCGATTTTGTAATTCCTTTTAAAGACCGCCATGTGGCCGTAGGCTGGCGCAGGCGTTACGATGATTTCTCTGCCATGGATAAAGTGCAGGAGTTCTTGGAAATTGTGTCGTTGTCGTATCTTAATGCAGAAGACGTGATAGGCCACATAGCCCTAAACGATGCCGATCTAAACTATGAAGAAACCATGAGCAGGATGGAGATTCCGCCGGAAGTGCTGGCGGATGATAAAAACCACATGTACAAGCTGCGTCTGGGGGACGGCGCGGGTACTAGCGTGGGGGATGGCTATGGGTTTAAGAAATTGAGAGGCTAAAAGGTTTTTATGCAGACTTGCAGGAGTGGCCAACCGCGACATTAGGGAGTTTGCGTTGCTGGATTGCTTCGAGCTTTATGGCTCGTGGTTTCTGTAGTGTCGTTGCCCTCGCAATGACGTTGCTGGAGGCTATGTCCCATTAGGGAAGCCACGCTTCATTAAAAACGTCATTGCGAGGGCAACGATAGATGCATAGACGGGGAAATAAAGCCCGAAGCAATCCATTAGACCTGTCCGCTAACCTCATTCCGCCATCTTTCCGGCTTATTTTTTATCTGGACTGCGTCAAGCCCTCCTAGCAAAAGCTTTGGCTTTGCGTCGTCGGACTTTCCTTGCCAGATAAAAAAACGCTCGAAAATCTGGCGAAAGCAGGTTAGCGGACAGGTCTAGTTATGTACTCTATTAAACAATAACCAACTGCGCCTCCAGCTCGTTTTTTTCTGGCAGACCTTGCGGCTTTAGACCCAGCCAATAGGCGCGGGTGACTGCCATTTCTTGGTCCAACATTTGCCGGGCGTGTTTTGGCAGGTCTTTTGTATGTTTTAAGTTTGTTATCACAGGTACTGATGCGGCTGCGTGTAGGCGGCGCAGCAGTACCTCTTTTTTGCGTCTAAAGCCCAGCACGCGGATGTAAGGGATGTTTTGGTCCGAATCTGCATGGATGCCTAGTGTGATGCGCATTATGGCACGCTGTAGTGCGGTATGGGTGTGGCTTTTGCTTTTGGTATGTGTTAATACATCAGAAATTAGATAATGCTGCCGTGCTGTGGCCATAAGGCGATTTTGCATGGCTTGGGATAGACCGGAAATTCCCGCCAGACGCTCTCTTGGCGTGATATGCAGAGCATGATGAAAATACGGGCTAAAGTTGTCTAGACGATTGATAGCATTTTTGCGATGCTCGCCTACAAGCACCCGTAGGCTGTCTTGAGGCATAACTGTTACAAGCCGTGCCAAATCGCCGCCGCCATGGACATGCTTGCGTATAGCTCCCGCAGATGCCGTGCCGGAGAGTAGCTGGTCAGAATTATGCGCTGCACCCTGTCGCTTTGTGGTGTATGGTGCAATGGGCAATTTGCCCCTTATAATGGCTTTTAGATACTCTATGCCCAAAATATTGTTTGGGCTGTTTATTATCTGTGCCGCTTCTGGCTTCATCGTGGCTTCTATGGCCAATGCTCTGGCGGCCGGGAAAGACATGCCCCTAGCCAGCTGTTTTTTTAGAATTTCTTTAAATTCGAGGGTTTCGCGGCAAAGATGGTGAGCAATGTCCTGAAGCGGCCGCATTTCGCCCATCTCTGACCCAAAACAAAGAGAATCTACAATATTTGTGGCTGCTAGAAGCCGACAAGCCCCCGATGCAAAGCCCTCTGCCGATGCTGTGGCCCATGTCACGGGCAGCTCCAGCACAATGTCCACGCCGCAGTTAAGAGCCATCTGCGTGCGGCGGTATTTATCAATAATGGCCGGTTCGCCTCGTTGCACAAAATCGCCGCTCATCACAGCAATAACGTCATCTGCCCCGGTCTCGCGCCGACTTCTGTCCAAATGATACGCGTGGCCGTTGTGAAAGGGGTTATATTCTGTGATAATTCCGCAAACTCTGGTCATGATGCCCGCCCCCATACCATCTTGCAATCTAACTTGCAAGATGGTGTTATGTCATTTTTTCTTTTATTATACATTAACTTACACATCCTGTCTATTATAACTTTGCAAAAGTCTTGACAAAGTGGCGTTTTTTGGGTATGATAATTGTGATGTAAGAAAAATGGCGAGGGAGTGCCATGGAGCTTAAAGACCGCGAATTTACGCAGATAAGGGACTATATCAAAGAAAATTACGGCATATCCTTGGGGGATGAAAAACGCACCCTCGTTTTTTCGCGTTTGCGGCCGCTGCTAAAACAAAAGGGTTTTGCGGATTTTACCGAATATATTCATTATTTGATGAACGACAGAACCGGCGAGGCAAATGTGGTCTTTATAAACAGATTGACGACAAACCACACATTTTTTATGCGCGAGCCGGAGCATTTTGACTTTTTACAAACCACCGTGCTGCCATGGATACAGGACAAGTTTGGCCAGACCAGAGATTTGCGGCTGTGGTGCGCGGCCTGCTCTAGCGGCGAAGAGGCCTATACACTACAAATGACCGTGCAGGACTATTTCGAGGGCAAGCAAGGTTGGGATACAGAAATTCTGGCCACAGATATATCCGAAAAAGTGTTGCAACAGGCCACGCTGGGAATATATTCCAACGAAAGTCTAAAGACTATGCCAACAGATTGGCTAAAGAAATACTTCAAACGCTATGATAACAACAATATGATAGCCCGCGACGAGCTAAAAAAGCTAATAACCTATCGCAAATTTAACCTAATGGACGAAATGCGCTTCAAAAAGAAGTTTCAGGTTATTTTTTGCAGAAATGTTATGATATATTTTGACAATAATACTAGGGAGGCACTAGTTAACAGATTTTACAATGCCCTAGAAAAAGATGGATATTTGTTTATTGGACATTCAGAATCGTTAAGCAATGTGAAGTCCAATTTTAAATATGTAATGCCCGCTGTTTACAAGAAGTAGACCTGTCCGCTAACCTGCTTTCGTCAGATTTTCGAGCATATTTTTCATTATGCAAGGAAAGGCCGACGACGCAAAGCCAAAGCTTTTGTTAAGAGGTCTTGACGAAGCAGAATGAAAAATAGGCCGAAAATATGACGGAATGAGGTTAGCGGACAGGTCTAGTGAGGAAATTGAACAACAGGAGGTTGTGACGATGGCTGATTTTGACAGAGAATCCATGCTGGAGATGTTTAGTTTCGAGATGAATCAATTGGTGGACCAATTGGAGCAGATTATCATCGAAAGCGAATCGGGTTTTTCGATGGACTTTATTAACGAGGTCTTCCGAATTATGCATACAATAAAAGGGTCTGCGGCAATGATGCTTTTTGACACCATTGCTACGGCAACCCATGCCGCCGAGGACTTGTTTTATTATCTGCGTGAAGAAAACCCCAGCGATGTGGACTATTCTGAACTAACAGACTATGTACTGGCTTGCATGGATTTTATAAAAGACGAGCTGGCTAAGATAGAGCAAAAAATGCCGGTGGATGGCGACCCAGCCCTGGTGGTGGCTAATATCAATGGCTTCTTGCAGAGGCTAAAAGGCATAGATGCACCCGCGTCATCCCCTGGGACAGCATCTGTGCGGCCGCAGGCGACTGGTGCGGCAACAGAAAAACCTCCGGAAAACCCCTTTGGCGCACATAAATACAAGGCCACCATTCGTTTTGACGAGGACGCTCAAATGGAAAATGTGCGCGCCTTCACAATTGTAAACAACCTAAAAGGCTATGCCATGGGCATGATGCACGAGCCCGAGGATATCGTAAATGAAGACTCCATAGCCGTCATCCGCAAAAACGGCTTTATAGTCACTTTTTCTTCCAATTCTGACTACGAGGAAATGTTTGACATCCTTAGCCGTTCTGTTTACATCAAAGACATCTTTCTAGAAGAATTTACCCAAGAAAGTGCCGATCTGGACGGCCTGCACAACTATTTTGTACAAATGAAATTTGACGAAGGCGCATTGATGGAGAATGTGCGGGCGTATACGGCCATCCATAATATCCGCGCCTATGCAGAATACCTTTTGCATCTGCCAACCGACCTGGTGGACGAAAATAACGCAGAGGTTATCCGCAAAGACGGCCTAAAAATTGATATTGTGACCACAAAGACCTATGAGGAACTGCATGAGACGCTTTCGCAGACGGTCTATTTGAAAGAGCTTAATATTACCGAGAATATCGGGCGACCAGAGGTCGCACCTACGAAGCCAGCGACGGAGACGGTTGTGGAAACCACCACGACATCCGTAGGGGCGACCCCTGGTCGCCCGGAACAACCCGCTGAGGTCGCGGCAACCCCTGCTCCTGCACCAAAAGCCGCCGCAACGGCGGACGCCCAGACTGTCGTGCCTAAAAAAACCTCAGCACAAGCCGTTATCTCTGTAAATGTGTCCAAACTGGATCAGTTGCTAAAATTCATGGGCGAGCTGGTTATAGCAGAGGCTATGGTTACGCAAAACCCAGAATTAGAGGGGCTTGCACTAGAAAGCTTCCACAAAGAAGCACGTCAGCTTAAAAAAATCATCAACGATGTGCAAGAGACCGTTATGGCCATGCGCATGGTTTCGCTTTCTAATACCTTCTTTAAAATGAACCGCATTGTGCGCGACATGTGTAAAGCCCTGGGCAAAGAGGCCGTGCTAGAGGTTGTGGGCGAGGACACCGAAGTGGACAAGAACATAATAGAACATATAGGCGACCCGCTGATGCATATTATCCGCAACAGCCTGGACCACGGCATAGAGCCGCCGGAGAAACGCCGCGCGGCAGGCAAGCCCGAAAAAGGCAATGTGCTGCTGGAAGCCAGAAATGTGGGCAGCGAGGTTTGGGTTATCATCGAGGATGATGGCAATGGCCTAAACAAAGACCGCATTATGGAAAAAGCCAGAAACAACGGCTTGCTTAAAAAACCCGAAAACGAATACACCGATAAAGAGATTTTCCAATTTATCTTTATGCCCGGTTTTTCTACAAACGAGGCCGTGACAAGCTACTCCGGCCGCGGCGTGGGCATGGATGTGGTTAACAAAAACCTGGAATTTGTAGGCGGCAGCGTTGTTGTGGACTCTGTGCCCGGCGAAGGCTCCACCTTCATCCTAAAAATTCCACTTACGCTGGCCATCATTAAAGGCATGATAATCAACATGGCCGGCAGCAAATACACGATACCGATAGTCTCTATCCGCGATAGCTTCCGGGCAAACCCTGATGACATCTTTATGGACCCAAGCGGCAACGAGATGATAACCGTGCGCGGCGACCACTACAATGTGGTGCGGCTAAATGAGTTCTTTGGCCTGGAAGGCGAGGTAAAAGACACCGCCGATGGCATTATGATGATTATAGAAAATGGCGACGATGCCATCTGCCTGTTTGTGGACGAGCTGATAGGCGAGCAGCAGGTGGTGCGCAAGACGATTCCTAAGTATATTAAGCAAATACGGGGGATATCGGGGTGTACGCTGCTGGGCAATGGGGATATTAGCTTGATTATTGATGTGGCCGGGTTTTTTGATAAGTAATTTTTGATGTATATTCGCTGGATTGCTTCGGTTGCTTCTGGCCCGTCATTGCGAGGGCAACGGGAACTGAAAGACCGGGGCAAACAAGCCCGAAGCAATCCAACAACGGACAACTTGGCGGCAAGCTTTCGATAAGAGGGGTGGAAATAAATGGACAAAGACGAGCGAATGATGGTCGTGCTGGAAAGACAGGCAGCTTTGCTGGATAAAATTGTGCAGATGTATGAGGACCAAAGCAAGAAACATTATGAGTTATTAAGCATTATAAAATCGGCTGATGGACTGATAAAAAGCAATATTAGGGCGGCAGAAGAGCTGATGAAAATACATGTTAAATCTTTGTCTGATTTGTCGCAGGACTATGTTAAGGCATTTAACCAAGCCATTGTAAATCATATGAAATCGACTGGTGATGTAGCATCAATTGTGAAGGAGCATGACAAGCGGATTGAAGCACTAACCCAAGATATCAACAGACTGTCCGGTAGCTTTATCAATTTCATGACCACAGAAGTTTGTCTTGATGATGAATAGAGTGGACTGGATTGCTTCGGGCTTGAAATCCCCGTTTATTCGGGTGTCGTTGCCCTCGCAATGACGTGCCATGACAATCGTCATTGCGAGGGCAACGGGAGTTGGAAAGCCGGAGCAAACAAGCCCGAAGCAATCCAGCAACGACAACCCAACAACAAAAAAACGAGGTATCAATATGTCCAAACAATCCTATGTCTACATCCTTTTCAACAAGCGCAATGGCACGCTTTACACAGGTGTTACATCGGATTTGACAAGGCGCGTTTGGCAGCATAAGGAGAAAATACCGGGCTGTTTTACTGCGAAGTACAATATAGACAAGTTAGGATATTATGAGGCTTTCAGCGATATACGTGATGCTATTTTGCGGGAAAAGCAGGTTAAAGGCGGCTCGCGCAAAGTGAAGCTGGGATTGATTGAGGTTGAAAATCCCGATTGGCGGGATTTGTGGGAGGATGTTGCAAGGTTTGGGTATTGAGGTGTAGTGGGCTGGATTGCTTCGGCCTTGGTGGCTATCGTATGTTAGATTGACGTTGGCTTCGCAATGACGCGCCATGAACAACCGTCATTGCGAGGGCAACGGGAGCTGGAAGGCTGGGGCAAACAAGCCCGAAGCAATCTAGCAACGACAATCCGACAACAAAAAAGGTTTGGACATTGAATTGGGAAGAGGAATGAGTATCGAAAGGATGTGCGATATGAAAATCTGCACTATCAAAATGGTTTGGGATGACGGAATATGGTATACCAAAGCAGATGAAGAAATTGGCCTAGTATTAGAGTCCGGCTCTTTTGACGCGCTTGTGGAACGTGTGAAAATTGCCCTGCCAGAGATGCTGGAATTAAATCTTGGCTATACAGGAGAAGTGCGGATAATTTTTGAAGCAGAGCGCGTGGTGACGATGAAGGCGGTCGGCTGATGGCGAACTATACGCGTCAAGTTAAGAAAGCCCTGTCTGATAGTGGTTGTCGCTTTGTGCGCTACGGAAAAGGCGACCATGAAATATGGCACTCGCCTGTCACTAACCGTAATTTTACGGTTGACGGGAAAATCACCAAAAGGACTAGTGCGAATGAAACCTTAAAATGTGCGGGTATAAAACAAAAGGTATGATTTAGGAGGACAAAATATGTCAAATGTTATGGAAAACGACCTTTTAATGGAAACAAGCGGCGGCGCGGATACCACGAAAAACATGTATCTGGCTTTTGTGATAGAGGACGAGCAGTTTGCGGTAGATGTGGGGCATATTAAGGAAATTGTCGGCGTGATGCCCATCACAGCAATACCGCGAACTGAGGACTATATCAAGGGCATTATCAACCTGCGGGGTGATATTGTGCCTTGTATTGATGTGCGCGCGCGCTTTCGCAAGCCGGAGATTCCGTATAATCAGCTGACATGTATTGTTGTGGTGTTTTATCAGGACTATATTTTGGGGCTGATTGTGGATAGCATCCTTGGCGTGTATATTATTGAAGAAGACATGATATCGTCGCCGCCAAGCGCGAAATTAAGCTATGCCAACCAGTTTGTGAAGAATATAGGCAGGGCAGATGATGGCATAAAGCTGCTGTTAGATTTGGAGAAGCTAATCTTTGATTTGTAGGGGCGAGCTGTGCTCGCCCTAATATACAGGAGGGATAACATGAATTTTCTGGAAAACATCAAAACCCGCGCGGCGGCTAATGTAAAGACCATTGTGCTGCCGGAAGCCGGGGATATCCGCACACTAAAGGCCGCAGATGCTATTTTGGCCCAGGGCTTTGCAAAAGTGATACTGGTTGGGTCTGCTGAAAAAATAGCTGCCGATGGGGCTGGGTTGGATTTGGCCAAAGCCATCATTATAGACCCGGCTGGTTACGATAGAAAGTCGGAAATGGCACAGAAACTGGCCCAGCTGCGCAAATCCAAGGGCATGACGGTGGAAGAGGCCGATGGGTTGCTTAACAACGAGCTATATTTCGGCGTGATGCTGGTGGAAATGGGTATAGCAGACGGTATGGTGGCCGGTGCGGCCAATTCTACAGGAGATGTGCTGCGGCCGTGCTTGCAGATTCTTAAAACCGCGCCGGGGGCTGCGCTTGTGTCCAGCTTTTTTATTATGGTTGTGCCTAATTGCGATATGGGAGAAAATGGCATATTCCTGTTTTCGGATTGTGGACTGGTGCAAAACCCGAGTGCTGAAGAAATGGCCAGCATTGCTGTTTCTAGTGCTGAATCCTTCCGTGTGCTGGTGGGCGCGGAGCCGGTGGTGGCTATGCTTTCCCATTCTAGTAAGGGTTCTGCCAAGCATGCAGATGTGGATAAAGTGGTGGAGGCCACCAGAATTGCCAAAGAAGCTGCGCCAAAGCTCGCGCTGGATGGTGAATTTCAGCTGGATGCGGCTATTGTGCCGGAGATTGGAGCGGCCAAGGCAAAGGGCAGCGCAGTTGCAGGCAAGGCCAATTGCCTGATTTTCCCAGATTTGGATGCGGGTAATATTGGCTATAAGCTGGTAGAGCGGCTGGCAAAGGCGCAGGCCTATGGACCGGTTACGCAGGGTATTGCAAAGCCGGTTAATGACCTGTCCCGAGGCTGTTCTTTTGAGGATATTGTGGGGGTTGCGGCCATTACAGCGGTGCAGGCGCAGGGATAATTGGAGGTAAGATTATGGGTATGACAGACAGACAATTTGACTCCTATAGAGCTAATTTGTTAAGGTTGCTAATCAAAATCGCTGAAGAGGTGGAAAAATCCGGCGATACTAAGGAATTAAAAAAATTAATTAAGGAACTTGAATCCGAATTGAAGAGGCCATGATGAAATGGAATGACTTGGAAAAGCCCTGGCAAATCGCATTGGAGCTGGCTTGGGAATCATTTAAATCCGGCTCGCTGCCAATTGCTGCATTGATTGTGGATATGGGTGGCAATGTGGTGTCAACCGGCCGTAACCGTATTTTAGAGGGTCAACTTAAAAACAGAAACATGGCTCATGCAGAGATGGACGCGCTGATGAATTTTGACTATGATGCGCATCCGGAGGTTCGGTCATACTGCATGTATACCACGCTGGAGCCTTGTCCCATGTGCATGGGGACTATTGTTATGAGCGATGTGCGCAGGGTGCGCATTGCAACCCGCGATCCGTGGGCTGGTGCAGTGGATATGTGCCAGTTGCCATATGTTGCCAGCAAAAATATGGATGTTGCTTTTGAAGAGGGCATCATGCCGCGGATACTCACAGTATTATATTTGTATAAGCTGTGGGAGGGATATGCAAATCGCGTGCGTAGCAAGGATTTTTTGGTGGTGCTGGAGGAACATTTTCCGGTGGAAACGGCTTTGGCGCGGGACTTGTTAGACAAAAATGTGCTTAGAAAGTTTGCCGATGATGGCGTGAAAATCGAAGATGTGTATAATCACATACAAAATCACATAGAAGGGAAATGAAATTATGAAAATTCTTGTACTTAACTGCGGGTCATCCTCGCTAAAGTATCAGCTTATCGACATGGCAACAGAAGCCGCTCTGGCAAAGGGTTTGGTGGAGCGCATTGGCATAGCCGGAAGCCGTCTGGTGCATCAAAAAGAAGGTGCGGACAAGGTTACGATAGAGGCAGAAATTCCCAATCACGATGTAGCTGTTGGCATGGTCATTGAGGCTTTGCTTGACAAAGGCCATGGCGTAATCAGCGATATCAGCGAGATTTCGGCGGCTGGGCATCGCGTGGTGCATGGCGGCGAGCATTTTACAAAGTCTGCCGTGGTTAACGCCAAGGTAAAAGAGGCTATTAGCGAGTGCGTGGCCCTTGCGCCCCTGCACAACCCCGCGAATCTGATTGGTATAGAGGCCTGCGAGAAGCTGATGGGCAGCACCCCCCAGGTGGCGGTTTTTGATACGGCCTTCCACCAGACCATGCCGGAAAAAGCCTATCTTTACGCCATTCCTTATGGCCTGTATGAAAAATACAAGATCCGCAAATATGGTTTTCATGGCACAAGCCACAATTATGTTACCGCCCGCGCGGCAGCCATGCTAGGCAAGTCTATTGACCAATTGAAACTGATTTCATGCCATCTTGGCAATGGCGCGAGCGTTTGCGCGGTGGATGGCGGCAAGTCTGTGGATACATCTATGGGTCTTACGCCGCTAGAAGGGCTGATGATGGGCACGCGCTCTGGCGATATGGATCCTGCCGCCGTTGCTTTTATAATGGACAAAGAAGGATTGGCCACCAAGCAAATGGAGGGTCTGCTGAACAAGGAAAGCGGCGTGCTGGGTGTTTCCGGCATATCCAGCGACTTCCGCGATATCGAGGATGCGGTGGCAAAAGGCGACGAGCGCGCGAAGGTTGCGCTTGATATGTTCCATTACCGTGTTGCGAAATACATCGGCAGCTATGCAACGGCCATGAATGGCGTAGATGCGGTGATTTTTACCGCAGGCATAGGCGAAAATGGCACGGATACAAGACTAGCGATTTGTGAATATTTGGGATATTTGGGAATTAAAGCCGACGCAGGCAAGAACAATGTGCGCGGCAAAGAGGTTGATTTTTCGGCGGATGGCGCGAAGGTGCGCAGTTTGGCTGTGCCAACCAATGAGGAGCTGGTGATTGCGCGGGATACGCTGGCGTTGTGTAAATAATGGAGGTGAGAATATGGCTTCGGAGAAAGAAGTAAGGACGCAACAAAGGTCGATGCTGTATGACTTGTTAAAATTGCAACAGGATATGGAGCAGGGCAAGGGTGCTGAAGGGCTTGCCGAGCTTGTAAGGCGAGCAGTAGCTATTATGGACGAAGAAGATGTGGCTTATGTAGAAAAAAGACTGAAGCAGGAATAGCCAAATTTGAACAAGGTTTCAAATAAGTGATTGACAATACCACGAAATTTGACTATAATGGTAGATTGTAGGGAATTATGATTGATGTGAGAAAAATCCAGCCGAATGAGAGTGTTCCGGTGAAGGCAACCGTGGAGGTTGCTATGCCGCAGGGTTTTGGCGCGGTTGATACTTTGGTTGCTGTGAAGGGCCGCCTGATTGGCAGGCGCGATTCCTTTATACTTGACGCAGGGGCTAGTTGTCGGCTAGAAACGACATGTTGTCGGTGTTTGCGGTCTGTAGAACAGCGGCTTAGCTTCCACATAACCGAGAATTTTGTGGAGACCGAGACGCCCATAGGCGAGGATATTGGATTTTCTGATAAAACAATCGATATTTTACCTGCTGTGCAACGGAATTTGTTTCTTAGCATCCCCATGAAGTCGTTGTGTGATGAGGATTGCGCGGGCTTGTGCAAACAATGCGGCGCGAATTTGAACGACAATGAGTGTAAATGCGAAGGGGAAGTTGTTAACGAGCAATTTCGTGATTTGTTACAAATGTTTGAAGATTAGGAGGTGTAATATATGGCAATTTGTCCAAAGGGAAAGATTTCTAAGGGTAGACGCGACAAAAGACGTGCGCAAAGCTGGAAAATCAGCACAGCGACGCTGGTTAAATGCCCTAGCTGTCAGGAGCTGACGCTGCCCCATAGAGCTTGCAAAAGCTGTGGCAACTATAAGCGCGTAGAAGTTATGAAAGTAGGTTCGTAATGAATAATGTGATCATCGCCGTGGACGCTATGGGTGGCGACCACGGCCCGCAGACGGTGGTGGCCGGGGCTATTGCGGCCCTGGAGGATGCCGACATTTCCAAAATTATCCTGGTGGGTCGCTCCGGCGATATTCAGCAGGCTCTGGATGCGGCGAAATACGATGAAAGTCGCATTGAGGTGGTTCATGCCCAGCAGGTAATAGGCATGGATGAAACCCCCACTACAGCCCTGAAGGCCAAGAAGGATTCGTCCATCGTGGTTGGGCTTAATTTGGTGAAAGAGGGGCGGGCGGCGGCTTTTGTATCTGCCGGCTCAACCGGTGCGGTTTTGGCGGGAGGCACAACCATTGTCGGTCGCATTAGGGGTATAGCGCGGCCCGCTTTGGGCGTGGTTTTTCCCAGCACTAAGGGCTACACTTTTCTGGTGGATGCCGGTGCGAATGTGGATGCAAAGCCCGAATACCTGCTGCAATTTGGGCAGATGGGCGCGTGTTATATGGAGGCCATCATGGGCATTAAAAATCCCAAGGTAGGCCTGATAAATGTAGGCTCGGAGCGCGAAAAAGGCAATATGCTGACAAAGGAGGCATATGGCCTTCTTGAAGCATCCGATTTAAATTTTGTGGGTAATGTAGAAGGGCGCGAGATACCGCTTGGGGCGGTTGATGTGGCCGTTTGTGACGCTTTTGTAGGCAATATTATCCTAAAGTACTCGGAGGGCTTTGCAAAGGGCTTGATGGGGATGCTGAAGGAAGAGCTGATGTCGTCGGGCATATCTAAGCTGGGCGCGCTGCTTTCCAAACGCGCCTATGGCCGACTACGCAAGCGTTTTGACTATACAGAGGTCGGTGGTGCGCCGTTTGTGGGGCTTAACGGCCTTGTTGTGAAGGCCCATGGTAGCTCTAATGATGTAGCCATAAAAAATGCTGTGAAGCAATGCAGCAAGTTCATAAAAGCTGATGTTGTGGGCAAAATCAAAGAGAAGATACAGGTTGAAAGCAAGGAAAGGAAGGAATAAAATGGAATTTGAAAAAATTAGACAGATAATTGCAGAGCAATTGGGCAAGAGCGAGAGCGAAATCACGATGGAAACCAGCTTTACGGACGATTTGGGCGCGGATTCTTTGGATCTTTTTCAAATAATTTCCGAGCTAGAAGACGCCTTTGATATGGAATTTAATCAGGACGACCTTGACAAAGTTCGTACAGTTGGCGATGCAGTCAATTATATACAATCTGCACAATGATGGACGCAAATTTAGAAAAAATTTTGGCATATTCGTTTAAGAATAAGGACTTGCTAAATCATGCGCTGATTCACAGTTCTTATATCAACGAAAACCGTATGAATCCTGGGGCGCACAATGAGCGGCTGGAGTTTTTGGGGGATGCGGTGCTAGAGCTGGCGACTAGCGAATATATCTATAATAGTTTTCCTGATATGACTGAAGGCGAAATGAGCAAGCTACGTGCTAGTGTGGTCAATGAAGCTACCTTGGCTAAATGCGCTAGAGAGCGTGATTTTGGTAGCTTTCTAAAGCTTGGCAAGGGCGAGATGCGTGGTGGCGGGGCAGGGCGCGAGTCGATTTTGGCCGATACCTTTGAGGCCGTTATTGGTGCGATTTACCTGGATGGTGGCTACGATGCCGCCAAAAGGTTTATTTTGTGCGCTCTTGAGACCGACATACATTCCATGAAGGGGCTGACCTGGATTTCTGATTGCAAGACCCACCTGCAAGAGCAGCTGCAAAGAAACAGCCAAGAGCCCATAGAATACTATGTTATCAAAGAAGAAGGTCCGGAGCATAACAAGATTTTTACTGTGGAACTGGCTCATGGTGGTCGTGTGATGGCCCAGGGCAGTGGTCGCAACAAGAAAGAGGCGGAGCAGGAAGCGGCACGACGTGCTATTGAAAAATATGGTTTACAGTAGTTTGCTGATATTAGGTGATGAATATGCTAGACATATTAAACAGCATACGGGGTTGGTTTCCATTTTATATTGATTATGATCTTCTATTTATCATCATTATTTTGGTGCTGCTTGGTATGTTTTTTGGCATCAAAGGGATTGCCCGCAAAATCAGCGACACTCGCCCTATAATTCAACGGGAAGCCCAAATTGTGAAAATCCGCAGCCGTATTGAGGAGTTTTCTCGCACCGGATTGTTTGAATATCGACGAAACAATAGGGTGGGATATTTTGTTACTTTTAGGATACTCCCCGGCCGCAAGCGAAGAAGGCTTTTTGTTCCTAAATGGGATGGCAGGCGTATTTCGCGAGGTTCTTGCGCACCCGGCGGGTTTGGTGTACTCTATACACAAGGCCTGTTTTATCACGATTTTGTTCAGCCCCAAGATATCGAAGAGGAGAAGGCTAGAAATCAGAAGACTGAGTCAATACGCCTTTTTAGGGACTTTGACTAAGATGTTGATTATTGCTGCGCCTTGCTGTCAACCAGCTAATATATACTACCACAACCCCGATTGCTACTGATAGTTGAGGAACGAACGGAAAACGTATGAACTGGAAAAATGATTCTAACAGTTCGTCTTCAAAAATCATATTGGCGGCTATGTACCCAAGGTAGCCCGCGGCCAGCGCGAATAGCCAGGCATAGCGGTTTATCAGATTAATAATATATTCGCTGGCGATAAGCAGTATGGGAACGCTAATTGCCAGTCCCAAAAAGGCCATGGAAAACCCATGTGGCGTGACATTGCCGGCTTCATCCGTAACTATAGAAATAACGGCTATCACATTGTCCAACGACATGGAGATATCGGCAGCGATGATTGTAAAAATCACCTTTAGGAACTTATCATCGCTATTTACAGCCTTGTGGCCGTCTGCATCGCGTAGCATTTGGACTATCACATAAATCAGCATTGCGCCGCCTATTAGGCGAATGTGCAGCCATGTTAAAGTAAACAGCCAGCCCACCATGAAGGTAAAAACCAATTTAAGAGCAAGGGACAGCCAAATGCCGACCAACCGCGCGGTATTGGCTTTTTTTGGTGTTAGGCCGCGTGAGGCCAAGGCGATGATACTGATGTTATCAAATGATACTATTAGATTTATTAGTACTACCTGTAGTAGTGTTGACATAGCTTCTCCTTATCGGTCGATTAATACAGCCGGGCATAGCTCGCCCATACAAATATATGTCCAAGAAATTGTAAATATTTCTTGCACCTGCCGCAAAATTATGGTATAATAGTTGAAATAGAATACTTCGTATGAATGTTGCGGGAGAGTCATTGATTGACACCGAAGGAATAAGTGATGTTTTGGCCGAAACATCGCGAAAATCTCAGGTAAACAGACCGTGGCGCGACGGAACTCTGGAAAGTCCCATTTTTCTTGTCTTTGCGGGTAAATCGGACACCGACGGGGCAAATTACTTTGTAAAGAATCTCTCAGGTTTGATGACAGAGCAAAGGCTAGTTACTTTGCCCTGTCTTTTTATATTTACGCGATTGGTGGTGGCCGATATCGACAAGCTATTGACAAATAATCCCATGGCCGTACAACATTTTGCTACTGTTTTTGATGTGGATTTTAGGGAGGGGTCATCGGCCGTAGATGTGCTGAAAGCCGTGCGGGACATGGTGCATCTGGGGCATAGGCTACACACACACCCCGTGACATCGGGGACTGCGCCGGATGGCAACCCCTTTGTGTCGGTTGTGCTGTCGGCAGAACCTGGGGTCACAGATTTTGATTCTGTGGGTATCATTGAGGGTGCGGTTGGATTGTACACTAAGCTCGGCAGGGTTCGCGAGTTGCCCCAGGCCGCCATTGATGATTTTATGTTAATAAACTGCGATATGTTAGCAAAAGATACACAAAATATACAAAACATTAGCGATAAGGAGGGAACGATTTGAAACTAACCATTGGCAATATTAGGATTACTGATATTGTGCTGGGCGCACAGAGCAAAGTCGAAGGCGGCACGCTTTATGTTAACCCAAAGGATTTGGAGGCCGTGGTGCTGGAGGACAGCAATATTGCTTCTGTGAGTTTTGATGTGGCCAAACCGGGCGAAAGCACCCGCATCACACCTGTTAAGGATGTGATAGAGCCGCGCACGAAGGTGGACGGGCCTGGCGGTATGTTTCCGGGCGTTGTGGCCAAGGTTGATACTGTGGGTAGCGGTGTGACACATGTGCTAAAAGGCATGGCTATTGTAACGGTCGGCAAGATTGTGGGCTTCCAGGAGGGCATTATTGACATGAGCGGCCTAGGGGCGGAATATACGCCGTTTTCTAAGACCATCAACCTTGTGATGGACTTTGTGCCGCGTGAGGGGCTGCTGGCCCACGAATACGAAAAGTCCTTGCGCCTAGCGGGTTTGAAGGCCGCCACTTTCCTTGGCGACCTGGCAAAAAATGTAAAGCCAGATGATAGCGAAGTATACGAGTTCCTATCTGTAACTGAAAGTATCAAGAAATATCCGGACCTGCCCCGTGTTGGCTATGTGCAAATGCTGCAAAGCCAAGGGCTGCTGCATGATACCTATGTTTATGGCGTGGACATGAAACAGTCGCTTACCACGATGATTTGCCCGACAGAGGTTTTTGACGGCGCGATAATAAGCGGCAACTGCGTGTCGGCCTGCGACAAAAACACTACGTATCATCATCAGAACAACCCTGTTGTTACCGACCTTTTTGCGCGTCATGGCGTTGACCTAAACTTCTGCGGCATGATTATTACCAACGAAAATGTGTATTTGGCCGATAAAGAGCGCAGTAGTGACTGGACCGCGAAATTGTGCGCAATGATGGGCTTTGACGGCGTTATCATCTCCCAGGAAGGTTTTGGAAACCCCGACACCGACCTTATTATGAACTGTAAAAAAGTCGAAGCTTTGGGTATACACACAGTTATAATTACCGATGAATATGCCGGACGCGATGGCACTAGCCAATCCCTGGCGGATGTAGATGCGGCCGCAAATGCCGTGGTTACGGGCGGCAATGCCAACGAGGTTATAACCCTGCCAAAGATGGATAAGGTTATTGGCACGCAGAGCTATCTAGACGTGATTGCGGGCGGCTTTGAGAACAATATGAACCCGGATGGCTCTATTGTGGTTGAGATTCAAGCCATTATTGGCGCAACAAACGAGATGGGCTACAACAAAATGTCTGCGCGATAAAATGTTAACCCGTAGTATCATTCATGTGGACATGGACGCATTTTACGCCGCGGTGGAGGTGCTTTTTGACCCCGCGCTGGCGGGCAAGCCGCTTATAATCGGCTCTTTGCCCCATGAACGCGGCGTTGTAGCCACATGCAGCTATGAGGCCCGCAAATTTGGCGTACGGTCTGCCATGAATATCAAAGAGGCCTACCGCCTGTGCCCGCATGGAATCTATATGCATCCTAATATGGACAGGTATATTGAGGCATCCAAGCTGGTTCGCAAAATATGGGATGATTATACAGATATGTCAGAATATGTCTCGCTGGACGAGGGCTATCTGGATGTGACCCATAGTGCCCATCTGTTTGGTGGTGCTATGCAAATCGCCAAGGACATAAAGCGGCGCACGGCTGATTTTGTGGGACTTTCCTGCTCGGTAGGCGTTGGATACAGCATGATGAGTGCGAAGCTTGCCAGCGAAGAGGGCAAACCCGGCGGCATCTTTGAAATTGCCGACCCCGACGCCCTTCATCGGCTGATTATTAACAGAGGGGTGCGCGTGATTTACGGCGTGGGCGCAAAGTCTGCTGAAACGCTGGCAAAAAGCGGGATAAAGACCGTGCGTGATGTGTTGGCAAACCCCGATAAGGTTCGCGATTTGCTGGGCAAACATGGCCATGACATTGTGCGGCTGGCAAGCGGCACGGACGCAAGGCGCGTGGCAACGCCGCCAAAGTCCAAGTCTCTGGGTAAAGAGCATACCTTCCAAAAAGATGTGACAAATTTTGGATATTTGCGCGACTCCCTGCTATTGATGGCCAAGCGACTGAGCTTTAAAATCTGCATGGGCGGCCTGTCTGCAAAGACGGTGACGTTGAAAGTGACCTATGGGAATATGGTGCAGGCGACACGCAGCAAAACCGGCGCGTATGTCCGCACCACCCGCGAGATTTATGATGTGGCGGCGGCCCTGCTGGAGAAGATAGAGCGGCGGCCCATACGGTTGATTGGGATTAGTCTTGGCGGATTGACAGATGAGCCCGTGGAGCAGATATCTATGTTTGACATGGAATCGCGCAACGTAGGGACGGGTCTATCCCGCCCGGGTCAGCAGGAATTGTTGCTGGAGCTGCAATATCGCTATGGACTGGATAAAATTGGTACGGCCGCTGAACTGCTGGCGCGGGAGAATTTGCGTGGTAGTAGTGATGAAGTTGAAGAACATGGATTTAATAAGAGAATATAAGGAGGAAAGTGACTTGCTAAAGATTTTGCATTATATTAACCAAAACGCCGCCGGCATTGGCGGCGAGGAGTTTGCAGGCCACAAGCCGGAAATTCGCGAAGGCGTGGTTGGGCCGGGCATGGCTTTTGCCGCGCAATTTGGGGATGCGGCTACAATCACGCATACCATAGTTTGCGGCGACGACTATTTTGCCGAGAATCTAGAGGCGGCGAAGCAGACCATACTGGAGATGGTGCGCAATGTAAAGCCGGATCTGTTTATTGCCGGTCCTGCCTTTAATGCCGGGCGTTATGGCGTGGCATGCGGCAGCATTTGCGAGGCTGTTAAAACCGAATTGGACATTCCTGTGCTTACGGGTATGTATGTAGAAAACCCCGGCGCAGAGATGTTTGTGGACAAGATGTATATAGTTGCCACGGAAAATAATGCCAGACGTATGCGCGAGGCCGCAACAAGTATGGCCAGGCTTGCTTTAAAACTGGGCAATGGCGAGCGCATCGGCGCATCCATAGAAGAAGGCTATATGCCGGGCTATACGCGTGTTAACTTCTTTGAAACCGAGCGCGGCAGCAAGCGCGCTGTGGACATGCTGTTGGCCAAGATGAAAGGCGAGACTTTTACTACAGAGTTTCCAATGCCTGATTTTGACCGGGTTGAGCCGCTACCGCCTGTTGTGGACATCACAAAGGCCAGGGTTGCGCTGGTTACATCCGGCGGTATTGTGCCTTTTGGTAATCCTGATAGAATAGAGGCTTCCAGCGCATCTAAATACGGCGAATACGACATTGATGGCGTGGATGACCTGACAAAAGCAACGTACGAGACCGCCCATGGCGGCTACGACCCGGTTTATGCCAATGATGATTCTGACCGCGTACTGCCTGTAGATGTTCTGCGGGATATGGAAAAAGCCGGGCAAATTGGCTCTTTGCACAACAAATTCTATACCACAACCGGTAATGGTACAGCGGTTAAATCCTCTGCGGCCTTTGCGCAGGAGTTTGCGGTTAAACTAAAGAATGACGGGGTTGATGCCGTTATTCTTACCTCCACCTGAGGTACATGTACTCGTTGCGGTGCAACGATGGTGAAGGAAATAGAGCGCGCAGGCATACCTGTAGTGCATATTTGCACGGTTACACCCATATCCATAACGGTGGGCGCAAACCGCATAGTACCGGCAATTGCCATTCCTCATCCGCTGGGTAATCCAAAGGTGAGTGAAGCTGAAGAAAAAGAAATTCGTAAGAAAATCGTGGAAACATCGCTGCAAGCGTTGACCACGCCGGTTGATGGGCAGACTATTTTTGAGGTGAAGTATTAAGATGGAAAATATCTATGATGTAATTATTCTAGGCGGCGGCCCCGGCGGACTTTCTGCCGGGCTGTACGCCGGTCGCAGCAGACTAAAAACCCTGCTGATAGAAAGAGCCTTTGATGGCGGCCAAATAGCCACCACGGCCGAGATTGAGAACTATCCCGGCCAGATGGAGCATGATTCCGGCCCTAGCCTGATAGAACGAATGACCGCCCAGACAGTGAAATTCGGCATCGAGAAGGTGTATGAGACTGTCGAGGAAGTGAAGCTGGCTGGCGATATTAAGACCATAGTGACATCCGAAAACACATATCAGGCCAAGACTGTTATCATTGCCACTGGAGCAAACCCGCGGCCTATCGGTTGCCCTGGCGAAAAGGACCTTATTGGTAAGGGTGTTAGCTATTGCGCGACCTGCGACGGCGCATTTTTCGAAGATTTGGAAGTATATGCCATTGGCGGCGGCGACACAGCCGTGGAAGAAGCCAATTATCTAACACGCTTTGCCCGCAAAGTCACCATTGTGCATCGCCGTGACGAGCTGCGCGCCGCAAAATATCTGCAAGAGCACGCTTTTGCCAATCCTAAGATAGAGTTTATGTGGAACAGCGTGGTTGTGGATATTAAAGGCGACGAGATTGTTGAAGGCATGACCGTGGAAGACACAAAAACAGGCGAACGCCGCGAAATACTGGCCGACGACGAAGACGGCACATTCGGTATCTTTGTGTTTGTGGGTCTCTTGCCAAACAGCCAGCTGTATGAGGGGCAAATAACCATGGAAGGCGGCTATATTGTCACCGATGAAGATATGAAAACCAATATAGACGGCGTGTTTGCCGTGGGCGATATCCGCGTGAAGACCCTGCGCCAAGTGGTGACAGCGGCGGCGGATGGGGCTATTGCGGCTACCATGGCGGATAAGTATATTTCGGGGCATTAGGATTAATCCGTCATTCCGGGCTTGACCCGGAATCCCCTGTGGGAGGCGTGTATATGCGTAGAAAAATAATGGCACTATTGCTTATTCTTGCGATGGCTACACCCATTATACCTGTTTATGCTAATCCGCAAGACCCTGCGCAAATCGCCATTACCATTGCAGATGGCATGGCCACCTGGGATGCCGTGGAAGGTGCTATAGGCCACAATGTGGAGTTTTCAAACCGCTTTGGCATCAACACGCTTTTCTTTATAGAGCCCGAAGTGGACTTGGCAGAGGCTCTTGCAAGAATCGGCCTCAGCACCGTAACCGAGTTTTTTACAATGCATGTTAGAGCCAGAGGCGCGGATATGCGGGTGCTGGCCGAGGGCAGCGCGGTGTTTCGGTTGACTGATGATGGCAGCTTTGAAGGTTCAACTAGTGCGCTGGTTGTTTGGCAGACTGATGATGATACAATCAGCATGCAAATGCCTGTTTTTATCGCCGATGATATGGTTTTGGTTTGCAGCGGGCATCTAAATGACCTAACAGGCCTTGGCCTGGGCGTGTATTATCCGGGTTCTTGGGAGCCCGATTTTGGGCCGGTTGTGACGACTATCAATAATGACAGTTTTAATTGGAATAACTGGTGGACACTGTTTCCCGTTGGCGAACCCGCCGCCCTTATGTTGGAGGTTGGATATGTCTCGATTTGGCATGTTGCCGATACCTTTGGTATGGATTTTAGCTTCGATGCGGACGAGATGACCATTAAACTTGTCGGCGAGCTGGATTTTTCGTGGACGCGGCTGGAAATCACCATTGAAGACAATGTTGCCAGGTGGAGCGTGCCGGAGCGCGTGGGCAATGTGACACATCAAGTTGATGTACGCATGGGTCTGCAATGGCGTTTCTTTTGGCCGGACCAAGGGGAGCTGGATTTGGACTATGTCCTCAATAGCTTTTCGGACAACCAAGACCTGGGGCTGATGTTGCTTCTTGTAGAGCCTTCGGTTACAGAAAGTGGGCCACGAGCAGCCGTGGGCATGATAGGGCTTAGGCTGAACGAGCACGGACAATTCGTTGAAGCACCGCTGTTTGATAGGATTGTGGGGTTGCGCTCCCAGTATATAGCAGATGACCCCCGCTTTGATGGCGACACATTGTTTTGGCCTGCTTTTATCGAAGATGGCAGAATACTTGTCTCAAACCGTGCCCTGGAAACCCTAATGAATGTGTACGCGCAGCCAAACCATCAGACTTTTGAAACGCTTTTTCGCAGATTTGATGCTGATTATAACCTGATAGAAGAGCGCACCCTTATGGTTGGCGAGATGGCAGAAGGCATGGAAGTGCCGCTAAAGCTGGCTGCAGGCGAGCTGTGGTTGCCAATTAGGTTCATCGCGGAGACATTTGGTTATACCGTCAATTTTATAGTAGAAGAGTTTGTGATAGAGATATTACCATAAGGAGGACAAAACATGTTAGATTTTAACAAAGAGAATTTTGCCGCAGAGGTGCTGGAAGCCCCGGGCAAAATTTTTGTGATGTTTACAAGCGATGGCTGAGCCCCCTGTGCGGCTATAAAGCCCTTCGTTGTAGGTTGCAGCGAAAAATACGCAGACAAATTGAAATTCGGCATGGTGGATACTGGTGCAAACAAGCGTCTGGCTATTGGGCAGCGCGTGATGGGCATACCCACCATGGTTGTGTATGAAGGCGGCGAGAAGCTGGAGACGCTGATGAAAGACGATGCCAGCGAGGCTAATGTGGAGGCGTTGATACAGCGTCATATATAAGCCGGAGATGAGGTGAAGTCATGGCAGCAATTACAGAGATACGCAGGGAACAGACAGAAAAATTGTATGACCTAATGAGAATGAGGCTGGATAATATGGCAGCCGGCGTGAATGTAATTGGCCTTGACGAGCTAATTAGGCGGACAAAAGCATCCATGCTGAAAGAAGATGTTGCATGGGTCGAGAAAGTTCTTGCAGAGCAATAATTACTATAAAATTCCAACTAAAGGAGGTATATAGAACATGGCAATTTTAGCAAACAAGAAAATCGTTGCCATTGGCGACCGCGACGGCGTGCCGGGTCCGGCTATCGAAGAAGTTATAAAGACAGCCGGCGGCGAGATTGTTTTCTCGTCCACGGAGTGTTTTGTCTGAACGGCCGCTGGCGCAATGGATCTGGAGAATCAAAAGAGGGTTAAAGAGCTTGCAGAAACCCATGGTCCGGAGAATGTGGTTGTTATCCTTGGTGCCGCCGAAGGCGAAGCATCCGGCATAGCCGCAGAAACCGTGACAGCAGGCGACCCTACTTTTGCAGGGCCGTTGACAGGGGTCTCGTTGGGACTCAAAGTATATCATATTTGCGAAGAAGAAATTAAGGCAGAGGTAGATGCCGATGTGTATGAAGACCAGGTTGGCATGATGGAAATGGTGCTGAATTTGGACGAAATTGCAGAAGAAATGAAATCTATCCGCGAGCAATACACGAAATTCTAAATGTTATTACGATTTGGGCGGGCTAAATGCCCGCCTGTTTTCAAATGGAGGTAAAATATGAATTCTGTGATAAAATCGGTGGCGTATACATTGACCCACGCGCCCGATTTGGTGGTACATGCGGGAACAACGCAAACAACCGAGCGCATTGTTAATCCCGAAAGCGACTATTTAAAGGCCTTGCCGGCGGCTTTGCGCGGCTACGAGGATGCTGTGAATTACCCGCCAAACCAGGCCTATATTGGCGGCATGACCCCGGCAGAGCTGGCGGACATCCCCATGCCATGGTATGAAAATGGCAAGAAGTCCGAAAGGTTCGGCAAATTTGGCGAGATTATGCCCCAGCAGGAGCTGTATTTGCTAATGCAGATTTGCGACTGCTTTGATTTGGTGATGCTGGAAGCGAGCTATGCCGCTAATGCGGCCAAAATGGTCGAGAACCACCTGTTGTTTACGGCAGAAATCAAGGCGCGTATTAAGCTGGGTGTGGAGCTTTCGGCCATTGAAAATGAAGTGGCCAACAACGCCGCGGAAGGGTTGTACCAAGACCACAAGCTGGTGGGCTGTGTCAAAAAAGCCCATGATATCGACGTTAACCTAAACGCACATGTGATACTGGAAAACCTTGTGTCCAAGGCGACTTCCGTGATAGCTATGATGAATTTGATAAAAATTTCTGGCATAGATTTGGCGGCTGTGGACCTGGTAATTGACTGTTCGGAAGAGGCTGTGGGTGATATGAACCAGCGCGGCGGCGGCAATTTGGCCAAGGCCAGCGCGGAGATTGTAGGCTTTACGGGGGCTACAGGCTTTGATCTGCGAGGTTTTTGCGCGGCGCCGGTGCATGCTATTATCACGGCAGCGGGATTAGTAAAATCTGGCACTTATAAGCATGTGGTTGTTACGGCTGGCGGCAGCACCGCGAAGCTGGGTATGAACGGGAAGGACCATGTGAAGAAGGGCTTGCCGGTGCTGGAAGACGTGCTAGGCGGCTTTGCTATGCTGATTAGCGAGAATGACGGCGTTAACCCCGAGATACTGTCAGAATTTGTTGGCAGACATGTGGTGGGCAGCGGGTCTAGCCCCCAGGCCGTAATTACGGCACTTGTGACCAATCCGCTGGACAAAATGGGTCTAAAAATCACCGATGTTGACAAGTTTTCACCGGAAATGCATAACCCGGATGTGACCAAGCCTGCGGGCGCGGGCGATGTGCCAGAGAGTAACTATAAGATGATTGGCGCATTGGCCGTGAAACGCGGCGAAATGGACAGGGCAGACCTGCCGGGTTTTGTGACAAAGCACGGAATGGTAGGTTTTGCGCCGACGCAGGGGCATATCCCTAGTGGTATACCGTATCTTGGCTTTGGTCGCGAGGATATTTTGGCGGGCAAGGTTGGCCGCGCTATGTTTGTGGGTAAAGGTAGTCTGTTTCTTGGCCGCATGACCAATCTGTTTGATGGCGCGTCCTTTGTTGTGGAGAAAAATAGCGGCAACTCTGATACTGGTAGTATCTCTGAAGAGCAGGTGAGGTCGTTGATAGCCGAGTCGCTGCGGGATTTTGCGAAGAGTCTCGGAGGTGAGTAGATGGACGCGACTATTAAAAAAATGATAGCCAAGACCTTTGAGGAGATGGCGACAGGGCTTGAAACCGGCAGTTTTGGTGGCGTGCCGAAAATCGCGCTAATGGGCGTGGGCAGCGAACATGGCGAGGCCGAGATGCAAGAGGGCGCGCAAATGGCGGCTGCACGCGGGGTTGTGCCGCATTTTTTAGGCGGTATGACAGAGGCTGATGCCACCGCAAAAATGGTGGAAATGTTGAAAAACGGCGAGGTGGACGGGGCTGTGGCCATGCATTACACTTTCCCAATCGGCGTTGCTACTGTGGGTAAAGTGATTACGCCCGCGACAGGACGGTCGCTCTACATCGCTACAACCACCGGAACATCGGCTACGGATAGGGTTGCGGCCATGGTGCGCAATGCGATCTATGGTGTCATTGCGGCGAAGGCCAGCGGCGTGGCGAACCCATCTGTCGGCATCTTGAACATTGATGGCGCGCGACAGGTGGAGCGGGCATTGCGCGAACTGGCAGATAATGGATATGCAATCAATTTCACTCAATCCAAGCGGGCTGATGGCGGCGTGTTTATGCGTGGCAATGATGTTCTTAACAATCCATGCGATGTGTTGGTTTGCGACTCTCTAACCGGAAATGTGCTGATGAAGCTGCTTTCCAGCTTTACCACCGGCGGCAGCTACGAGGCTACGGGTTTTGGGTATGGTCCGGGTATTGGTGATAATATTGATGAACTGGTACTAATTGTGTCACGTGCATCCGGCGCGCCTGTTGTTGCTGGTGCTATGGAATATGCAGGGCAGTTGGTGCGTGGTGATTGGAAAAAGGTCTTAAAAGCAGAGTTTGCGGCGGCTAATGCGGCAGGCCTGCGGGCCGTGCTAGAGAAAATTGCCGAGAAATATGCACCGGTAGTTACAGAAACCGTGATAGCACCACCAAAGGAAATTGTGACCGGAGAGATTGCCGGCATAGAAATTACAGAGCTAGATGATGCTGTGAATGTGCTGTGGAAGGCGGGGATATACGCAGAAAGCGGCATGGGCTGTACCGGGCCTATTGTAATGGTGAATGAAGCACGGCTAGAGGCCGCAGAAAAAATACTGATAGAAGCAGGATTTGTGAGCGAATGAGAGATGTAAATGACATTTTGCGAAGAATTCCGCAGGTAGACTTTTTGATGCAGCAGCTTGGCGAAGATGTCAGGCCGGATGTGGTACGAGAGGCTTTGGATGATCTACGCAGGGGGATTCTTGCGGGTGAAATCACCGAAATTCCGAATTTTGACGCGATTTCTGCAAAAATAACGGAGATTAGCGCGAAATCTGCCGTTTATGGCCTGCGACGCGTGGTTAATGCTACAGGCGTTGTTTTGCATACAAATTTGGGACGCGCACCCATGGCCAAGGAGGTTGCGGAGCATGTAGCGCAGGTTGCTATGGGATATTGCAACCTAGAGTATGATTTAGAAAGAGGCCAGCGAGGTAGTCGAATGGATGCCGTGGAGGCTCATATTGTCAAGCTTTGCGGCGGAGAGGCCGCCGTCTGCGTTAATAACAACGCGGCGGCGGTGCTTCTTGCGCTTTCCGCGCTGTGCGCGGGTGGCGAGGTCATAGTCTCCCGTGGCGAGCTAGTGGAAATTGGTGGCAGTTTTCGTGTGCCCGATGTGATTTCACAAGGTGGTGCGCGGCTTGTTGAGGCTGGAACGACCAACAAAACGCGGCTTTCGGATTACGAGGCCGCTATGGGCTGCGACACAAAAGCTATACTGAAAGTACACACGTCCAATTATCGTATAGTTGGCTTCACCGAAGAGGTAGAGATGTCGAAGCTTGTGGACTTGGCGATGGAAAGACCCGGAATCCCAGTGATTTATGACCTCGGTGGCGGCGCGCTAGTCAATCTTTCGCAGCACGAACCCGTTGTGCAGGAGATCATGACGCAAGGCGTGGATGTGCTGTGTTTTAGCGGCGACAAGCTGCTCGGTGGGCCGCAATGCGGCATCATAGTTGGTAAAAAGGAATATATTGACATTATTGCTAAACATCCGCTGTATCGTGCCTTGCGTATGGATAAATTGACATTGGCCGCACTAGAGGCCACACTAAGGCTTTATGAGTTTGGGCGAGCCAAGGAAATCCCAGTACTAGAGATGCTCTCGAAAAGCGCGGAAATGCTAAGAAAAGAAGCTGAAGGATTACTGGCTTTGATCAAGCCCAAGCCTGATATGTTTACTACGAGTATCATTACAACCGAAGGGCAGGCCGGAGGAGGCTCATTGCCAACAGAGACATTCCCGTCTTATGCTGTGGCCGTTTCAACCAAATCCATACCCCTACAAGAGCTGGAACGACGATTGCGTAATTGGCATATACCAATTGTGGCAAGAATCCACAAAGAGCAGCTGTTATTTGACATACGGACAGTATCAAAAAATGATTCTTCGATAATTTCCGACGCAATAAATTCCATTTTTGGAGGAAATTGCCATGAATAGCAACAACGCAATAATAGGCACGGCAGGACATGTTGACCACGGCAAAACCCTATTGATCAAGGCTTTGACGGGCATGGACACCGACCGTCTGGTCGAGGAAAAAAAGCGCGGCATAACCATAGAGTTGGGTTTTGCATACCTGACCCTGCCTAGCGGCGATAGGGCTGGAATTGTGGACGTTCCCGGCCACGAGAGGTTCGTGCGTAATATGCTGGCAGGTGCGGGCAGCATAGACCTGGCCATGCTGGTGGTGGCTGCCGACGAGGGAATAATGCCGCAGACTCGCGAACATCTGGCGATTTTGAAAACCCTGGGCATAAAGCGTGGACTGGTCGCGCTGAACAAATCCGACCTGGTTGAAGCAGATTGGCTGGACATGGTGATGTTGGACATAGAGGACGAACTGCGCGGCAGCTTCCTAGAAAACGCGCCTATACTGCCGGTTTCTGCGGCCACCGGCGCAGGCATTGACAGTCTGCGACAGGAAATTTTTGGCATGCTTGCCTCCGCACCGCCCAAAAACCTGGATACCCCTTTCCGTCTGCCCATCGACCGCGTGTTCACCATGGGCGGCTTTGGCACCGTGGTTACGGGTACATTGATTGAGGGTAGCTTGCGCCTAGGGCAGGATGTCACGGTCTATCCCGCCGGGCTGGCGACTAAGGCGCGGCGGATTCAGGTGCATGGCGACGAGGCCGAGCTGGCTGTAGCAGGACAGCGCGTGGCAATGAATTTGGCTGGACTGAAAGTGTCTGATATTAACAAAGGTGACCTTGTTGCCGAGCCATTAAGCCTAGAAACTTCGCGACTTCTTGATGTGGTGATGGAAGTTGATGTGGATTGTCAGCGCGAAATTCGTCATAACTCACGGTTGCATTTGTATCATGGTACGGCGGATATACTATGTAGCCTTACATTATTTGACAGGGACATGATAAAAGGAGGCGACCGTGCTTATGCCCAACTGCGCCTAGCTGCACCGCTGGCTGCAAAGACCGGCGATCGCTTTGTGCTGCGCTTTTATTCCCCTGTGGAGACCATAGGTGGTGGCACGATTTTAGATGCACAGGCTGTACGGGCAAAGCGCGATGCAACATCGGCTGGTAGGCTTGAAATCAAGGAAAAGGGCGACTTGAAAGAGCGTATTGCGACTATCTTTGCAGAGCGTGGCGCGGCTTTTCCTGATGTTGAGCAAATCAGGCGACGGTATTTTTTGGAAGATGATTTTGATGGAGCTATGAAGCAACTCATTGCGGAAAGTGTACTGATTGTATCAGAATCAGCAGTCATGCACAAATCATATGCGTATGAATTAGGCAAGCGTGCGCAGAATATACTAAACAGGTATCACAAAGAAAATCCGCTGCATGAGGGGATGGCTGCTTCCGAGCTTTATACACGGCTGCTGCCACATATTGGTCGCAGTTTGGCAGAGCGCGCGGTGGACGGGCTGGAAAAAATTAGCTTTGTGAGGCGAAGCGGCCAAACTATAGCTCATGTGGATTTTGTGGCCAAAGCTACTGATAGTCACAAAAAAATTGCAGAAAAGATTTTGGAAATATATGGCGAAGCAGGATTCGCAACGCCAACGCCGGAGGAAGTCGTTGCAAATTTTGCTAAAGAAAAGCGTGACTTTACGCAAGTTTTCCAATCGTTGGTAAAGAGTGGCGAACTGGTTGCGCTATCGCCGCAAATCCATGTGCGCAAGGACTTCTACGATAAGGCATTGCAACTGTTTGTTGACCTATCCAAGGCCAAAGAAGAAGTTCTGCTGGCCGATTTTCGTGATGCTATTGACGCCAGCCGAAAATATGCCTTGGCTTTTCTGGATTATTTTGACAAGCGCGGCATTACCAAAAAAGTCGGCGAAGGGCGGATCCTCTTGAAAAATATCAATTCCTAGTTGACAACTAGGAATTGATATGATATAATGACTAAAATACGATTTTTAGGAGGTTTCTTATGGCATACCCTTTCCAACTTCTTCCACTTCCATACGCCTATAATGCGATGGAGCCCTTTATTGATGCAAAAACTATGGAAATCCACCACAGCAAGCATGTGCAGACTTATGTGGACAATCTTAACAAAGCATTGGAGAACCAGCCGGACTATCAAAACTGGCCGCTGGAACGGCTTTTGTACAATCTGGACAAATTGCCGCAAGAAATGCAAGCCCCTGTACGCAATAGCGGTGGCGGCGTGTATAATCATAATTTGTATTTTGCCATAATGGCAAAGGGCGGCAAGCCGCTGGCCGAGGGTACGCTAAAGGCCGCTATAGACCGTGATTTTGGCTCGTTGGATGAGCTTTTGGCACAGCTAAAGGCCGCAGGGTTGTCGGTATTTGGCAGCGGCTGGGCTTGGCTTGTAGCCGACAACCAGGGTAGGCTGTCCATATTTAAATCGCCGAACCAGGACACGCAAATCCCCGCAAACCTCGCGCCGGTCATCAATCTGGATGTTTGGGAGCATGCCTATTATCTAAAGGTGCAAAACCGCCGCGCCGAGTATATTGACAACTTCTTCCATGTGATTGATTGGGAGGCGGCACAGCGGAATTATGATAAGTTTGTGGAAACCGATTTTTCAAAGGTATAAGAATTGTCATCAAAAAAACGGGCGACCACATTATGGAGTCGCCCGTTTTTTAGGATTTCTTTGTGTATTGAAAAAAGACGCGATAGTCAAATCTATCATTTAATAGTAGGGTATATTCCCCATTGTCCCTTTCGTGAATATTTAGCCTAAATGGCATATCATCGGAAGTTGATGAGCCTGAATGTGTAACCATGCGGAATACAAGCTCGACTGTATAATTGAAACTGGGCGCATTTATCATATAGAGCCCTGTCACTTCGCCTCCTATTGCGGGCATATTGTTGGTTTTAAAATCGCCAAAAAACCCATCAGGCACAAATTCTATAAAGTATTTAGGGTCGTCGTCGTACACCCACTTGCCGCCAATTTGCCCTGCAAATTTTTGGCGACGCTCTTCTTGTTCATTACGTTTACTTGATTCGCTTAGCTTTTTAATTACGATGTAGCCAATCACGACAATAATCAAAACAAATATAAACTCCATCTGTACTCCCCCTCATCCTTTTTCGTCATAAGGTTATTATACAATCAGCTGGGGGGGTCAACAATTTTAGCTATTTGTTATCTAATTGTAACATTAACCCATTGCATCGGCCTCTTGCTCGTCCCCTTTTGGCATTGTTCGTGAATACACTTTATACCAAACCAACAGCCAAACATTGCGCACGGTGACGGATATGGCGATGGCGATCCAGATGCCGTTAAGCCCCAGCGCGGTTGCGGCCAGAGCGTAGGCCAAAATGACGCGAAGGACATTGCTGCCCACGGACACTATGGTAGGTTTCATGGTCAGCCCCATGCCGCGGAAAGTCCCTGCTGCCACGCCTTCCATGCAAGACAGCAACTGCAATACGGAAATAAATCGCAGATAGGTTGTGCCTATGGCAACAGAGGCGGGGTCGGATAGGAAGATGCTGATGAGCGGGTTTGCAAAGACAAATAACACGACAGTCACAAACGCGCCGTAGATGGTCATGGCGGCCATGGAGATTTTGTAGCCTTCTCGCAGGCGGCCGAATTTTTTCGCGCCGAAATTTTGGCCCATAAAGGCCGTGACAGCGGATGCAAAACCGCCCGCCATCATCCATGACAGGGATTCCACCTGGCTGCCCACGCGCTGGGCCGCTACCGCACCATAGCCAAAATCGGCAATGCGCCATGTTACCACCATAAAAAACAGCGTAAAGAGGCCAGATTCTACTGCTACAGGTATGCTCCATTTGAAAATTTGTTTTACATATTCCTCCTGGGGCTTGGTAAGGAATTTAAAGGTCTCAAAAGGCCTGCCGCTGTAGCGTTTCATTGCCCATAGCTTTAGCACAAGATTTATTACCTGTGCTATGACGGTTGCGATGGCCGCGCCCACAATGCCCATCTCGAAAGTGAAGATAAGCAGGGGGGTTGTGGCGATATTGATGGCAAGGCCAATGGAGTTTATGTAGAAAGGCAAGCGCGTGTTGCCAAACCCATTAAAAACACCCGTGATAACATGATGCGTGAAGAAAAACGGGAAAGCGAGGGCGGTGTAAACTAGATATTGCTCGGCTTCCAGCACTACCCGTGCGTCCTCTATGCCGAAAGAGGCAATGAGCGGTCTGTTAAACACGATCATGGCCGCAGCATAACCTACGCCCAATAGGGTCGCCAAAATAAAGGAGTTTTGTGCATATTTCTTCGCGCCCTCCACATCACCTTCGCCCATTTTTTGAGATACGCCTATTTCTGCGCCCATACGCCCAATGAAAATAAAGGCCATGGATAGCCAGATGAAAATACTGGCCGTGCCTGCGGCGGCCACAGAGCCGTCGGACAGACGCGAAAGCCAAAACATGTCGGATAAATTAAAGGCCATTTGCATAAAAGATGTGGCCATAATGGGCATAGAAAGGGTTATTAGCCGCTGCAAGATTGGCCCCTGTGTTAGGTCATATTTATTTTTTGTCGCACTCACGTTTTTCACCCCGAAGCTAGATTTATTTATTAACCAATTATTTCACAAATCAACAGAACTGTCAACAAAATTTAATATATAATTTATGGACAAGGTCGCCGAATTGTTTTATACTGAAAGAGAGCGAGAAATAATAGGGGGTATGTCTATGTTTTGCAGCAATTGCGGCGAAAAACTAGTGGGAGGTGCTGCTTTTTGCAGCAACTGTGGCACCGGTATCGGCAATATAGGTGGTGGCCCAGCACCTGCACCGCCAAGCTCCGGCGGAAATAGCGGTCTGCGCGCCTTTGGTGTTATCAGTATGATTGCAGGCCCGGCCATTGCCGCAATAATGGGCTTTAATGCATACAACGATGCCTATAGCCGGTATGCTTTTATATGGGGCGGTCGGGGTGCTGGCAGACATGCCCAAGCCGCGCTGGAACAAATGTTTCCGCAGCTTCTCATGGTGGCGGGCCTGGGCATTGTCATAGGCATTGTGTTTTTAATAGCAGCAGCAAAAAAGTAACTAAATATATTTACATATTTTAAGGAGAGGGTTATTATGAGACTTAGAAAAGGCAAGATTTTTATGGCTTTGCTGCTGATTTTTGCGCTGGCTACGACGCCTATCACACTTTTTGCGTCATCTTGGGATGATGCCAGGGGGCAGGCTTTTAGGGCGCGGCTGGTGGAGGTTATGAGCGAAACCCACGCAGACTGGGTGATAGAAGATTTGGAAATACTTAGGGATAATCTGATTCTATGCGATGAAGAATTCTACGCAATTCTTGAAATGGGCGTGGACGCAGCCTTGGAGTATTATCTGGAGTCGGACAGCCTGGAGTTCTTTTGGGCGCAGGATACTGATTCTGGTAGATTCTGGTATTTGTTTGACACAGTACTAAGCCTGCGAGTTTGGATGGGTTGGGACGATTGGGACGATTGGGATTGGGATGATTGGACGCCAACTTTCTCCGGCATTTGGTTTGATGTAGGCCAGGCCCTGCGCGTGCAGCTGGTAGACCTTCTGGGCGAAACCTATGCTATGTGGGTTACAGAAGACCTGGTATGGAGCCGCCCTACCCTTGGCGAGGCTGCATTCTTTGAGATCTTAGCATTGGATCTGGATGATTTTATTGCAGAACATATGACAGCCGAAGAAATAGAGGAATGGCTGGCGCAGGAAGATGAATATGATATTTACTGGGACTTTTGGCAGTTGTTTAGCTCGATATATGATATGGGCTGGGGCGATTGGGATGCCTGGGATTGGGATGACGACTGGCGCGACTGGCTTCCGGCTGTCTGGCATGAAGGCGGCGAAGCCCATGCATTAATGCTGCAATTGATAGATATTCTGGGCGAAACATCCGCATCTTGGGTTGCCGGTGATCTGGACTGGTACTACGAATCCGGCCTTATGCCGGCCGAGACCTGGGCAGAAATTTTGGGTCTGGATCTAGTTGCGGCCCTGGAAGAGGCTCTTACGCCGGAAATGTTTGAAGAATTCTTTGAGGACGATTTTGCATGGAGACGCTGGGATTTGTGGGAATTTGTGATAGAGCCCATGATTTGGGGCGATATAGCCGAAATAACCCGCGAAGATATCGTGGCCACACTGGATTTGGTTGCGCGTGATCATCTAGTAAACTACGACTTTGACGTGGCCGCTTTGTTAGGCGAAGCTGATATGCTCATGGATGATCTTGTGGACATGCTGGAAGTGCTGCTTATAACAGATAGCTTTGGTTCTGTAATGTGGATGGCGCGGCAATGGGGCGCGGATTGGCTGTATTACTACATAGACGATCTGGTTTGGGATATGCATTGGTTTACCGAGGAAGACCTGTTCTTTATTCAGTTGTTCTCGGGCTATGGGCGCATGATAGCTATTTTGGAAGACGATATTTGGGGTTTTCTGGACCTTTGGGTTTTTGATGATTTGAGCCGCATTTTTGGCGATGATGCTTTTGCAGCTGCTTTATTTGCCGGCCCGAATATGGAGGCAACCCTGCTGACACATGGTGCAGGGCTGATAACTATACTTGATTTTGACCTGCACGACACCCTTGGCGGCATCTTTGCAGGCGAAAATGAAGGGGCATGGCCGGAGAACTTTGTAATACTGGACGAACTGCTAAGCGGCCTGCTGTATGATAATATGGATGTGCTGCTGGATTTCTACAACAATGGTTTTCCTGCTGTTTATAGCCTTGGCGGCTGGACGGCTGATACGACACATCTAGAATTCTGGAACTTCTTGGGGCATTGGGATTATTTGGTTTTGGATGCGGATTACATAGAAGAGCGCATGGTATTTGACATAGAAATTGGCACAGAAATTGCTCTGGACCTCTTCCACATCGGAGAAGATGTGCATCTTAACCTCTTCTATGCCAACAATGCAGCAGAATATGCCCAGTTTGTGATAGAATATGTGGGGCCTGTAAATTTCGAGCAGCATGTTTTGGAGGTAGCCCCGGGTAGCTCTGCCACCAGGCAGATAACAGCCGCAGAGCTGGCGTATGGCACAGGCATGGTTTGGGTAATGATAGTAAATACAAGTTGGGGCGAAGTTGATGGTCAACTCGCACTAAGACTGACGCAGGATTTGCTGCAATAGTATAACAAAGATTTTTTAACCACGGAAAACACAAAAGGACACGGAAAGGTTATCGCCTTTTTCCGTGTCCTTCTGTGTGAAGCCGACGATAACTCCTCCAGCCACGTCATTCCGGGCCTGACCCGGAATCCCCTGATTATTAAAACCAAAAACCATTTAACCGCGAATAGCGCGAATATACGCGAATAAAAGATTTGCTGCTTTTGAACTTATTCGCGTTCATTCGCGCTATTCGCGGTTAA
>Ga0131853_10000998_pt1 | contig 51414 bp, 40 predicted proteins | sample TergutLab28metaG_FD_92764 | JGI IMG/M metagenome (GOLD analysis project Ga0131853, IMG submission 92764) | Labiotermes labralis P1 segment gut microbial communities from Petit-Saut dam, French Guiana - Lab288 P1 (version 2) (version 2) | ecosystem: Host-associated > Arthropoda: Insects >...
ACAACAGTCACCGCCCCTGATACTGTTAAAACAGGTCATACATTCTTGCGTTGGTCTCTGACAGACGGCGGCGAAGCCTTTACTTTCCCTAACACAATGCCTGCAGGCGGCTTGACTCTATTTGCAGTATGGGAAGCTAATCAGTACACGCTGACATTTAATCTAGCCGGCGGCGCATGGACTGCAGAACTTCCTGTGCAAGGGACATTTAATACCTATGCGGTAATTCCCAACATAACACCTACTAGGACAGGGCATATATTTACAGGATGGCTGATAGGCGAAACAGTATATCAACCCGGCGAAACAACGGCGGTAAGAACTCCCGTAAATGGATTAACATTTACAGCGCAATGGCAGCCTGCGTTTAATATCGAGTTTGTAACAGGGCTACAAGGAATAACGCTTGCAGGAACTATCAATGAAGTGGGTACATTTGTAACTGTTCCTAACCTTAGCAGTGAAAGATGGTATCTTGCTTTAGCAGGCTGGCAAATTGGCGGTGTGGGAGAGGTTTTTGCGGCAGGCGAATCTATATCTCATTTGGTTCATCAAATGACTGTTGGTGGTACGCTTACGCTTCATGCTGTTTGGAACGAATATTTCCGTGTATACTTTATGGTTGGCGGATATTTAGAGCATCCTGAATACGACTATGATGTCGTTAGAGTAGGGGAAAAATTCAGGTTATGGAATTTTGAAGGCGATTATTATCATACATTGATAGGCTGGAGAGTAAACGGCGCGGGTGCGACACATCTTGTACTAACAGATTTTATGTGGGAGGACGCAGAAGCAGGCGATACATTAAACTTAGTAGCGGTATGGCAATTCTTCTTTAGAGTATCGTTTGTAACTGACAGAGAGGCTTGGACAATTGAAAGCATTTTAAAAGAAGTAGGAGAGGACTTTACTATTACATTGCCTGCCGCGCCTACTACTTTACCCGATAGTATATTATTCCGCGGTTGGACTTGGGCAGGATTAGACAATCCTTATGCAGGCGGCGCAATTGCAGATATTGATTGGGACGAGGATACGATGGGTACGGGTCAAACCTTTAATATTGTTGCTTTTTGGCATGATAACCCGCTAGCCGAAACCTTTGCTGTTAGCCGTGTGGGTAATGTAATCTCATGGACTGACTTAGAGGTTTTTGCAGAAAGCTATACTGTTACCTATAACTTTATATCGTATACGGCTAATGCACAAAGTGCAGATAATGTTGAAAATCTAGTTGATGACGGCACTTCATTTACAATCAACCGCACAGGTGGCTTTATCACAAATGTCAGGGTTGCGGCAAATATGATGTATGGCTTAGAAATGACAAGGCAAGCAACTTTGCAAGTTCCTCTAAGCCAAACACCTTCTGTGCTAGTCAACGAAACATTCTTAGTAAGTGAAGATAACAACTTACAACAAGCATTGATTTCTTTTGCAGCAAGCGGTGCTGCGGCTGCCAGACAAAATATTATCATGGCATATCTTGCGGATACGGCATTAGGCAATGTTCACAGACATGCTGCTGTAACAGTTGCCGGCAGAGGAATATCTGCTGCAAGTAATACACTTTTTGGCGCAGGGGATATGAATATCTATGTAGGCTCATATACCACAGTCAACTTTAATCAGGACGGCAGTTTTTACGATTCTTACAAACTTATTTTTGCAAGACCTCGCGGAACAGGAATAGGACCTGATGCGGCAAACAGGCGTGATAGAGTATTTTTTGATAGCAATACTAATTATGTGCATAGCCAGTTGGCAACAAGAACTGCTATTACGAATCGTAATCCTCTAGAACTTTCTGCATGGCAAACTGCGCAGACAACAGCTGCAACACCTGAATTTGCTAGATTGACACCTTATGGTATATTTACCTACATCCTAGAGCCTAGTTTTATGGCGACAGGCAATTCTGCTGCTATGGGTAGCTTTGGACATATTAACCTTGGCACAGTTACGCGTCAAGCTATTACGCACAATGCTACCGATAATAGATTTGAATTTACCTTTGCACTAAACGGAGCAAATGCCGGCGCAATCACAAGGTGGGAGCACAGAAGGTCGGGTGGTATTGCTGATGTATCCTACCGTGCAGGAAACACCCTCGCACTTTCGTTTACGATTTGTGCAATTACTTTAGATATGGTATCGTTTAGGACAAGAAGTCACTATGATGCAGATTCGGGATTAGGTGCTATAGGAATGGCACAAACAAGAGTTGATGTAACATCAACATTTACTTTCTCTGACCAACATAAGGTATTGCCTTGGAGAGGTAATCATGCAGATGCAATGCCTAGCTGGGACGACTTAAATGTTGCCGAGCCACCTGCGCATGGCGGCGGTTGCTTTGTAGAGGGTACGCTTATCACGCTTGCAGACGGAAGTCAAGTTCCTGTGGAAACATTACAGGTAGGCGATATGGTCAAGGTTTGGAATTTCCAAACAGGTCAGTTTGATGTTGCGCCTATCTTAGTATTCAATTATGGAGTACGCATGAATAGAGAAATCATCAGTCTGTCTTTCTCGAACGGTGCAAATGTAGATTTTGCGTACCGTCATGGATTCTTTAACTTGACGCTTAACAAATTTGTTGATATTTATGCGGATAATGCAGAAAACTTTATCGGGCACTACTTTAAATATAAAACGATTAATGACGGTGTAATGACTTGGCAAAGTGTTAGACTTACAAGTGTAGAATTATATGAGGACGAGGTCTTTGTAGTTGTTCCTGTTACTGCCGACCATTTCTCGGTATATGCAAACAATATTTTGACTGTTCCTAGCGACAACGGATTCTTATTGAATGTTTTTAAAGTGCTGCCTGATTCGTTAAGGTACTGCACGGCATATTATCAAGCAATGATTGAACAATTTGGTCTATTAAGTTTTGACTATTTTAATGAAATAGTCGGCGGGGCAGTTCCTGAATTTTTCTTTGATGCCTATCGCTTGAAATACTTTAATATTTCTGTAGGCAAAGGCTATGCGACTTGGGAATCACTCTTGCAGATGATTGAAGAATTTGCACATTTGTTGCCGACATAGCCAATAAATAAAAGCAACCCTTTCCCTGCGATACAGGGAGAGGGTATTGTGTTTAAAAATGTGTTATACTATTGAGATAATTGAAACTTATCCAAAATCAATTTACAATCAATTATTGTTATGATAGAATCATAGCGTTAACGAAAGACAGGAGCTTATTATGCAAACATTAAAGGTAAAAAATTTATTTAAAGTATATCAAAATGCGAAATATATTTCGGCTAGAAATGTGTCGTTCGAGGTAAACGAGGGTGAGATTTTTGGCTTTTTGGGTGTCAACGGCGCGGGTAAAAGTACAACCATCAAATGTATTACAGGCATTATTCCTTTTACAGCGGGTAAAATTGAGGTTTGCGGACATGACATACAGACTAATCCCCATGACGCAAAATGCAGCTTTGGGTTTGTTCCGGACAACCATGCAGTTTATGATAAATTGACGGGCAGCGAATATGTAAGCTATATTGCCAGCATTTACAAAGTGCCTAAAGAGGACTACCAAGAAAGATTTGATTCGTTGGTCAAAAAGTTTAACTTAGAAAATGCTATCAATAATCAAATCGTGTCGTACAGCCATGGTATGAAGCAAAAAATTTCTATCATTGGCGCATTAATCCATAAACCAAGACTTTGGATTTTGGACGAACCTATGGTAGGACTTGACCCTCAGTCTATTTTAGATGTTAAAAACTACATGAGAGAGTATGCCGAAACAGGCAACTCTGTTATTTTCTCGTCACACAATCTCGATACGGTAGAAAAACTTTGTGACCGTGCGCTTATTATTCACGGCGGTACGGTAATTGCGCTTATTGACTTGCACGAATATCGCGAGAAAGGCATAAGTTTAGAAGAAGAGTTTATGAAATTGACGGGCGAGGCAAAAGAGAAAATAGGTAAAGTACGCGCGGAACTATTAAAAGAAGAAGAAGAGTTGGCAAAAGCGATAGGTAAAAGAAAGGCAGGAAAAGCCATGCAGAAAAAAATAAGGCAGGAAGTTTTTGCACAGATGGAGTCAGTAGGGTGAGAGGATAGTTGAGAGTTAAGGTGTAGGGGCGGGCATTGACCGCCCGAAAAGTTATTGGACGAGTTTGTGTAGGTACAAACGGGCAGTCAATGCCCGCCCCTACTGGTTTGTACTTAAACAAACTCTGTGAAATTGAACTCAAAGAGATGAAACATGGACACAATTTGGACGCTTATAAAACTTCAATTTAATGCAGGCGTTCGGCTGGCAAAAGATAAAAGCCCTTTAAAAACAGCTTTAAAGTGGCTGCTGATTGGTATAATAGCAGCCGCGCTTTTGGGGGGCTTTGTTGCGGTATATTATTTTTTAGCAAGACAGTTTACTTTTGCCTATACAGGCGGCTTTGATTTAGGTATAGAGTTTTTGACTTTTACCATTGCTGGCTTTATGGTGATTCAGGCTCTATTTTTGATTCCTATGCTTATTAAGGTTTTGGATATCAACAACGACAGAGAATTGCTTTTAAAACTGCCGTTATCCAGCCGTCAAATATTTATTTCTAAAATAATAGTGGCATATATGTTCGAGCTTGTTTTTGCCGCTGTTATACTTGGTCCCTTACTTATTGCATACGGTATTGCGTTTTCGGCATCGTGGTGGTTTTTTGCGGCGGTAATTCCGTTCATGATTTTGTTTGTTCCCGTCTTTCCATTCTTTTTGGCTATATTGGCACTATTCCCTATGATGAAGTTAGCGCAGTTTATGAAAAACCGTTCTTCCGCTACAACGGTTGCTTATCTAGTTGGGCTTGTTGCGGCGGTTGTTTTGTATATGCTTATTGTGCAAGCTATGATAAGACCCCTTATCGCAGAGGACGGAATCGGCGCGGTGTTGGGGGACAATGCCATGACGATTAGTAATGTGTCGCGCTTTTTTTACCCTGCGCGTGCGTTTGCATTACTTGCCGCAGGCGGGGCGATGGTTGTATTGATAAACTTGGGTATTGTATTAGGTTCTTCCGTCGCAATGCTTTCCCTTGCTTTTTTTATCGCAAGCCTAAAGTATAAAAAGTTTTATATGGAAGAGCATGGAACTATATCCAGCTTTAAAGCAAAAAGCGAGTATAAGGGCGGAAACTCGGCTTTTGCTGTTTTTATCAAAGATGTCAGGAATATTTTCCGCTCGTCAAATTATGCGTTTCAATTTTTATTGATTGTGGCAATAACACCGCTTTTAATTTTCTTTAGTAACCGAATTGCAAACTTTGCCATGTTTCAATCATTTATGGACTACGGGGTAGTGGATATGTCACATGGAATAAGTTTTGAAATTTCGCTATTTATTACGCTTGTGCTTATTCCCTTAGCTAGCGCGTTTGCCGCTTCTAATATTTCGCGTGAGGGACACAATATTTATCATACTAAGCTGATACCCGTTTCGTTTAGAAAACAGATTTTGATTAAGACAGGCATTGTGTTTGTGCCTATCTTTGTTTCTATTTTAATAGGTGCGTTATTAAGTATGCTAAACCATCAAGTAGTCCCCGGTGCGGCAGGAACAACGATTGCGGGCTTAGCAGGCACAGAGGTTTTAATGCTGTTAGCTATCGCTACATTTATGGCGGTTGGTTATATTTGCTTGGGTACTTATATTGATATAAGAAAGCCGCTTTGCAATCAGGTAGGCTCGGGTGAATTAACCAAAAGCACGGGACACGCTAACTTTATTATTTTATTAGGTGCGTCATTAGGGTTAGGCTTTGGCGCGATTGGTTTACTGTCGGCTTTTGGAGCGGAAGTTGATTTTGCCATGAGTGCAAGGGCTTTTAGAGTTTTCTTGTTATGTTTCTCGGCTGTTTTTGGTGCGGTCTTTGCGACTTTGCTGTTTATTGACGGTCCGAAAAGATATAATAAGCTGGAGCAATAGGGAGGGAAAGAGAATATGAAAAAAACAATTTTATTATTTTTATTTGTCCTTCCTGTCATTATTGTAATTTTGATTGTTGCGATTGTGGGCTTTGTAGGAAGAAGGGTTATGTTTATTGAGATTCAAAGCGTGAGTATCAACTATGAAATTTTTAATTACAGCCCTAATTTTACAGAAAGGTTTAGCCCCAACCCTAACGACCTTATTTTAAGTGCTGAGGTGGGAGAGGTGTTTGAGTTTACGCGTTATATTGTTGTTGAGCCATTAGAGGCAGCAAGACAGCTTGTTTTTGAAAGCTCTAACCCGCAAGCGGTACAGGTAATAGACGGCAGGATTCATATTTTACAAAATGCGCGCATGACTGATTCTGAAGAAGGTATAGAATTGGCTGTAATGCACGGGGTAAGACTATTTACGGTATTGGTACGAATCGACATAGACGATGACAGCTTTGATTATTTCGGCTTTGACGAAGATTTATTTATAAGAGGCGCGGACACAGATTGGGCGGATACTTACGGGGTATTTTTAAACCATGATGCTGTTCTAGAGATAGACCGCAGTTACATTTTATCTGAGCTAAATAACACTATCCCCATAGGTTGGATTTTAGAAAGAGGGTTTAATACTGCGCCGCGAAATTTGTTATATTTGGCAAATCCGCGCAGAAATCAATTTTTAGACTCGCTGCAATTTGAATCCTCTAATACGCAAATACTAAGTATTTCTTCTGTAGAAGGTTATGGGCAATTTAACGCACTAATTTATAATGGACAGATAGCTGAAAACGGTGTGGCACTTACAATAACAATCAGGTCAAACTTTATGTATTCAAACTTTGAAACTACGGTTCAAGTGTTGGTGATGTAATAACAACAGAGGTAAAACGCTATGAAAAAAATCAAAAGGATTTCAACTAAATTTAAAATCGTTATGTCGCTGCTTTTGTCTGTAGCGCTAGCTATGCCGGTTTTTCTCTTTTCTGCTTGTTCAGGCAGGACGGCTGATTACTCATTCTCTCTTTCGCGCACTGTGACAAACAGGATTTTTGAATCAGAGAATCAATTATTCACACTTCCTACTATCATAACAAACGAAGCAGAATACAGTGTTGAGTGGAGTATTTCATCTAACAGTATTGCTTCTAACCCTGTGGCATATTTGGTTGACGATAAGCACTACAGAATCGACATGATTGACCCTGTGCATCAAGTGACCCGTGCTTATACTATTATAACAGCTACTATTATTGGTTCAGATGATAGTAGACATTATTTAAATTATAGAGTCAATGTTACAGATATTCCTGCGACTTCGTTGACTCATATTTCTTCGACAAACCATATAAACTACACGGCAAGGGGAATCGGCAATAATGTCGTATTTGGGCTAAAGGATATTTATCTTCCTAGCGGCACAGCAACGCCGGGAAGATGGAACGGCAGTGTTTGGGAGGACGGCACATGGACAGAGGCTGAATTTGTAAATTCGTATTCTTCCTTTGAACTTAGATGGAATTACAGAGGTGAGGTTGAAATTGAGGTTTGGATAGAACAGCAAAATGCGGCGGGTAATTTTATTAGACTGTATGAAGAAGATTATAGCAATAACGATATTGCAAGGGTTGTCTACGACCCCGAGGACTGCATACACACAGTGACGGTTTATTTTAAAAATCCCGGCATAGCAAGGGTAGTTGCGGAGTCGAGGGAAGAGAGTAGACCAGGCTTTAGCCCTAGATATGAATTTATTTATGAAATTAAAGACGCTGTTAATGTACGGAATTTTGACGAAATTAAATTGATGGAAAGACTAGCGCGCTATACCTATATCACAGAAGGTGTAGTGTTAGAAAACGGACAGCACCAAACAAGAGTAGGCGGCGCGGCTATTGCAGGCGCGAGTGCTAGAGGGCGCACATTGGGACATTATATAGACCCTTATAATTATGACGGGCTTTTAAGTTTGCATTTTAATACGATTCCCACCCCTACACCTGAGCATTATATCGAAAACACACCATCGGCTGTACAGTGGACAGGCTTTGACGATGACGGCGAGTTTTTTGAAGAGTTTAACCATTGGGCGCCCTCGTTTAGGTTTAAGGATATTGTAATTCGCTCTAATATAGACAGAATGGAAACATGGGCAGAAGGAACTTGGTTTTTTGGCAGTGTTTTCGGCAATGGGATTCAATTGGACGCAACCCCTTATACAAGAAGTGAAGAGGGAAGATACCGAAATGTTCACTCTTTAAGAGGGCAGCCTAACGGCGATAGCTTGGGTTTTGAGGGCAGAAGATTTTTCCCAGGCTATGGTTGGGGTGATATTTATGCATTTTATATCTTAGCTAATAATTCTATCATGGATAACATTACGCTGACGGGTGAGAATATTCCGCAAGGCAATACCGCTATAAGACTTAATCAATACCATAAAATCGGTGTTGTTGGGACTTCTAAATTAGCAGGCATGAATGATAAAGAATTTAGCATAGGCAATGCGCATGATAACGGTGTGTTTAAACAAGGGTTATATATAGAAGGCATCACAATTCAAAACAGCATTATAGAAAAAGGCTTAACTTTAGTAGGTGCGGGCTTTGCGCCGGACGGAAATAATCCCATTACAGTAAGTACAAGTGTACTAAGGTTCGGCGGCTTTACGGGGATTTTGGGTGTTTCGTTTGGAGGCGGGATTGGCGAGGCGGACCCCGAGAACGGCGCGGCTGTATTTGAAAATAATAATTTATCACGACGATACAATCAAGCTATCATTCACCCGGAGGGCGGCAACTTTGGTAATTTTATTGTTGCAAGAAATAATCTTTTCCACGACATATCAGTTTCCCCGATTTTAACTATGCCCTCTAGGTCAGGTTCTCACATAAGTGTAGAAGGCAACGAAAACCATTTCTTTACTTGGCTAAGAAGTAACGATATTCAATTCCCCGAAATGACAGACCCCGCCCACGAGGGCTTTGCGCGGATTATGGGCGGCAGTATCAACGGAATGATACCCTCGCTTATGAATAGAGTTTTTACAAACAACAATAATATGGGACCTCCTTCAGGCGGTGGAAGGGGACACACTTCTTCTGCTGTTTTGCAAAGGACATGGTCACAAACAGAAATAGCGCGGTACGAGCAACCTAACGGCGTATTTTTGGTAAATATTCCTGTAATCAATGTTACGGATGAGAATCAAGCTAAAAACAATTTTGTCACTTTCGAACATTCTATTTTAAGAAACGCAACCGAAACAGCAATCGGCTTAGTAAGCGACCATGCCGGCGGTAATACCCCCAGGGGCTTAAATCAACGCTTTGACCTTACCATGCTGCACTCTCCCTTGCGGGCATCACTCGCGGTTAGGCAAAGTTTGATTGGGGTTGCAGAAATGAATACTATGGGTATCAATGCGCGAATAGCTAATATGGTTCCTGTAGGGACGCGCGTTCCAGCGTCAATTACGAGTAGGGAAGTAGAGCTTATAAAAGGTTTTTGCATTGATAGCAATGAAAGGATAGTTTTGCGCAACGCGACTAATACTTCTTTACTAGGTCACAGAATAGAGTTTAACGGACAAAGGGTAAATAGCATTTTTCATTCGGCATCAAGCGCAGAGCAAGAAACAATTTCTATAGGATTGCAAGATTTTATAAATGCAGGCATAGATAGCTTTGGGCTATATAATTTTGACCTTATAGCGCCTAGAGCTAGAGAACCGGTTTCGAGGTTTAGTTTAGCTTTTCAAGGTGAATTGGGTTTTGAACCGCCGAATGTTGTTCCCGGCACAGAGGACTTTACAGAAGAAGACAGGTATATAAAGTTTAACTTAAATTTGCCGTTTGATGATAGAGTAGCAGGCGTTACGCTGTTAGGCGATTTTGCGTTTCCTCAATCTGTTAATATTGATGCGTCATTTATAAACGGGCGATTAAGGATAAGAGGGGCGCAATTAAGACACGGCGATAATACCTTTGTTGTAAGCACTTATAGCGGTGTAAATCTTACATTTAGGCAACCGGTTATAAGGTATGATATAAATGTTGATGCAATGCCGGTTGATTTAAGGACAAATTCGCCCTTTGTATTAAATCTTTTGGGTAACGATGTTAATATGCGTGGAATAGGAATCACAATAGGCGGACGAGAATTAGAAAGTAATCAATTTACTGTGTCAGGCAGAACAATTACCGTACCTAATCCTATTATTAGGGACATTTTGGGCTTTAGATATGTAGACGGGACAAGTGTTCCGGTTGTTATTACAAATGAGCGCGGTCTTGCTTTAGCTACTCATTTGAGAGTAATAGAAGAAAGAATGTCGTTTGCGTTTGCTATAAATGCGGTGTCCACACCGCAAAATTCTGCGACAGGGGTAAATCAGCCGTTTATCAATATAGCTTATGGGCATAGGCACTTTAATAATATAAATATAGAGTTAGTAAACCATGCAGGGGACAATGTTTTGGGTATAAGCTTTGCAAATACTGATGATGCCTCTCTTGCCAGAAGTCAAATGGTTAGATTTAATGATATGCCGGGTGCTAGGACAGAGTTTTTACAAAACGGCAACACAAGGCTTGTTATTCCTCCGCTAGCTGCGGCACAAGCGGGTCTAGCGGCGGGTACAACGCACAGAGTGTGGGTCTTTACAAGTCTTCATGCCCTAAGGACATCTAATGCTACTAATCAACAGGTTAGGATTTTTAACGCAAATCACAATGACGGGCTAAACCTTGCGCCGAGGTTTATAAATGACAATTTTACTATAAGTAAAAACGCTACTAACGCAGGAGAAAGAGAAATAGGGTTTAGTTCATTTGCTTATCTATTCGACAAATTTATATCAGAAACACCTGCCGAATTTGATGTACCTGACGATATACCTATTATTGGCGGAACAACCATATCTTTGCCCACTATACCTATTTCGGATTATAACGACTTTAGTCAATCCACTTTCTCTGACACAGGCAGTATATTTACAATCAGAAATGCGGCAGGGCATATTGTTTATGAATTTACGCGAGATGAAATTTTCTTTGGCAACCCTCTTGTATCTTTCGACACGACAAACGGCGGAACAAGGGTAGAAGAAAGGTGGCTTTCTACCACAATAGGTATAGGTTCTTTATTAATACCTCTTCCAATAAACATTCCTCCTCTTGACGCTTATTATGTTACGGGCTTTGAGTTGTCGCAGCAACTGCTTTCCTCCTTAGGCATCGGCACATTTACAATCGAGGCAAGAAATAATTTTAATATTTCTTTCGCGACTCTTACAATTACGGAGTAACAAAAAATGAAAAAAATCAAAAAAAGCATTATTATCATTCTTATAGCAGCAATTGCGATGTTTTCTGCTGCTTGCGATAGGTGCGGTCATTATTACGAAAATGGTGATATTGATGCCGTAAATTTATCGCATGAAACTGTTTTTCTTCGTGTTGGATGGACAAGGACAATCAATGTCGATATTCAGCCTATTTCTTCTGCTGGCGGTGTAGAGCTAGAGTGGTCATTAAGTAATGAAGCAGTTGTTGCAATCAGCGGCACGGGCACTTCTATTGTAGTCGAGGGCATTTTAGAGGGGGAAACCACAATCACAGTCAGAACAAAAGACGGCGAGCATTATGCAAAAGCGACTATTACTGTTTTGGGTGCTGCCGAATACTATATTCCTCCTCCCCCGCCTTCTACTTTCGTACAGCAAGGCGCTTATATTTTTTGTACCGAGCAAGACCAAACGCTAGACGACCTTAACGAACTCTTTAAACAATTAGGAGAGGATTTTGGCATTTCATTACCTTACATGGCGCCTGCTGTTATTATAAGAGGCAGCACCTTTGCACTATCTTCAGGTATGGGTGTATTATATGATTTTATGCCTTCAAGCCTTCTTGCCCTTCCTTTTTCAAGAGTAGACAATAGCAATAGCTATGTAGTAACTACTAGCCTTTTAAATTTGCTTAACCCTATCCCGTTTTTTAATGACATAACGATAACATTTTCAATTGAAGGTGCCTTGATGGATATAATGATTAGGTGGGGTGAGGCTGACTCGTACATTTCATCGCGTTTTATCCATGATAGTGACTTTGTTGCTAGTATTGAGCTGCAACCCCCGACTAACTTAGAGCTAACGCAAAGCGGCGACCTTATATGGCAAAATTCATTCGATGCCGAATGGTACAGAATATATGTTACTCTACCTCTGTTTCCTGCCTTTGTATATGTTATTTCTGTCCCTTCTTTTAGATTTAGCGACTACACGACAATTCCGCTAAGTCAAATTTTAGACACAGACCTATTAGCAGGAGTTGGCTTCTTTCCCATAGGGTTAGCAATAAGAGCTGAAAATAACGCCGTTGACATTTTAGGCAGCACCTATTTTGCCTTTTCCGCTTTTAGCGATTATATTGTAATTGCATAATTACAAAAAAGTATAATTCTCTGGAAAAAATAATGCGTTTTCGTACAAAGAAATCGTTTGACTTTGTGGTACAAAAAGTTTATGATAATATCATAAAAGATGGATTGTGAGATTTATCCCGTCCGCTTTTTCGCCGCTTATGGTGTCGTTGCATTTGGCTTAACAAGGGTCAAGGTGACGGCGAATTTTTTTAAGAGGGTGTTGGAAACAGAAATTATGTCACTGAAACCTGATTCATCAATGGATTTTGCCTCTCGCGAGAAAGAGGTTATTGCGTTTTGGAACAGCAATAAAATTTTTGAACGCAGTATGGAAAACAGAGCTGGAAAGAAGGAATTTTCTTTTTATGACGGACCGCCTACAGCTAATGGCAAGCCGCACATCGGTCATATTTTGACGCGCGTTATGAAAGATATTATTCCTAGATTTCAAACGATGAAAGGAAAATTTGTAAGAAGAAAAGCAGGCTGGGATACTCATGGATTGCCTGTAGAATTAGAAGTTGAAAAAAAGTTAGGCTTTGACGGGAAAGGCGATATTGAAAAGTATGGGATTGAACCCTTTGTAAAACAGTGCAAGGAAAGTGTTTTTGTATATCAGCAAGAATGGGAAAAAATGTCCGAGAGAGTAGGCTATTGGGTGGATATGGAAAATCCCTATATCACCTATGAGGACAGCTATATCGAGTCTGTTTGGTGGGCGCTAAAGCAAATTTTTGACAAAGGCTTAATTTATAAGGGTCATAAGATTGTGCCGTATTGTCCTAGATGCGGTACAGCATTATCCTCTCATGAGGTTGCTCAAGGCTACAAAGATGTTGAAGAAATTTCCTGTGTGGCAAAGTTTAAACTTAAAAATCAAGATAACACCTATATTTTAGCATGGACAACGACACCGTGGACATTGCCTTCTAATGTGGCGCTTTGTGTTCATCCTATGCATGATTATGTTACAGTCGAGAAAGACGGCGAAAGATTTATTTTAGCAAAGGCTTTATTGGATAAGAATTTTAAAGACGGCGATTATACTGTTTTAAATACACAAAAAGGCAAAGAATTAGAAAAATTAGAGTACGAGCCTTTATTTGATTACGATATTGTTTCAACACACAAAAAAGCGTGTCATTATATCGTTTGCGATAAATTTGTTACTCTTAATGATGGAACAGGGGTGGTTCATATTGCCCCTGCGTTTGGCGAGGACGATGCCAGCGTAGGTAAAAAATACGATTTACCCGTTGTGCAAATGGTGGGCGCTGACGGGAAATTTATTGATTCTGCAGGCGAATTAGCTGGCATTTTTTGCAAAGATGCCGACAAGTTAATTTTTAAGGACTTAAAAATTCGCGGACTGCTACATTCAAAAATTCCTTACAAACACTCATATCCGTTTTGCTGGCGCTGTGATAAGCCGTTGATTTATTATGCACGCGCGACATGGTTTATTGAAGTTACAAAAGTCAAAAAGCAATTGTTAAAGAACAGCAATTCGGTCAATTGGATTCCTGACAATATCAAAAAAGGGCGCATGGGCGACTTTTTAGAAAATGTGATTGATTGGGGAATTTCGCGCGAAAGGTATTGGGGTACGCCGCTGCCGCTTTGGATTTGTCAAAAATGCGATAAAATTGAAGCGATGGGCAGTAAAGAAGAATTAAAGACTCGAGGCAGTGTAAAGGGCGATATTGAACTTCATAAACCATATGTTGACGGTGTTGTTTTAGAGTGCAGCTGCGGCGGAAAGATGCTTAGAACTCCCGAGGTTATTGATTGCTGGTTTGATTCTGGTGCTATGCCGTTTGCTAGTCTGCATTATCCTTTTGAAAATGAGGCAATTTTTAAAACACAATTTCCTGCGGATTTTATATCCGAGGCTGTAGACCAAACGCGCGGATGGTTTTATACACTATTGGCAATCTCAACCTTGCTGTTTAATAAAGCGCCGTTTAAAAACTGCATTGTGCTGGGTCATGTCAATGACAAGGACGGTAAAAAGATGTCTAAGCACATCGGCAATGTTGTTGACCCTTGGACTATTTTAGACAAGCAGGGTGCGGATGCTGTCAGGTGGTATTTTTACACAAGTTCTGCCCCATGGTTACCCTCGCGCTTTTATGAAGAAGCAGTTAGCGAGGCGCAGCGCAAATTTTTAGGAACGCTATGGAATGTTTGCTCTTTTTATTCGCTGTATGCAAAAATTGATTCTTTTGACCCATCGAAATATACCTTAGCAAAATGCGAGTTATCCATGATGGATAAATGGATTTTGTCCGAACTTAACACGCTTGTTGCTTTTGTAGATTCGTCACTTTCAAAATATAAAATTACCGAATCTGCGCGCGCGATAGAATCGTTTACCGACACATTATCTAATTGGTTCGTTCGCCGCAACCGTGAAAGATTTTGGGGTAACGGAATGACTAAAGATAAAATTGCGGCATACACGACGCTTTATACAGTACTAGAAACGCTGTCAAAATTGATTGCACCATATACACCGTTCTTAGCCGAAAGCATGTGGCAAAGCCTAACGCGTCCCTATTTTTCTAAAAAGCCAATTTCGGTACACTTATGCGATTTTCCTAAAGTGGATAAAAAAAGAATTGATGAGGCTCTACAAAACGAGATGGCAATATTATTAGACGCGACCGTGCTAGGCAGAGCCGCTAGAGCAAAATCAAATATCAAAAACCGACAGCCATTATCAAAACTGCTATTAGCAGGGGATAGAGTGAAGGGACTAAGCGCGTCTTTAATAGAAGTGTTAAAAGACGAGTTGAATGTCAAAGCGGTAGAATTTATCACAAGCGCAGGCGAATATATCGACTACGATGTAAAACCGCAATTAAAAACTTTAGGACCAAAATACGGTAAAAAGTTGAGTGTCATACGAGAGCATTTACAAAATAACGGCAAAGAGATTGTGGATTCTATGGCAGAAAAAAGCGTGTATTCTTTTACGGCAGACGGCGAAAAAATCGAACTTACGGCAGACGATATTTTGGTTTATGTTACAAGCAAAGAGGGCTTTAGTGCGGAAAGTCTTGGCGAACTTGCTGTTATTTTAGATACAGGGCTAACGACAGAACTTATTGAAGAAGGGCAGGTGAGGGAGGTTATTTCTAAACTGCAGGCACTGCGCAAAGAAACAGGATTAGAGGTTACAGACCGTATTATCATCTATTTTGAGGGCAATGACGGAGGACTCTTTACAAAGTGGCAGGACAAAATCAACAGTGTGACTTTGGCGGAAAATATCATTAAATTAACGGAAAAAGAGGGCAAGAAATCTTTACTTTCAAAATACACAACTGTCGAAATTGGACAAGAAAAGGTGAGTTTGTATGTTGATAAGCAGTGAGTGGCAGGACTATAAAATATTAAAAACAGGCAACGGCGAAAAGCTGGAGCAATGGGGCAGCGTGACTCTTTTGCGACCCGACCCGCAAATCATTTGGTACTCTAAAGAGAATTTGGGGCATTATAAGGGCTTACACGCGCGGTACATTAGAAGTGATACCGGCGGAGGGCATTGGGATAAGCTAAAATCCATGCCTGACGAGTGGACAATTTCTTACAAAGATTTAGTGTTTCAAGTTAAACCCATGGGCTTTAAACATACGGGACTTTTTCCCGAGCAAGCCTTAAATTGGGACAAAATGCGTGCTTTGGTTGAGAATGAAAAAAGCAAAAGAAAAGAACAAATTAAAGCCTTAAACCTCTTTGCCTACACGGGCGGTGCGAGCGTAGCACTTGCAAAATCAGGCGCGTTTGTGACTCATGTAGATGCAGCAAAGGCAATGGTAGAAAGAGCAAAAGCCAATTGCAAACTATCTAAAGTATCAGAAAAAAACACGCGTTGGATTGTGGACGATTGCAAAAAATTTATCGAAAGGGAACTGAGGCGTGGAAATTATTACGATGCCATCCTAATGGACCCACCTTCTTACGGCAGGGGTGCAAACGGTGAGGTTTGGAAGTTAGAAGAAAATCTGTATCCGTTGATTGAGTTGTCCGTAAAGCTATTAAGCCCTAATCCGCTGTTCTTTTTACTAAATAGCTATACCACAGGATTGGGCGCCGCTGTAATGAAAAACTTATTATCATTAGCATTAAAAAACTTTGGCGGTGCAGTTGAGGCATACGAATTATGCTTGCCTACCGAAGAAGAAGGCATTATCTTACCATGCGGCAATAGCGCAATATGGACACAATAACAAATATGACTCTATCAGAAATTGAAAACTTAATACAAATCCTTCATGAGGATAATCACATAATTGTGATTGTAAAGCCGCGGGGTATTCCTTCTCAAGCCGATAAGTCCGGGGATGATGATTTGCTTACTCTATTAAAAGAATATATTAAACAAAAGTATAATAAGCAAGGCAATGTCTATTGTGGTTTAGTGCATAGGCTAGACCGTCCTACTGGCGGTGTGATGGTGTTTGCAAAGACCGATAAAGCGGCGGCAAGGTTAAGTGAGCAATTTAAAAACAGCGAGATAACTAAAAAATATTTTGCTATCGTAAATGGCAAGCCGCGAGATAAAATTGGCAGGTACGAATCTTACTTGCGCAAAGACGAACGAAATAACATCGTAAAAAACCATGTCGGCAAAGTGGAAAATTCAAAATTAGCAATTTTAGAATATAAAATTCTGGATGTTGTTAAAAACCCAGCCTACGAATTAGAAAGCCCAAAACAAACAAAGTATAAAAATCTAGATGTTTACGAAGAAGAAAATCCAGAAGAAGAAAACCTATTGTCTTTACTAGACATTAACCTTGTCACAGGCAGAAGCCACCAAGCGCGCGTTCAGCTTTCCGCCTTAGGCTGCCCCATCTACGGCGACCATAAGTACGGAAAAAGTGAGGGTAACCAACTAAGCCTTTGGGCATACTCGCTTTCATTTACTCACCCGACCAAACAAGAAGTTATGTCTTTTAAAGTCTTTCCGCCTACTGAAGAAAAACCGTGGAATTTATTTCCGATGGACAGGCACATACACATAGCAAGACCCGACTAAGGGCAATAGAAAAAATTTAAAACAACACCCATATACACAAGGAGTTATACACCATGAACATTCATCTCGAAGTAGAAAAATTAGTCTACTACGCTCAATCACATCTAATGCTAGATGACCTCGACATTGTTTTTGTCCGAAACCTCATTTTAAATGAGATTAAAGTCAATGATTTTGTGCAGTACGAAATTGACACAGACAAAATAGACGCAATGGAAAATCCAGATGAGATTTTGGATTTAATTGTTGCGCATGCATGCGAAACTAAAGCTACACTAAAGGGCGAAAAGGACAAGTTTGCAAAAAAACTTGTGACTATTGTTTCTAAACGCCCGGGGGAATTGCTTGATTTGTATCAAGACCAGCACGCCCGCAACCCTAAAAAAGCAGATGCGTTTTTGACTGAATATATGTCAAAAAGCAATTTTGTGCTTGCAGATGCATTAAAGAATGATATTCCTTCTATTAAATCGCCTAAAGGCAAGGCTATCCTCATGCCAGCACAGTCAAACGAGGCTATCGAAAAATTGTTGTCTTACGGGCAGGCGCATTTGTTGCTAGATGACCTTGATGTTTCGTTGGCTCGTTATCGCTTAATGGATTTACTTAAAGTTGACGCAGCAGAAGAATGTGAAATTGATATGTTAGAAATTGACGAACTCAATCTTCCTGATGCAGTGCTAAATCCTGTTATAGAATTAGCAATAGAAAATAAAGTGATTAAAGAAGACGGCAAAGATGCGTTTAGTGACAGGGTCATGAATCTATTGCTGAAGCGTCCTAGTGAAATGACGGATATGTTTACGGCATTGCATGGTAAAAATCCTCAAAAAGCGTTCGAGTGGCTGTATGATTATTCAATCAAATCCAAATTTATTGACTACACACGCATTGGACAAAACCGTCATTGGGAAGCTAAAAACACAAAAGGTAAATTAGAAGTCACTATCAATTTATCGCGTCCTGAAAAGTCTGATGAGGAAGTAGAAAAAGCGACAAAGGAAAAAAATAAGTATCCTCCTTGTCCTATTTGCCAAGAAAATGAAGGTTACAGTGCTGATGGCAATTACCGCAAAACTTTGCGCACGATTCCTATGACTTTAGGCGGTGAGGATTGGTTTTGGCAGTATTCGCCGTATTCGTACTTCAATCAGCACGGTATGGCAGTTTCGGCAAGCCACAAACCCATGAAAGTTGATAAAGAAGCATTTATTAAATTGCTTGATTTTGTGGACTTTGTTCCATCGTTTTTTATAGCATGTAATGCAGCATTACCCAGAGTTGGCGGTTCGATATTGTCACACGAACATTTTCAAGGCGGAAAAACCAATCTGCCGCTTTTCAAAGCGCCTGTTACAAAGCTGCAATCCAAAACTCACCCTTACATCAAAATTGAAATGCCGCAATGGTACAATAATGTAATTCGTATTTCGTACACCAATAAAAAAATCCTAGCCGAATATGCCGAATCTATCAATCAATCATGGCAAAATTATTCTGATAAAACTGTTGGAATAGAATCCAACACCGGCACCATAAAACATCATGCCGTAGCAGTCGTTGCAAGAAAAAACACCCAAGACTCGACATATTCATTAGATTTAATCTTGCGCTCTAATATTACTTCTGCTAAATATCCTGATGGTATTTTTGCCGCGCACCCAGAAAACCGCCCTATCAAAAGCGAAGCGGTTGGCGTTGTCGAAGCTTTAGGGCTATTTATTTTGCCAGCCAGATTAGATTCGCAACTAGGTCAAATCGAAAAATACCTCACGAAAGAGGCGCGATACAACGAAAGTAAGTTAGATGCTGCCATGAAACCTTTCCAAGCCATCATAGAAAAACTTATTAAAGAGGGCGGCGCTGCCCGCCAATCCAAAGTGGAGGCTCAACTTAATGTCAAAAACGAAGTCAGCCGCATTTGCGAATCAATCCTCGAAAACACCGCTGTATTCAAAAAAGGTGAACACGGTGAAGCCGCTTTAGATAAGTTTTTAACCACATTAGGAATGGATAGAGTATAGTTGAGAATTGATTGACACAGGCAACTTGATATGCTAAAATAAGGGTATTATACCGCAGGGCTTGCCCTGCACCCCACCGCCTTGCGGCGGTGTTCCGCCCCTTTGGGGCGGGGTATAATACCTTTGTTGGCGGTCGCATTTTTGAGAAAAGGGAGTTTACTCACTTTTCTCAAAAATGCTCCTAGAATAAAAACACGAGGTACATTGATGTCACAAGAAAAAGCACAAGAGCAGGCGCAGCAAGGGCAGGCTAGGCAGCCGTTTAATATGGAAGGCTCTAGGATTAGGGTCTTTATGGACGCGTTGTTTGGACGATTAGGTATGATAAGCAAAATAAATTTGTTCGGCATGATTTTTGCGTTTCCTGCGTTTGTGGCGGTGGCTATTTTTCAATTGTTTAAAGCGACATTTCAACGCATTGTACCCACTTCTGCCCTTATTGGTTTTGGCGCGCCCGGCTTTGATATGGTAGGGACTCAACGCGCTATAGCAGAGTTTTTGTTCGGCTTTGATTTTTGGACATATACCTCGATTGCAATAGCTTTGCCTATTATCGCAATCGGTTTAAGCGGTATTTTTTACTGCATGAGATTTGTGGCACGAGGCGAGCAAATTAAAATTGCTAAGACATTCTTTTTTGGAATCAAAAAATGCTGGCTGCCGTTTGTATTAGTGTCCCCGATATTGGGCGGTTTGATTTTTGTTTTAGGAAACGGTATTAGCGGCTTTGACTTTATTTTAGAAGGACATAATGGACTGCATATTTTTCTATTGGTGTTTATCTCTCTAGTTGCGGTTATTGCTGTTATGATGGCGATATTCTTTTTTCCGCAATCTGTAGCCTATCGCCAAAAGGTGTCGCAACGGCTAAAATATAGCATTATATGCGCGTTAAAATTTTTCCCGCGTAATATCTTCATATTGATTTTTACCGCTTTGCCGTTTGTGATTTTTGCCGCCTTTTTACCTTCTGCAATCGAAGCGCCTACAATGCTGGTGTTGGTATTGGTTCCGGGAATGTTGTTATTATTTTCTTATATTGCGTTGCTTTGGACAGTATATGCGCAGTGGGCTTTTGACAGAAAGCAAAGTCCTGAATATGCGGGCGAGGTTGACGAGCCTAAAATAACTTTAAAACTAGGCAGAGAAGTTGTTACTGTAGCACCTGACGAAATAGAATATATTCATGATACAGCCGACGATGAAAAGACTGAAAGTGACGAGGTTGAGGAAAGCGAAATAAACGAGGATAAGAAGCAAACAGTAGAAGAAGAAACGAAAGAAAGCGAATTAGACAATAGCGATGAATACGATTTAGAAGAAGGGGAAGAATTTAATGAGGAAGAAGAAAAACACCAATCTGCAAAGGTAAAAGAGTATAAGCCGCAATATAATACTAACGCGCCAAAGAAAACGGCATCATTTAGATTCAGCACCAAGAACAAGAAAAAATAGTGAGAAAAATATTTGAAAAAAGCAGTTCCATTCAAACCCCAAACCGACGATTTTTATCAACGCGCACTTGACAAATTTGATGCCGGTGATTTTTTAGGTTCGTTAGAGCTTTTGCGCCATGCACATTCGCAAATCAAGCAGCGCTATAGTAATGACGATTTGGCGATTAGGTTTGAAATTGCCGAAACCTTGTCTTACATGGACTTATTTGAGGAATCTAACCGCGAGCTTTTTAAATTGACGGCTTTTGACTATGCGCTGGACGAAGTGTTTTACGGACTGGTTAAAAATTACGCTATGATGGAAATGCCCGAGCAAGCAGCGTATTATTTAGATTATGCTATCGAAAACGAGATTTTAATGCCCGAAGACGGCTTTGAATCTTTGGATTTTGAGTTTGGCGCAGCGCCTGAAATTGAAAGACTCAGACTTGTTAAACCCGAAGAACATACTCAAACGCTATACGCAGCACGGCAGCTAATGGGTGCTAGGGATTTAGTTATAGCTAAACAACTCTTACTAGGGGTCCCTGATACTTCACCGCAGTTTTCGTCCGTTTCTAACTATCTTGCCCTTATTGAAGCAAGTGAGGGCAACAATCAAAAGGCACTGGAGCATTGCGAGGATGCGCTTAAAGTAGACCCGTTAGATGTTTGCGCCCTTACCACGCGCATTTTGGCATTGGATATGGAAGGGGAAAGCGCTAAGGCATATAAAGAAATTACGGAATTGGATTTATTAGGAATTACTGATTTTCCGGACATTGCCAAAATTGCGATTTGTTCGTGTCAAATAGGCAATGTAGATATAGCATATAAATACCTTAAAATGTGTATTCCGCATGCGCCGTACGATAAAGAACTAATGGTGCTATTTATCCTTGCTGCGGCAAATGCGGGTCATTTTCGTGAGGCAAAGGACATGGCGGTTGCATTACGCACGGTTTACCCAATTGATTCGGTGATAGAATATTATGCGAGGCAAGTTGATTTATTGGACGGTAGAAACGGTAACTTTACGCTTGTGCCTGAATTACCTAAAGAAGAACGCCGCAATCATTTGTTGGCACTAGAAAATTATTTTGCTAAAAAAGCTACTGCGCCTTTAGGTATTAAGATTATGCATGACGAATCTTTGCGTCGTGCCGTGACATGGGGATTGTATTGTTCTGATTTAGAATTATCCAGCCGCATTGCCGGTCAATTGGCTAGTGTAAAAACTCCGTACTATCATATGGCGCGAGAACTGTTACTTGACCCCGACTTTTCGATTGTTCCAAAAAAAGAGATTTTTTTGACGCTTTTAAAAAATGAAGACGGCAAGACTATTCAAATGGTAGTGGCCCACCAGCTTCACTGGTATAAGCCCACTATACCAAAAGTCACCAAAAATGCCGCCATAAAAGACGCTTATTATAATGTTTACAGCGCGCTGGCATTTGTATCAACTGATTTTGACAGAAAGCTAAACACATGGTACAAAAAGTTAGTGGAAGGATTGAGGGGTTATTCAGGCGAGATTAGTCCTAGAGCTTTTGCAGCCTTACTTGCTTTTAAATCACGCGCTACAAAGATTTTTTCAAAAATCCCGTACACCTGCGAAATTTTTAATTGTCCTCAAGAGGAATTTATGCCGCTTTACACACACTATGAAAAGTGGGCAAAAACAAGCAGTGTAAAAAAAACAGTGGTTCAAAAAAAATAATCGACACCTTACATTGTATCTGGAGAAGCACAAATGGCAAAAATCATAACGATGTACAAACAAGAAAAAGCGAAAACACCGCAAAAACCACGAGCGGCGGTTAAAAAACCTATGTCGAAAAAACAGGTGATAGAGTCACCTCAAAAGACGGGGACGGAATCTGCCAAAGTTGAAAAACCTGCTGTAAGAAAACGCAGCGGTTCTTTAGCTTCGTCGCATGGCGGTACTGTAAAGACGGTAGAATTGTCCAAAACTGCCCAAACCATTCGTCCGGCTGATGTTCGCACTTCTGAAATACCCCGTGCAACAGACCAGACTTATTCAACAAGTCCTGTAGCTTCTTTACTTCACCAAACAAATCTTGACCAAAATTTTGAAATGCAAAAAAATGATTATAAGATAATAAATATGGAACAAGTGCGCGCGAATCCAGAATTTCGCGCGTTGATTAGTGCTGCCAACAGTAATTTAGAGGTGATGGGCTATAACGAGCATGGTTTGCGTCATGTGGGCTATGTGTCAAAAACAACAGGTAATATATTGCGCGAGCTTGGTTTTGACAACCGCACAATAGAATTAGGAGCAATCGCGGGTTTTATTCATGACATCGGCAATGCCATTAACCGTACGCATCATGGACCTGTCGGCGCTGCCATCGCTTATGATATTTTGGCGCGCATGAAAATGAATCCTACCGAGATAACACAAATTATTGGCGCTATTGGCAATCATGAAGAGCAAACCGGCTGGCCTGTAGGTCCTATATCTTCGGCGCTTATTATTGCCGATAAGTCCGATGCGCATCGTAGCAGAGTAGGGCGCAAAACAACCGACGATCTTCATGGCAGAGTCAACATGGCAATCAAGAAAAATTATATAACTGTTGATAAAGTAAAAAAAGTAATTCGGCTGTTTATTTTTATGGATACGCAAATTTCCGCCACTATGGAATTTTTGCAAATCTACATCACCCGCATGGCTATGTGCGAAAAAGCCGCCTATCGCCTTGGCTGCAGTTTTGAACTTATTATCAACAAAACCGTAATCAACCGTCAAGGCGGACCTCCTTCGTCTGTAACATTAGACGCGGGTGAGCGCAATGTTTCTGAAGAGTCTAATGGAATCGCGGATTAAGTCCTTGTACCGCTTCGGTGGCAGTATTTTCCTAAAGATAGGTAAGCATGACCAAATTATTATTGAGCATTTGCGTGACAGTGCATGTGCTGTTGATAGCAGGGGCAGTTGTATTATACGCAATTACGCTGCATTCCTTTATTGAATTATCAAGCCGCAATGCATTTATCAGGGGAAATCCTGCACTCTTTGCGGTGTTCGCTGTATCAATAGTTTCAATAGCGGTAGCTATTATTGATGCAATATTTATTTTCATTAAAAAAAGAAGAAAAACAACCACTATAATTTTAGGTGCTTGTTTTAGTGTATTACTAATATTTTTGATATTATCTTTTGCCATTTTTGGCACGAGAGTAATTTTTATGGGTACAAGAATTTATTTGCCGATTATGTGCGTTTTGCTTTTGGCATCATTTCTTTTTGGTTTTTTTATTAGTGAAAAGAAAATCAAAAAGCAAGAACAAAAATAAAAAAATCATAATTTTTTTAATCTAAGTGCAAAGAATTATCACCTGTTGGGTATGCTAAAAGTAGAAAAACCAAAGAGGTGATTAAAATGAAAAAGAAAATTGGTGTAATTTGCATTGTAATACTAATAGGCTGTTTAGCAATTGGTCTATTTGGCTGCAATCCGTTTAAACCGCACACTGTGGATATTGACAATCAAGATAATTACAAAGTAGTGGTAAGAAAAAAGAATTCTAGCGAAATTAAAAGCGGAGAAGAAGTTGATTGGGGCACAGTGTTAGTTGTTGAGGTTGAACCGCAAAGTAATGAAAAATACAATATAATAATCAATGGATTTAAAAAACCGTTTGTAGACAACCGCGCCTCATTCACAGTGCGGGGAAAGACAAAAATTGAAATTGAGCGAGTAGAAAAAAAAGAAACAAAAAAACTATTTTATAGTCGCCCTGTAAACCCATATAAGCGATATAGTTTCCCCAAAAGTATTTTACCAAACCATAAAAACCCAAGAATAAGAGTAGGGTAGGGATTGTTTTACGAGATTTTTTCTAATACGAAACACCTTGTGGGGGCGGCAGGTTGCCGCCCCCACTGCATTGTCCTTTTTAAAACTTTACACTTTGTTTATAATCCGTCGTTGCGAGGCTTTGCAGAGCATGTAACGAGATTAGATTAGTAGCCGAAGCAATCTAGATGAAATTAGTAATTAACGCTGTGAACCCATAAAAATCTTATCTGGATTGCTTCGCCCGCAATACTTATCTCATGCCATATTCTGCAGCGGCTCGCAACGACGAGTGTAGGTAAAATGTAAACTTTTAATATTATAGTCTACTACAAAAGTTGTTCATTATAATGTTTTTTTTGACCCGTCTTCATTTTCTAAACCTAAGAGGTAGTCGGTAGTGACATCAAAAAATTTGGCGCAGGCTATAATAGCATTTGCTGTTGGCTCTTTTAAACCTTTTTCCCAATCGCTAATGGTTTGCTGTCCATAGCCAATTAGTGGTGCTAATTTTTTTTGAGGTATACCTTTTTCAGTACGCAATTCCTTTAATTTTTCAGAAAACATATTCACTTTATAATATATTTTTTGACCCATCTTCATTTTCTAAACCTAAAAGATAGTCGGTAGTGACATCAAAAAATTTGGCGCAGGCTATAAGAACTTTTGTAGTAGGCTCATTGAAGCCATTTTCCCAATCGCTGATGGCTGTTTGAGTGAATCCGATTAGCGGGGCAAGTTGTCTTTGCGACAATTTATTTTCGATTCGAAGTTTTTTTAATCTTTCGTGAAATTTGCTCATAATAATATTTTAGCATGATAGCAAAAGTTGTTGACAAATGATAGTAAGTTCTATATACTCCTTTTATGATAGCATTTACTATCATAAAAGGAGTATATCACATTATGAACAAAAAGAAAATCTTGGTGATTAACAACGGAGAAGAGAAGTCCTTCAAAAGTTTATTTGAAGCAATAGATTATGCTGTCAATACATACAAACAAACAGGAAAGCTGTCGGCAGTTTTCGAACTGCATACAGGCACACAAACCGTATTACTATGCGGTAAAGTTATTGAGCTTACCACAGCAGAAGAATTAAAAAAATTTTCTGACAAAGGGCAAGGGATTTAAAGACTTTACAAATGTTTACGCAATTTTTACACCCTCTAGTTGCGTTTTGGGTAGCTGGTGATATAATTATAGTGTTCCTAAGGAGGATTTATCTCTATGAAAAAATTACGATTGCTCTCTCTTGCCACGATGGTGTTGGTATTAAGCATGTTTTCGGTATTGATGTTTACTGCATGCAATGGTGTTAGCGAAGATGTAACACCGGCAAGGACAGGCATCACGGCAACCTTTACTGCACCAACTAACCCCATGCCGCATAATACAGTGCTTGCGGATTTGGTCGCGCATATCACCGTGGTCGCCAATTATGATAACGACACAACGCAATCCATTATATCCGTTACGCTTGCCATGCTAAGCGGCACACTAACAGCAGGTCGAGTCAACACCATCACCGTGACGGTGAGTGGTCATAGCGATACCATTAATGTAATGCTAGGCACAGCACCAGCCGTTGACCCTGTAAGGATAGGTATCACGGCAACCTTTGCACCGCCAACAGACCATATGCCGCATAATGCAACGCTTGTAGATTTGATACCTTATCTTACCGTTGAAGCAAATTATAGTGATTACAGCACACAGCCCATCACACCCCATGCGGATATGCTATCCATTGATTATCTAAGCCCGAATAGAATCAACCTTGTCACAGTAACGGTTGGCGGACATGAATACACCATCAGGGTGAGAGTAGCCCAGCCGCCTTATCGTACCGGAATCACCGTCACCTTTACGCGTGATGAGCCTATGCCTTATAATGCGACGCTAGATTGCTTGTATGACTATATTAAGGTGATTGCGTATTATAGTGACGGTAGCACCATTCCTGTCCCGTCTACTTCCGAATTCTTAACGCTTAGCGGCAATTTGCGCGCAGGGCAGTCAAACTCTATCAATGTAACAGTTAATCGTTTCGCTCGCAATATTGCGGTGGTGCTTTCTTCGCTTCCTGCAAGAACAGCAATTAGGGCTAGCTTTACGCGCGAGGGGTTGATGCCGCACAATGCGACGCTTGCAGATTTATTGCCCTACATCATTATAGTGATAAAATACGATAACGATACAACGGTAGATTTTACTGCCGTAACGGTGGATATGCTTAGCGGGATACTCATGCCAAATCAAGCCAACAACATCACCGTTATGTTAGGTGTGCTAGAAGATTTAATTGTTGTTACGCTGGACGCTGTCGCTGTGTTTCAAACCGACATTACTGCATCCTTTGCGCCGCCTGTTAACCCGATGCCGTACAACACAACGCTAGAAGATTTGGTGGAATACATCACAATCGAGGCAAACTTTAGTGATGACAGTACCCAGCCAATTGTTCCTGTTACCCTACAAATGCTTAGCGGCATATTGCTTGCAGGAAGGGCTAATATCATCACCGTCACTGTAGGTAATTTTAGCGATAGTATCACTGTGACGCTAGCGGCCGAAACCACGATAGACCCTAACAGCTTTGTGCAGATGTCCATTGCCGCAAACCATGCTTTGGCAGTGACCGCCGCAGGTAATTTGTATATTTGGGGGACTGGCGCTCAAGGAAATTTGGGCTGGGCAGAGTTTGATAGAACCTCAAGACCAACCCCTGTAAGGCATCCATTCTTTACCAATATTCGTGTTGCGGCAGTTGCCGCAGGCGGCAATAACTTTTCTGTTGTGCTTACTTACGAGGGCTTTGTATATACATGGGGCAACGGAAGCGGAGGCGCAACTGGTTTGGGGCAAAGCGACATACAAGAAACACCCATGCGTGTTGCGGGTATCAGTAATGTGACATATATTTCGGCAGGTGGTTCGTTTGTGATGGCAATTGTATATGGTGGATATTTATATACATGGGGGGCAAACAGCGATGGGCAGCAAGCGTTGCCATGGGCATCGCCCGTTACCAACAATCTTGTGCCTGTAAGACTGACAGTGTTTAGCAATGTATCGCTGATTGCGGCAGGCAGAAACCATGCCATGGCGGTGGCGCACGGAGGTTTTTTATACACATGGGGTGTCAATACCCATGGACGCTTGGGTAGAGGACACGCGGATGCTGATTTAGCAAATCGCTTTATTCCAACACGCATTGCGAATTTAGCTAATGTTACGGCGATTACCGCAGACGAGCATTCTATGGCAGTAGCCAACGGCGGTTATTTGTATACATGGGGCAACAATACCTCTGGTATATTAGGACACGGACATAGTGTCAATTCTGGTGCGGCAAGCAGCGACAATTGGTCACCCTTACGCGTTGCGGGCATTAGTAATATAAGTAAGGTCAGCGCAGCAGGTTTTTCTATGGTGGTGTCTCAAGGTCACCTTTACACATGGGGGGCAATCGGTCAAGGCCGCTTGGGTCATGGCATAGGTAATCCGGCATCTGAAGGCTTGCAAATACGACGCGTACAAAACCTAAGCAATGTTTCTGTCATTGCTTCTAGCGGCGGTCGTGGCATGGCAATTGCCAACAATCATGATTTGTATGTTTGGGGTCAAGGTGGTGTAGCATTAGGACTAGGTCTAACTCCCGCAACCAATATCGGATATCCTACCATTCTAGAGCGCTCGTAAAGATTTTTGTAATGTTAAAATAAATATATTAAAAAAGACGGCTCTGTGCCGTCTTTTTGTTTACCTAATTCTATTAGGCTAAAATTTTGTGGCTCCCCGAGTAGGATTTGAACCTACGGCCAATCGGTTAACAGCCGATTGCTCTACCACTGAGCTATCGGGGAATAACAGGTTAAACTCAGTTGCTTTGTTATTAAAGCTAGCACACTATATCACGGGTAAAAAAAACTTGCAAGCATTTTTTTGAAAAATTATTTTAAAAATATGACAAAAGTGGGGCAATAAGTATTTTTATGTCGATTTGTTGGTTGACATTGAATTTTTTGTATGTTAAAATAACTACACAATTTTAATACACTCTTATTATCATTCTGGTCTTTTTAAGGGAAAGGAATATACCGAATGGCAATAATAGGGAAGATGAGGTTTTATGGAAAAAATAAAAGAAATTGTTAGCAGCATGACACTAGAAGAAAAGTGTGATATGCTGTCAGGCAAAAACTTTTGGGAAACATGGGATATTCCCCGTGTTGGTATACCGTCGATTTTTTTGGCGGACGGACCCCATGGTATTCGCAAGCAGGCAAAGGCTGCAGACCACTTGGGACTAAATGCAAGTATTAAGGCTACTTGCTTTCCGACTTCTGCTACAACGGCTAACAGTTTCGACACCGAATTGGGTGAAGAAATTGGTACGGCTTTAGGGGTAGAGGCGGTGTATCAAAAGGTAAATGTCTTGTTAGGACCCGGACTTAATATTAAGCGTAACCCGTTATGCGGGCGCAACTTTGAATATTATTCAGAAGACCCGTATTTGGCAGGACACATGTCGGCCTCTTATGTACGCGGTATTCAAAAAAGCGGAATTGCAGCATGTCTAAAGCACTATGCCGCAAACAATCAAGAATACCGCCGTATGATTGTCGACACTATGGTTGACGAGAGGGCATTGCGCGAAATCTATTTGACCAATTTTGAAATTGGCGTCAAACAGGGCGGCGCAAAGACTGTCATGGCGGCTTATAATAAGCTCAATGGTGTGTACACTAACGAGTGCAATCATATTTTGCGCACAGTTCTACGAGATGATTGGGGCTTTGACGGCGTGATTGTTTCCGATTGGGGCGGTCAAAACGACAGGGTTGCTGCGGTAAATGCAGGGGCAGAATTAGAAATGCCTTCTTCCGGCGGCGAAACTTCGCGTTATGTATTTCAAGCCGTTAAAGACGGAAAGATGGAAGAGTCTGTTTTGGACGAATGCATCGAACGATTATTGAAATTGGTTTTTGAAACTGAGGCGGCATATGAAGGATTAAAAACAGGCGAGGACTTTAAAAAAATCGCGCCAGATGTAGAGGCTCACCACGCATTAGCAAAACGCGCAGCGGCTGAAAGTATTGTTTTATTAGAAAATAAGGATAAGGCATTGCCATTAGCAGCAAAAGAAAAAGTTGCGATTGTGGGTGATTTTGCAAGAACATCGCGTTATCAAGGTGCAGGTTCGTCCGGTGTTAACCCTACTAAGGTTAACAATACGCTTGCTTTAATTAGACAGTATGATGTCGAATGTGTAGGTTATGCGCCCGGCTTTAAACGCTTTGGCAAAAAGAATAACGGTCTAATTAAAAAAGCGCTTATGCTTGCGCATAAAGCAGACACGGTTGTTGTTTATCTAGGGCTAGACGAGGCTATAGAAACCGAAGGGCTAGACCGTCAAAACATGTGTTTGGCACAAAATCAAATTGATTTACTTAAGGCGCTAAAAGTCACAGGCAAAAAAATCATTGGTGTGATTTCTAGCGGTTCAGCGTTAATAATTGATTTTGCGCCGTATTGTGATGCACTTATCCATGCATATCTATTTGGTCAAGCAGGCGCGGGTGCTGTATTGGATATTATTACAGGTAAAGTGAATCCTTCAGGTAAACTTGCCGAAACATATCCTATCAAATACGAGGATTGTTCATCTGCATCTAACTTTGGCTGTTCGACACACGGCGACGAAAAAATTTCGCGCAATGTTGAATACCGCGAAAGTATTTTTGTCGGCTATCGCTATTATGACACTGCAGGTGTAAAGGTTCGTTATCCGTTTGGTTATGGACTGTCATATACTAATTTTGAATATTCTAGCCTAAAAGTCACAGACAAGGGCGCGGAATTTACGATTAAAAACACGGGCGGCACTGCGGGTAAAGAGGTTGCTCAGCTATACATAGGTTTACCCGAAAACAAAATTTTCAGGGCTAAAAAAGAATTAAAAGGTTTTATTAAAGTAGCGCTAGAACCAAATGAAGAAAAAACCGTCACTATTCCCTTTGACGAGTATTCCTTTAGATACTTTAATGTGGCAACCAACAAGTGGGAAGTTGAGGGAGGCAAGTATGCCATTATGATTTCTTCTTCTTCACTAGATGTGGATATTAAACTTCAAGGCGAATTAGTCAAAAAAGCTACGACAGAAACTTTGCCGTACGAAGGATTAGAATTACCTTCTTACAAAAGCGGTGCTGTGTCTAATGTGTCAAAAGAAGAATTTGAGGTTTTATACGGTAAAGAATTGCCTGACCCTAGTTATAAGTGGATTGGCAAAAAGAAAAACCGCATTATCATTGACGAAAATACGGGTGTTGCCGAATTGCGTTGGGCTAAAGGCAGTTGTGCAAGAAGTTTTGCAAGGTTGCTGCGCTTTGGTCATGGGTTATTAAAGGCAGTCGGCAATTATAAAATGGCTAATATGCTGCAGCTTAATCTATTTAATATGCCGCTAAGAGGCTTTATCCGTTTTGGCGGAATGTTATCTAACGAGCAGCTAGACGGTTTAGTTATGTGGTTTAATAAAGAAAAGGGCGGATTTAGCAAGTTTATGCGCGAGGGCAGAATTAAAAAGAAACGCAGAAAGCCCGCAATGCAGGCAAAAAAAGCCGCAGAGAAAGAAGAAAGAATCCGCAGAAAACCCGAGATACAAGCAGGCAAAGCAGCAGCTAAAGCCGCAGCACAAGCTGAAAAAAGAGCAGAGAAAGCCGCCGCGCAAGCTGAAAAAGCGGAAATTCAAATGGTAATCAAAGGAGTACAAAAATAATGGCAAACACAGCAAAAGCGGAACACACACCCGCGCCTCTTCTGTCACAAGAAGAGATTGATGCGCAGATAAAGCCTTTAAGTAAAAACGGCTTTGCGCGATTTTTTCAAAAAATAGGCAGAGGCTGGCTAAAAAGCTGGTACAGCTTTTCGGACAAAAAACCCGGATTATCAAAAGTCCTGCATATGTTATTTTTCTTTGTTGTCTTTAGTATCGGTGTAACGGTGGTTCAAATGCTGTTGTTGGCATTTCTACCCAATCTGTTGGGTACATCACTAGCTGCAAACGACTTTATGCTAGGTGGTGTGCAATTGGCAGAAGCATGGGTGCTTGTACCTGCGTACTATACTAATGCCGCCGGTGATGCATTTAGAATAATGTCAGATAGTTATGGGCAGTTGTTTTATTATTATCAAGGCGCACGGGTTTCTCTCGAACCAACTACTACATTTACTATTTTAGCACAAGGCGGATTGCCCAACTTTGGTGCGTATGTTGAAGGCTATGGTTACACCTATGCGGCATTGCATGATACGCTTGTGGCTAGATACATTCGTGCCGGAAGGACTGGTAATGTATATGCTGTTTCACTTATTCCTCAATATTTTATGGTGTTAGGTTCACCCTTGCGATATCGTGCTGGTCTTGATGCAACTATAAGAGTTGTGGTAGGCGGCGGATTAGGCTACTTTATCGCCGTTATGATTGCAACCTTTGTGGCTCAAATCATTAACTTCCCATTACAGCGCAACATTACCTTTAGGTCAAAAGGAAACATTCCTTTCCAAATTCTTTTCTACTTTATCGGTTGGTTATTTATCCAACCTTTCACAATGATGATTCAAGGTCTGTGGCGCGTTGCTTATAATGTGTTGCTACCGGGAATCAATATGCCGTTTATTCTAGTTGCATTGATTGACGCATTTATTATCGGCGGCGTATCAATGATTATCTTCTTCTTTATCTTTATGGTTATCTTTACCGATAGAAATAAAGTTTTGAAAGGCAAAAAAGCGGCATATGAAAAAGCGCAAAAAAGCGGTGATTCTGCAAAAATTGCTAAAGCCGAAAAAGCGCTTAAAGATGCCGAAGTTAGGGCAACTTATGATAACGCAAGAAAGACAAGGGATAAAACTCATGCGCAAGCGTCTGCTAAAGCAATGTCTTATAACACAACCGTTAAAAACTTTGAAAAAGCAGGCACAAAGCTAGAAAGTCTAAAAGACAAACCCGGCAGTGCATTAGCCAAAGCGCAAATGAATTACGCAAAGTTTCAGCATTTAGTCCCTAAAAAGCACCAAGAGGCATCTGATGCTAAAGAGGCAAAAGAAAATGCTGCAAAGGTTTATGAGGATTATAAGCCAGAGTATGATGAGTATATTGCGAGTGTGGCAAAAGCAGCTTAAGCTAAGTAAGTAAAGATTACACCCACCAAAAACTGTTTGTTTTTGGTGGGTGTTTGATTATTGCGGGTGCAATTCCTTGCGGACTTGCCGCATTGTGTAGGGGCGGGCATTGACCGCCCGCAAGTATTTTAACGAGTTTGTTTATGGTTTATCGGGCGGTCAATGCCCGCCCCTACAAATTTATTTGTGCAAAAACAAACCTTATGATACCCTCCCTCCTTTCACATCTCGACAGAAAGCGACATTATTTGTCGCTTTCTTTTTTTGCAGGCGTGCTAGACTTTTTATAGTATGGAGAGTACGGCGCAACAATTACATTACCAAAAAACACAGGTGTTTTTTGGCACAGGCGAAGAGAAAAAATTAGAGCAATGGATAAAAACACTTGTTCCGCCGCTTTCTTGCATAGTACTTTTATCAGACACAAAAACAAGGGATAAGACAAACCGCTTATTTGAAAAAAAGCTGTTTCGCTTAGGATACCGAGTCTTTACACATACTGTTACAAATTCTTCTTCTTTTACAACTGCCATATGTAATGACATTTTTATTCCCGAAGAAACTAAAGTGATTGTCGGCTGCGGCGATGGGGGAATGGCGGCGCTTACAAAATATTTTGCCGAAAGCCGTGGATTGACTGCGGCATTTATTGCCTTAGACCCAACGATGCTATCCGCTCTTACACCATCTGCGGTTTTATTACATAACGGTGTAGAAGAAATTTTTGCAGTAAAACCTTTTAGGTCTATACTATGCGACCCAGATTTTTTTACTACTGCACACAAAGACGCGCTTCCTGTTGCATTCGGCGAACTTGTTTCTAAATGCGTTGCGTTGTTTGATTATCAGTTTGCGCATTTTTTGGCAAAAGAGCCGTTTGATTTTGAGATTATGCACAAGGGTTATGCGATAATTGATTCTGCGCTAGAATTTTTTTCCGCGCCCTTTTCCCCGTCTTTTCTTGAAAAAATCGCCGAACTTTCGATTAAGTTTTCAGAGCTGACACAAAAAATGGGCAATTCACGATTGCTTTGCGGCGGCGAATCACAAACGGCTCATGCGATGAATTTATTGTTTCTGCATGAAGAAAGGGCATTACGGCTTCGCGGCGAGGTAGAAATGTTTGTAGCCCCCATTGTTATGAATTTGTATCAATCTACTCTTTTGCAAAAGAGAAGTTTTTTTGTAGCCCCTCCTGATAATAATGCGCGCTTGCATTATCTATGTGAATTCTTTGGGTTAACACAACAACGAATAATGAATAAAATCCGCCCCATTTTATCTAATAGCGAAGTAGACTTAATGACTTACAGATTAGACGAATATCGTGAGGAGCTAAGCGAGTTAGCTATGAAAAATTCCAGCCGCTTGCAAAGAGGCTGGAAGATATTTAAAAGATTATATACTGATGACGGCTACGCATTACGAAAAGAAATTGATTCTAGCGATGTAAGCATTGCTCTTGCCCTTGCCCCCGATTTAAAAAACAAATTTACCTTCCTAACCGCCCTAAAATGCATGGGCTTGTTAGAAAGCTATATTGGAGAATAAATTTAAATAATAAGTTAATCTTCTAATCCTAAAAGATAATCTGAAGATACATTAAAAAATTTAGCTATGATTATAATTTGGTCACCCTTTGCATCACTTTGATTATTTTCCCAACGACAAATTGAAGCAACACCTAATTTCAATTCTTTACTAAGCATTGCTATAGAAAGTTCTTTTTCTAATCTTAACTCTTTTAATCTTTCTGCAAATTTTCGCATAAATATATTATATTCCCGAATAGGAATAAAATACTTTACATTCCTTAATAGGAATGATAAAATGATTATATGAAAGTTGCAACCATAGGTTCAAGAAGTTAGAATATTAAGATAGAAAAATATCTGCCAAAGAATATTTCGTTAATCGTGTCAGGAGGAGCAAGAGGTGTGGATACTTTGGCAGAAAAATATGCTGATAAAAACGATATCCCCAAGTTGATATTTTTACCTGATTATGCAAAATACGGAAAAATTGCACCACTAATTCGTAACAAAAAGATTGTGGATAATTCTGATATTATTATTGCATTTTGGGACGGCGTAAGCCGTGGAACAAAATTTACGATAGATTACGCAAAAGCACAGGGTAAAAAAGTGATAGTATACATTTTTAACAGCAAATAAAAAACTCCCATTTGCTGCTTTTTTACGAGCGACAAATGGGGGTTCTTATATGAGTAGACACATCAATAAGAGGCGTTTAAAATTCTGTAAAACAGTTAATATTATTCTTGCAAATACATAATAAATGTGCTATATTATAATAGTCAAGGAGATAATATAATGGCATTAGTAGCGGCAAAATGCACTGAATGTGGTGCATCAATAGAAGTAGAAGACACAAAAGACGCAGGGATTTGCAATTTTTGCGGCACTGCTTTTGTTACGCAAAAGATTATTAACGAACATCATACTCATGTAACAAAGCATATAACAAAAAATGTTTTTGGAGTAGACGGCAAATCGGCAGAGGATTTTTGTGAGAAAGCAAAAACTTTCATAAAATTAAATGATTGGGATAAGGCAAAAGAAGTTTATGAGTCGGCAACAAAAATTGATCCTTCAAGCTACTTGGGATGGCTAGGATTAGTAAAATGGCACACTCGTAACTTTTTAGATTTTAATGACGAATATCATATTGAATATTTAGACAAAGCAATAGCAGTTGCAAACGACAATGAAAGAAAAATAATTGAAAATGAATTATCAGCTTATAATGAAAAATTACTGACAGGCACAAAAAATAAAATAAAAGATTATCAAAAAATGGTTAATGTTGCAAATGACGCTCACAAAAAAAGATTGTTATATTCTATTTTGCTCTTTGGTGTATTTGTCCCACTTATTTTTACGATAGTCTTGTGCTTCTTATATTTTGTATTTGCAAAAACTCAAACAAAAGCGTCTATTTTATTCTACGAAAGTGTTTATGATGTAAATAGGCTAGAAAGACAAGCAAAACGATTTGATGTAACTGTACCGATAGTAATCAAAAAGTGGAATGACGAAAAACTTGCAATAAAAATTCCAATTTTATATCGGCCAATAGATAGAGAAGAATTTATGGCAAGAATTCGAGTATTTGCATCATAAGAAACTATAATACAAACAAATTCCATTTAACAAAAAAGTCCACAATTAAAACTGTGGACTTTTTTGTTAAACGCCTCTTGAGCGTGTGTCTATGTGGTGGGTAGAGGCGGATTCGAACCACCGAAGCGCGAGGCGGCAGATTTACAGTCTGCTCCCTTTGGCCACTCGGGAACCTACCCATAAAAGGGTTTGTCTTATGAGGTTTATTTGAGTACAAATCAGGGGCTGTTTTACGAGGTTATTTTTTGTATGAATCACCCCTGTAGGGGCGGGCATTGACCGCCCGAAAAGCATTAAACGAGTTTGTTTAGATACTTTCGGGCGGTTGATACCCGCCCCTACGAGGTAGTTTGTACACAAACTTACCTTATTGAAACAGCCCCTGTTTCGCGTATCAAAATAATCTTATAGAGATTATCCCTTTATGGAGCCGAAGATGGGATTTGAACCCGCAACCTACTGATTACAAATCAGTTGCTCTACCGTTGAGCTACTCCGGCTTAGATGATGTAAAAACAACACCGAAGAAGATTCTACCACGAATAATTATAAAATACAACTAAAAATTGCCTAAAAATCATCAATTTTTGAAATTTGATGATTTTTTAATACCATAGGAATTTTCGTCTACCGCTATGTTGTTGGCACAAAAAAGCCCGCCCTGTAGGCGGGGAATTTTTCCAAAGGAAAAACTTTTTTATACATTCATTTGACAAATGAATTTAAACGCGATAAAATTATTAAATAATTCTATTATGGATTATATGGATTCATTGAGGTAACTTTATATGCAATACAAAAAAAAGTATATCAACGATAAACTTTTAAGAATCGGTCTTGAAGAATACCTGGAAAAAGGGTATAGGGCGGCGAATATTTCTCTCATTGCAGAAAAAGCAGATGTGCCGGTTGGTAATATGTACCGCTATTTTGACGGAAAAAGCGGACTGTTGGACGCATTAGTTAAAAAGACATATTCAGAATTGCCAAAAATAATAGACCAATTGGCAAAAATAGATGTAGAAGCAGGTTCAGAGTTAGGTTCACGCGAACTGATGGAGCAGCTTGCGCAAATGCTGATTGGCATTTTTGAAGAGCATGGCAAAGAAATGCTGCTGCTTGCCGATAAATGCGCCTCAACGCGATACGAGGATTTTTCCGAGAGAGTCATTTCGCAGGTTGCAAATTTGGTTTTTGTAAAACTATATCCCAAGGGTAGCGACATTGACCAAAAATTTTCATTCATTGCCTCAAAAGCGTTTGTCAATTCAATGCTAGACCTTTTAAGAATGGATATCTCTAGCGATGAACTCGAAGCTATTATCTTGCGCCTTATGAATTTCTATTTCCATGAAATAACCGCAAGACTGTAAAGGAAACACTAAAGAAAATGACCCCCTGCAAAGAATTATGGAATCACATGTTGAAAAAGCTGGAAGTGCTGCTTAATCCCGTAGATTATGATGCATGGTTTAGCCAATTAGAGCCTGTTCAAGTTTTGGACGGGAATTTGATTTTGTGCGCAACAACCGAAAGACTGCGGGATTTTATAGCTAGAAAATTTCAAGCGGAATTAAAGCAAGCGTTAAACCAAGTAAGCCCTATCATGAGCGAAGTCAAAATCATTGCGCCAGAAGAAAAAAGTGAATATAAACAAGAAGAAGTAATAGTAACGGCGGAAGAAGAAGATGACGAGCCGCCTCAAAAATTAGAGGTAGTGTCGTTTAATCCCGAGTTTATTTTTAGTGAATTTGTCACGGGAGACTCTAACCGCAGAGCATTTATTTTAGCAAAGGAAGTTTGTATTAACCCAGGGGGCGATACGCACAATCCATTATTTATATACGGTGGTTCTGGGTTAGGAAAAACTCACTTACTGCATGCTATTGGCAATGAATTGCGTTTTTCAAAACCGCATTTAAAGGTGTTGTATGTTTCCAGCGAAAAATTTGTTAACGATTTTATAGACACATTCATTTCGACAAAAGGCAAAAAGACTTCTTCTTTTCGTAACATGTATCGTGGATTTGATGTACTTATGATTGACGATATTCAATTTATTGCGTCAAAAGCAAAAAGTCAAGAAGAATTTTTCCATACCTTTAATGCTATGTACGATAGCGGCAGGCAATTGGTTTTTACTTCAGACAGACCCCCGAAGGAATTGCACGAAATGCCAGACAGGCTGCAATCGCGTCTTAACATGGGCGGTATGGCGGATATCCAAACACCGGATTTAGAAACGCGCATTGCTATTTTAGAGAAAAAGGCGTTAAAGGCAAACTACCGAATTTCGCGAAAACCGCTTGAAGCTATTGCCGAGGAAATTACTGACAATGTGCGCAATCTAAAGGGTATGCTAAACCGCGTTATGATGCTCTCTCGCTTGCACGAAAAACCGCCAAGTGTCGAGATGGTAAAAGAGGCACTAAAGGATTTTGCGGTAAAAACCGAAGAAGCTGTTACGGCTGATAGAGTAATCGAGTGCGTGTGCAAATATTTTAAGCCTGTGACTAAAGAAGATTTAGAGGGTAAAAAAAAGACACGCGATATTACAGACCCTAGACAGATTGCCATGTATCTTATAAAAGAATTTGTGGGGCTACCCTTAGCCGAAATAGGCAAGTTTTTCGGCGGGCGCGACCATACAACCGTCATGCATGCGTGTAATAAGGTTGCTACAATGTTATCTAGCGATGCAAAATTAAAGGTGGCGATTCATGACATTAAAGAAATGGTGCAAAAAAGATAATATAGTTTATGATAAATCAAATTAAAACAATAGGAATAATAGGCGGCGGGCAGTTAGGCAAAATGCTGATACTCGAAGCTAAAAGATTAGGCTTTAAAGTGGTGACGCTTGACCCTAGTCCCGTTTGCCCTTGTGCGTCAATTTCTGATAAGTTGATTGTTAAAGGCTTTTCTGACAAAGAAGGCTTTTTAGAATTAGCTAAAGAAAGCGATGTAATTACTTACGAGTTCGAGCATATTGCCGTTGCACTTTTAGAAATGCTAGAGGCACAGGGCGCGAATATTTTTCCGTCGGTGCAAAGTTTAAAAATAATTCAAGATAAGCTGTGGCAAAAGCAAGCTCTGCAAAAGGCAAAGATTGCTGTGCCGTTGTTTGAAGAAGTAAAGGATTTGGCAGATATTGAGAGTTATTATAACCGACACCAAAAGCCGTTTTTCTTAAAAGCAAGGCGCGGCGGTTATGATGGCAAGGGAAATTATTTTGTACAAGACTTAGCCGATTGTGCTGTTGGCTTTGAAAAATTGGGCGGCGGTAAAATTGATTTAATGGCAGAAGAAGCAGTAGATTTTGAAAAAGAGATTTCGGTAATTGCCTCGCGCGGCAAAGACGGCAAAATGGTTGTTTACCCGATTGCCGAAAATGCTCATAAAAATTCTATTTTGGATATAACCAAAGTTCCAGCCGCTGTTGATAAAAAGCAAGTGCCAAAGGTATTAGATTTTGCGCGCGCGGTACTAGAGTGTTTTGAGGGTGTCGGGACATTTTGTGTCGAGTTATTTTATAACAGCAAGACAGGTAAAATTTTGGTCAACGAGGTTGCCCCACGGGTACACAATACAGGACATTATACCATAGAGGCAACAAGGGTTAATCAGTTTGAAAACCATATCCGCGCTATTGTTGGCTTGTGGTTAGGCTGTACTGATTTAGTGGTAGGCGCGGCGATTATGAAAAATGTGATAGGGGATAGTAATGGCAAAGCAAAATTTGTCGGAATAGAAAAAGCGTACGATATATGTAATACAATATCCGCACATGATTACGGCAAAGAAACAGTGGCAGAGGGACGCAAGATGGGACATTATACGATAACGGGAAAGGATATAAAAGAAGTTGAAAAGGTGTTGGGCAAAATAGATATTAAAATAATAAATAACTAATTTTCAAAAAGGAAATGAAACAATATGAAACCAATTATAGGTGTTGTATACGGCAGCGACAGTGATTTGCCTACCATGAAAGAAGGCTTGGACTTTCTTAAAAAACAAGGTGTACCGTTTGAAACAACAATTGTTTCTGCGCACCGCACACCCGATAGGCTTTTCGAGTACGCAAAAGCGGCGCGCAAAAAAGGACTAAAGGTCATTATCGCAGGCGCTGGTGGCAGCGCGCATTTGCCTGGTATGATTGCATCACTAACACCCTTGCCCGTAATTGGTGTGCCTGTCCAATCAAAAGCATTAAGCGGTGTAGACAGCTTACATTCCATCGTACAAATGCCCCCTGGTATTCCCGTTGCTACAGTAGCTATCGGCGGCGCACTAAATGCCGCGATTTTGGCTGTTTCTATTTTAGGAATCAGCGATACAAAATATTTAGATAAAATCGAAGCTTATAAAAAAGAACTAGAAAATATCGTACTAGAAAAATGCGATAAAATCGAAAAGTTAGGTTACGAGAAGTATTGATTTTATTTCTTGAATTTGTTCAGTATCGCTTAACGAATTATTTTCTATAATTAGTTTAATTCGCTGTAATATATGCAAGCAAGCGTCACCAAATAATGAGGCAATATTTATTTGCGTGTCTAAAGATACAGTACAGTTTTCGTTTTGAAGTATCTGTGTCAAAATGTTTTTTAGAATATCCATAAATATAGTATAACTTCTCAAAACGGGAAGGTCAAATATTTTATTCCCGTTTTGGGATAATATATTTGTATGGGTAAATTAAGACTGAAAGAGTTGCGAGAAGAAAAAGGTCTATCGCAAGAACAGTTAGGAAAAGAAATTGGTTTTAAACACAATACGATTTGCAATTGGGAAAATGGCACACGAGAGCCTGACATAGATACTATTGAAAAACTATGCAATTTTTTTGGTGTAAGCGCAGATTATCTTTTGGGCTTTGTGGATTAATTCTTTAACAGCAGGCAAAACCCTTGCTTTTATTTTTTTTCTATGTTAGCATAACTGTGTTATGAAGTGTAAATTTTGCAATAGTGAAATAGAAAAAGGGACAGGGTTTTGCACAATCTGCGGAACACCTTCTAAAGATAAAAAGATGGATAAGATGGATAATACTGTAAATCTCGACCCTTTTTTAGATGATGGAACGCAAGATTCACCCCCTTCGCCCACCCCTTCAAAGTCACCGTCGTGTGCGCCGTGGGCAACTAATTACGGAATACAAAATCAAAGCAACCTAAATCAACGCAATCAAAGCCAATTGCATAAATTTAAACAGCCGAATACTAATGAATCCATCTCGTGGGGTTCGCTTATATTATCGCTTGTACCGTATTTTTTGGTTATATTGTCTTGGTCTGGTTATCATACGGCTATGTTGTTTTTCGCATTAGGTATTTCTGTGTTTGCTGTCATTGTGTCTGTCTACGAAAGACGAAACGGAAAACCTCTTGCCACGCTTTCGCTTATTTTATCTATCATAAGTATTGCTTTTGTTCTTATTGCCATTGTTATTTGGTTTGTATTCTTGATGATAGAATGGTTCTTCTTTAACAGTGACCCTGATTTAAGTTTTTAAAATTTCCTAGAGGAAAAATAATTTATGCCTACAAAAAAAATTCCATACTATATTACTACCCCAATTTATTATCCGTCGGATTCTCTGCATATAGGGCATTGTTACACTACGGTGTGTTGTGACGCTTTGGCGCGTTTTAAGCGTTTAAGCGGTTTTGATGTGTTCTATTTGACAGGTACTGACGAACACGGTCAAAAGATTGAAGAAAAAGCAAAACAAGCAGGCAAGACGCCAAAGGCTTTTGTTGACGATATTGTAAAAAACATTAAAGACCTTTGGAAACTGATGGGCATTAGTTACGACGGTTATATTAGAACCACGGACAAAAAACACAAAGCGGCGGTGCAAAAGATTTTTACAACGCTTTACGAAAAGGGCGATATTTATAAGTCTACATACAGGGGCAGATACTGTACCCCGTGTGAGTCCTATTGGACGCCTTCTCAAAGTAAAGACGGAAAGTGTCCCGAGTGCGGCAGGGAAACGGTAGAATCAGAAGAAGAATGTTATTTTTTCAGGTTGTCAAAATATGAAAAGCCGTTATTGGATTTATTGCAAAATACTGATTATCTGGAGCCAAAGTCACGGGTCAATGAAATGGTCAACAGCTTTTTAAAGGGCGGACTAGAGGATTTGGCTGTTTCGCGTTCTTCCTTTAGTTGGGGTGTTCCTGTCCCTCACGATAAAAAACATACGGTTTATGTTTGGATTGACGCGTTGACTAATTATATAACAGCGCTAGGCTACGGCAGCGAAAACGATACTAATTTTCAAAAATATTGGCCGGCAGACTGCCACATGATGGCGCGCGAGATTGTTAGGTTTCATTCAATCATATGGCCGGCGCTACTTATGGCATTAGATATTCCGCTGCCTAAAAAAGTGTTCGGGCATGGGTGGTTATTGATTGAAGGCACAAAAATGTCAAAGAGTTTGGGCAATGTGATTGACCCTTTTGTGCTGTGCGATAGATACAGCGTTGATGCGATTAGATACTATCTATTGCGCGAATTATCGGGCGGTCAAGACGGCGAATTTAATGCAGAAAATATGCTTACAAGAATCAATGCTGATTTGTGCAACGATTTGGGTAATTTAGTAAAACGCACAACCGCCATGGCAAAGCAGTATTTTGAGGGTAAGGTTGTAAAACCCAAAGCAGGCGAGGGGACGGAATTTGACGGGACTTTACAAAAGAAAATGGATGGGCTTTTTAATGCGGTAAGTCAAAGAATGGATAAATTAGAGATTAGTAAAAGTTTAGAGGTTTTGTTTGAACTTATCAGTGAAAGCAACAAATATATTGATTTAACTAAGCCTTGGATTTTAAATAAAGAAGGTAAAAAGAAAGAACTTAATGCGGTGTTGTATCATTTGTTAGAGGCGATTAGGATTGCAACTACAATGCTGTTGCCCTATATCCAAAATGCGCCGAAGAAGATTTTTGAACTTTTGGGTATTAAAGAACCTAAAGATTTTAAGGATATGTTATATGGCAAAATCAAGAGCTATACCACTAAAGAGGGCGATGCGCTGTTTGTTAGGTTGGTCATTAAAAAAGAATTGGAAGAATTAGAAGCGGCTAAGGCTGGCGGCGAAACGAAAATAACAGCTTCACAAATTAAAAACGACACCGAAACTGTAGGGGCGGTTACTAACCGCCCGCAGCAAAATAATAAGGAAACAAATATGATTACCATTGACGAATTTTTCAAAACAGAATTAAAGGTTGCCGAAGTGAAGGCTTGCGAAAAAGTTGAAAAAGCTGACAAACTGTTAAAACTGACTCTTGATGTCGGCGGCGAAGAACGCACTGTTGTTTCAGGTATTGCGTTAAGTTACACACCTGAAGAAATGGTCGGCAAAAAGGTTGTGCTTGTTTATAATCTAGCCCCCGCTAAATTGCGTGGTATCGAGTCGCAAGGCATGATTTTATGCGCTGTACAAGATGACAAACCCATTATTGTTAGTCCCGAGTCATTTGTCGACAACGGCGGAATAGTTCGCTAGAGTGTGGCGGCATTAGTTAAAAATCAAATAATTTCTCTTGATATAATAGATTACAGTCACGAGGGGTTGGGTGTTGCCAAAATTGACGGTTTGGTGATTTTTGTGCATGGCGCGTTAAAAGGCGAAAAGATAACGGCAAAAATTTTAAGTGTTAAAAAGGGCTACGGTTTTGCAAAAGTAGAAGAGGTTTTGGTTTTGTCAAAAGAGAGAGTGACTCCTTTGTGCAAATTTTTTCCAAAATGCGGCGGCTGCGGTTTACAGCATATGTCTTATAAGGAAGAATTGGATTTTAAAAAGGGTTTAATTAAAGGGGCATCTGAAATTGTTCCTTCGCTTGCAGAATATCACTACCGCAACAAATGTGCTTTGCCTGTTAGAAAAGGAAAAAGCGGCGAAATTTTGATAGGCTTTTTCCGCAAAAAAAGCCATGAAGTGGTGGATATAAATGAATGTGTTTTGCAAAATAATCCAATCAGAGAATTAGTGGCTGGGCTAAAAAGTTGGATGCAGGAAAATAACATTTTGCCGTATAGTGAAGAATCTCATACGGGGGATATTCGGCAAATTACTTTGCGCGTATTAGAAAATCAAACGATTGTAACATTAGTAGGCACAAAGAAAAATTTGCATGTGTTGTCCTTTGCAAAAGTGCTGCAAAATATTTACGGCGAAAACTTTGCATTATATTATAATTATCACCCCGACAAATCCAATGTAATTTATGGCAAGGATTTTGTTTTTGTAGCGGGTAACGACAAAGCAGTAGTAATAGATGGGCTGGCAATGAGCGTTCACCCTGCAGGTTTTTTTCAAGTAAACGACAGTGTGCGTGAAAAAATGTTTGCGTATGTCAAGTCGCTTGTTGCGGAAACAAAGGCAAAAACTGTGATTGAAGCGTACGCAGGACAAGGGGTTTTAGCGTGTAAGTTAAGTAAAAGTGTAGACAAAGCAATTGCGATAGAGATTTGTGCCGAGAGTATAACAGCAGGAAAAGAAATGGCAAAGCAAAATGGTATTACCAACATTGAGTATATTTTAGGTGACTGCGGACAAAAGCTAGGAAAGGTGTTAGAGAGAGTCGAACAGCCCGTTTTGATAGTTGACCCGCCGCGAAGCGGTTTATGCACAAAAACATTAAAAGCGATTAAAGATTCTTTGCCGCCTTTTGTTTTGTATATTTCTTGCAATCCTAATACGCTGACTCGTGATTTAAACGAGTTATTACCGTATTATAATTTGACACATAAAAAGGGATTTGATATGTTTCCAAGGACGGCAAATGTTGAAACGGTTGTAATGTTGCAATTAAAACAATAAAGGAAAATAATATGTTTATAGATACTCATGCACATCTTACAGATTTGCGCCTAGACGCAAAACAAATTCTTGCCGACATGGATAAAGATAAATTATCCCGTATAGTTACGGTAGGGTTTGATTATAGTACATCTTTAGGCGCGTTAAAAATAGCAAAGAGTGATAGCCGAGTTTTTTCTTCTGTAGGTATTCACCCGTCTGATGCAAAATCTTTTACAGAAAAGGCAATGGACGAATTTTTAGCGCTGTCCAAAGAAGAAAAAGTCGTTGCGGTTGGCGAGATTGGTCTTGATTATCACTATCCTGATTTTGATAAAGACACGCAGATAAAAGTTTTTATAAGGCAATTAGAGCTAGCGAAAGCGGCGCAGCTTCCTGTCATTATTCATATGCGCGATGCTGACGAGGACACTTTGAAAATTCTGACGCAGCATAAAGACAAAATTTCAAACGGTGGTGTTATGCATTGCTATAGCGGCTCTTTTGAATCCTCAAAGCGGTATATTGATTTAGGACTGCATTTATCCTTTACCGGCGCGCTTACTTTTAGAAACGCAAAGCATGCGCCGGAAGTTGTTTCTAAAGCGCCGATTGATAGATTAGTGATAGAAACCGACTGCCCATACCTTGCCCCCGAACCTTTTAGAGGCAAAACAAATTATCCCAAGTATCTTGTTTTAGTTGCCGAGAAAATGGCTGAAATTCGCGGCATAAGCGTCGAAGAAATTGGACGAGTGACAAGTAATAATGCATTTAAGCTGTTTCCAAAAATGAAATAAAGGGTTTAAGCCTTATGACAAAATCTAATACATTTGCATACCATTACGGTGGAAAAACTTACATCAACCTTACTAACCGCTGCAATTGCAGCTGTAGTTTTTGCTTGCGTCAAAACGCTAACGGTGTGACAGACCAAAGCCTATGGCTGGAAAAAGAACCGAGTGTAGAAGAGGTAATAGCGCAATTAAACGAAAAAGGTGTAATAGGCAACGAGGTTGTTTTTTGCGGATACGGCGAGCCTACCTTTAAGCTGGACGAATTATTAACGCTTTCAAAGCGTATAAAAATACTTAATAAAAACATCAAAGTTCGCCTTAATACTAACGGGCTGGGCAGCGCGTTACATGGCAAAAACATTGTTCCTTTGCTAGCAAAAAACATAGATGCAATTTCTGTTTCTCTTAATGCGCCTAATGTCAAAAGATATGATGATATTTGCAAAAGCAGTTTTGGACTAAAAGCATTTGACTATATTATAGCATTTACAAAAGAGTGCGTAAAGGCTAAAATAGACACTACAATGTCGGTAGTTTCTGGATTAACAATCGAAGAAATAAACGAGTGTAAAAAGATAGCTGCCGACTTAGGGGCAAAATTCAGACAGCGTTAATTGCAGACATTTTAGTCCCTACAATCTTTCTATACAACAAAGCGGCGGTTATTACCGAAAAACCTAATATCGCGCCAATCGCGTAAAACCAGCTATACCAATTGACAAAGACGGTAAAGTGCGGACCTATCATAAAACGCAAAACAAATGTCAAAAATCCAAAGCCTAACGGCAAGCCAAAGGCGATTCCCATAAGCGTAAGTGCTAAAATTTCGCGGTAGATATAGCCCGCAACTTCGCGGTTTTTGTAGCCTAAAACTTTTAGTGTTGCAATTTCGCGCCGCCTTTCTTCAATATTGATGTTGGTTAGGTTATATACTACAATCACACTTAGTAAGCCTGCTGCTAAAGTTAACATAAGCATAACATAACCCATCGCGGCAATAATATCAGCTATGCCGTAATAGGTTACAGAATCAAACAGTCCAAAGCCCGTAAAAATCAGTGCAAAGCAGCCGGCAATCGACACCACCGTCATAATTAAATGCTTAATGTATCTAAACAAATTCCGCATGGTGGACTTAATGCCAAAGGACAATCTTTTCCAAATAAAACCGATTCTTTCTAATAAAATTTTCTTGCCAGCTTTTGGGGTTTTAGGCTGAAGTAAAGCGGCGCAATTTTCCTTTAAACTTTTTCTTGCCGTCCACATTGTGACCCCCACCATTGCTATCGTTAGAATCAGCGCCGTCAGTAAGCCAAATAGATAGAAAAAACCGTGCGCAATATCAGGCCAAATAAACATGATATTGTAGACATTCATTACAATTGCAGGAATCGCGATAAACCCTGCCAAAAAGCCTATTATGCTTCCCAATAGACAACAAAGAATCACAAATAAAAGATAGCGGCTATATATTTTTTTGTTAGAATAGCCCAGTGTTTTATAGCACCCAATTAAGCCCCGCTCTTTTTCGACAAGCCTCGTCATGGTTGATAAAACTACCAGCGCTGCAACAAGCCCAAAAAACACAGGAAATACAAAACTTATCACCGACAAGCGGTCGGCATTTTCTTGCAGCATTCTATAGCTTTGATTTTGATAATAGTAAAGAAGTTGGGTTTTGCCGTTTAAATTTTCTAACGAAATAACTAATTCATTTATAACGGCGCGGTATGAAGAAGAAAACAGATTATTCTGCCGTCCTTCTCTTGCGGTGATAAATATAGCATTTGGCGGCGGTGCAGCAACAAGCATTTCATCAAAGTAAATAATAAAATTTACAGTGCGGCGCGGATACATAAATGCAACCTCTCTGTCATGCGAAAAATAAAGCGGATTAGATACTATCCCTACCACAGTAACAGTTTTTTGCGTTTCAAACTCAAACACCCCAAAAGGTACAGTCAGTGCATCGCCTATATTAAGCTGTGTCATATTGTTATTGGTTTGCTCTGCCAAAACCTCGTATGGGGTAGTAGGGTAGCGCCCGTTTAATAGCTGCAGCAAATTGATTTCTCTATTTTCAAGCGGTAAAACAAAACTGCGAGTTACTCTTACGGGCAACGGTGCTTCCTGCGTAATATCGTCGCGCCAAAAAAATTCTTCAAAATTATCTACCGCGTCATTTTGATATAGCTGCTCTCTTGCCGTATCACTTATTCCCATTGGCATAGAGGCAATGGCATCAGCCACATTAAGTGTGGTCATATGATTGTGCATAGTTGCTCTCATTTGCGGCGCGGTTGCTCCCAAGCCTGTTGACAAAGCAACCCCCAATGCCAAAATTCCAATCATCGCCAAAAACTGTCCAAAATTTTTAAACAGAGTGCGCCGAATGGATTTGAAAAAAGACGAGGTCATGTGTGCAATTGTACATATTTATTACACAAAAAGCAAGGAAAAAAAATGTTGACAAAGATTAAAGCTGTATGTATACTCTAAGTAAGACTACGCATTTTATGCTGTAGCTTTAAAAAACTAAAACGGAGAATGATATAATGAAAAAAGGATTTAAAAGAAGTATGCTGATAGTTGTCGCGGTTGTTGCGATGTTTGTTAGTAACGCTTTTGTATTGACGGGTTGTGCGGCTGCCGATTTTAGAATAGGCATCAATCAATTTATGCCACACCCCTCGTTAGATGAGGCACGGATAGGCTTTACAACAAAGTTGACCGAGCTTTTAGGAGAGGTAGGTAAAACGGTACGATTTGATTATCGAAACGCAGGTGGTGACGATTCTACTAATGCAAGTATTAACACAACTTTTGCAAATAGAAATGTATGTATGATATTTGCACTGGCAACACCATCGGCAACTAATGCGAGAGATGCAGCTAGGGCGCGCAACATACCGGTTGTTTATGGTGCAATTACAGCTCCCGAAGACCCCGAAACAGCTTTATACGGCGTCGGTGCAGAGCATGTTACAGGCGTAAGCGATTTATTGGATATGTATGTTCAATTAGAATTTATTCAAAGGCTTTTGGGAGATGAGCCTTTAACTCATGTAGCATACCTTTATACATCAGGCGAAAGAAACTCGCTAATCCAAGGCAATCATCTTGTAGCGGCAGCCGCACGAAGGGGCGGTGTAGGGATTACCCGTTTTCAAATACCTGATATTTCGGCTCTTCCGCTTAGAATAACGGAAATTACGGGCAATAGTGCGATACAGGCAATTTTTATTGGCACTGATAATCTTTTGGCGGCTAATATGATGCAGGTGGCAAACTTAAATAGACTAGCCACTCGTAGTTTGCCAGTAATCACAGGTGCTACAAGCATGGCAGAAGAGGGCGGTGTTGCCTCATTGGGTGTCAATTATACTGATGTCGGAAGGGAGGCTGCAAAAATTGCTTTTAGAATACTCATTGATGGAGAAACTCCCGGTGATATCAGACCCGTTTACTTTGATGCAGAGTTATTAGACCTTTTGATTAACAAATCAATTGCTTATGATATCGGCTTTACAATTCCGCAAGCAATCATTGATGAAGCAACTGCAACTGGCACAGTTATACCTATATAAGACGCACCAAAAAACTTTACAAAGGACATAGCAATGGTAGTATTAGCCAGCATATATGGCGGAATAGGGCAGGGGCTGTTATATGCGCTTGTAGCGATAGGCATTTTTGTCACTTTTAGAGTTATGAAGTATCCCGACTTAACTATTGAGGGCTCTTTTGCTTTTGGCGGTGCGCTTGCGATGACTTTGATTTTTCATGGAGTGCCCTCGATAATTGCTATCATTATTGCAATGATAGGCGGTGGTGCGGCAGGATTTTTAACAGGGATAATTCATACAAAATTAAAAATAGACGGTATTGTTGTTGGACTACTTATGACAATGGCACTGTTTTCGATTAACCTTTTTGTAATGGGAGGTTCAGCAAATTTATCTGCACCTATGGATAATTTTGTATTTGCTCCTATAGCTAGTTTCTTTCATAATATTATAGGTATGAATCCACATTATGCAAATTTAACATCGCATTTAGTGATAGGAGTATTTTTTGTTGGTTTAGTTATTACAGGATTATTCTTTTTGTATAAAACAAAATTTGGTTTGGCGATTCGGGCAACAGGTTCTAACGAAAATATGAGCCGCGCAAACGGCATCAATACCGACACGACAAAAATTACTGCACTGGTGATTGGAAACGCAATTATTGCGCTAGCCGGTTCTTTGATTGCACAACACCGAAGTAATGCTAGTGTAACGGCAGGTGCCGGAATATTGGTAATAGGGCTTGCAGCGTTAGTAATAGGCGAAGTCTTTATGCCAAAAAAATCAAACTTTTTGATTAAGTTTTTGTGTATTGTTGCAGGCGCAGTCATTTTCATTGTTATAAGAGCGTTGATTCTTCTTGCAGGATTACACCCTGACGCATTTAGGATTATTACCGCAGCAGTTACTTTGACTGCCCTTTGTGTGCCTAAGGTACGGGATTTAATCTTGGTAGGGCGAAAACCTCAATTAGGTGAAAAAATGCTGAGCGAGGTTGACTTAAGCAATAGTCAACAAGAAACAGAAAATGATAATACAGAGGTCAATGCTTTGGAAACAAGTGGTGAGATAGGGGAGGCAGAGCAGCAATGATTGAGGTAAAAAATGTTTCAAAGACCTTTGATAATGGCGCAGAAAAAGTTGAGGCGCTAAAGCCGACGAGTTTTACTATGAATGCGGGAGATTCTATAGTCATTATCGGCGGAAACGGTGCGGGTAAAAGTACGCTTTTAAATCTTATCAGCGGTAATATAAAACCCACAACGGGGACGATAAAAATTGACGGAATTGATGTAACTAATATGTCGCGGCATAAAAGGGCTGCGCATGTTGCGTGTGTTTTTCAAGACCCTAATGCGGGGGTGTGTCCCGATATGACGATTGCGGAAAATTTATCAATCGCTTATTATCGCGGCAAAAAAAGAGGACTTGGTATAGCAACCAAAAAGCACCATTTAGAAATATTTAAAGAAAAACTAAAAACCTTTAATCCAGAATTAGAAGATAGATTAAATCAAACCATATCTCTTTTGTCAGGCGGTCAAAGACAGGTAGTTACCCTACTTATGGCAACACTTCAAAGACCAAAGCTATTGTTATTAGACGAGCATATTTCCGCGCTTGACCCAAAAATTGCTAAGCAGGTTATGGAGATTACCCGCAGCCTAATAAACGAATTAAAAATCACAACCATAATGATAACACATAACCTAAAAGACGCCTGCACCTATGCCGACAGGCTGATTATGTTTTCTAGCGGTAAGATAATCATGGATGTAAGCGGCGAAGAAAAGCAAGCCTTGACACCTGCAATGCTGGTTACGAAGTTTGAATAGGGAAGAGATAGTTATTATCATATAAAAATCTCTAATATCTTTTTTAATTCTTCTATTGTTATAAATTCTATCACTTTGCCGGACAGCAATATCATTTGCGAATTTGTCCGTAATTCAATAACTGCCGACAAATTTTTCGTTTGTTTGTAGATTTTTTTTGCGTAAATTATTGCTTCACACAAGCTGTTGAAATACATTTTTTCTTCGTTATTTACTACTAAGATTTTCTTTTTGTTCATAGATGTGCTGTTCCTTTTGTGATAACACTTGCTATCGCAACACAACTATATAACAGTTGCTATCACTTGTCAACAACTTTTGCTATCATGCTAAAATATTAT
>Ga0131853_10000999_pt1 | contig 51404 bp, 44 predicted proteins | sample TergutLab28metaG_FD_92764 | JGI IMG/M metagenome (GOLD analysis project Ga0131853, IMG submission 92764) | Labiotermes labralis P1 segment gut microbial communities from Petit-Saut dam, French Guiana - Lab288 P1 (version 2) (version 2) | ecosystem: Host-associated > Arthropoda: Insects >...
ACTGTTTTCCCATCAAAAGACACCGTATGTCCTTTTACTCCATTCGGTAACAGCGATTCCACCCATTTAGTAAAACACTCGTTTAGTGATTTCGGGTCAATCAGACTTAGTAAACTTAACAACAAGTAGTAGCACGGCACTTTCTTGATGCCGAACTTCTCTTCTAAAAACTTTGATATGCTGGCGTTACTCGCCCATTGGTGTATCTGCTTTGTATTCTTTAGCCCACAAAATGTGCCCAGTATCGCTATTGCCAATGCCTCCCATGCACTGCAAAAATAGCCATTGTGGCCGCTTGTGGTTTCTACCGCTTTAAAATACTCTGCTAATTTATATAGTTTTTCCATGATGTAAGCTTATCACGTTTATATATAATTTCAAAATTGATTGCCGTGATAATTTAGCTTTGCAATACCACACCAAAAGCGTTATATCAGCATTTTCATCAATAGCGAAAGCATCAACGACATCATCTCCAAAATATGTTACAATGTCTGAACAAAATCTCATGAATTAGTCCGAAAGGGTTTTCCAGGGTCAATGCTTTTCACATCGTTCAATTTTCTCATTTTTATAGTCATACTTCTAGTAATATACAGGCTATGTCCTCAACAGTATCGTTGGTTTGTGTTGTTGGTGGGGTCAATGGCCTTTTATGCGTTTGCGGGGGCGCGGTTTTTAATTTACATTTGTGCTACAATTTTAACAAGTTATGCCGTAACCATGCGTATGCGACACCTAAATGCTATGCGCGATGCTGCTGAAACCCCTGACAGGAATGCAAGAAAAATTATGAAGCTGAGAACAAAAGCCCTTTGCAAAAAATGGTTTGTCATGGGGCTTGTGTTTAATTTTGGTATACTTGCTGTGGTTAAATATGCCGACTTTGCCATCAGAAATGTAAATGCTGTCATGGAGTTTGCAGGAGCGTATACACGGTTTGGCCTAATGGGGTTTCTTTTGCCAATGGGAATCTCGTTTTATACATTTCAAACTATGGGGTATTTAATTGACGTGTATCGCGAACGGGTGCAGCCTGAAACAAACTTGTTTAAATTTGCCTTGTTTGTTTCATTTTTTCCTCAAATTATTCAGGGGCCAATTAGCCGGTTTGGAGACTTGTCAAAAACGTTATATAACGGTGACTCGCTAAAATATGAGAGCCTAAAACGTGGGGCAGGGCGCGTGTTAATTGGTTTTTTCAAAAAATTAGTCATTGCCGACAGGCTTTGGCCTGCGTTGGAAGTATTAACCTCAAACCCTGATGAATACCGCGGTGCTTTTTATCTTTTTAGCATTGGGCTATATGCGGTTATTCTTTTTTGTGATTTTACAGGCGGGTTGGACATCACCATTGGCGTGGCAGAAATGTTTGGCATAAAATTGACCGAAAATTTCAATCGTCCATTCTATGCCCGCTCTATTCAAGAATATTGGCAACGTTGGCATATAACTATGTATACTTGGTTTCGTGATTACGTTTTTTATCCGACGTCGGTAAGCAAGACAATGCTGCGCTTCACTAAGTTTGCACGTAAATTGCTGGGTGACACGATCGGAAAACGTCTGCCTCTGCATATTTCTCTTATTTGGGTATGGTTTTTGACGGGGCTTTGGCATGGTGCCACTTGGAATTTTATTGCGTGGGGGCTGGCTAATGGTATAGTCATCATGGTTTCGTTAGAATTTCAGCCACTTTACAAAAGGTTCCATGTTGCAGTACCTTGGGCAGAAAAGTCGATGGTATATCGCGGTTTTCAAATTTTCCGTACGTTTTGGATGATGAATATGATTCGCTCTTTTGATATATATATCGGCGTTGGAAATACTTTTCGTATGATGTTTTCAGTCGTGACTGACTTTGATTTTTTAGGATTTGTGAACCGTGGCATTTCAGGGCTGGCACTTTCATATTTAGAATGGGCAATTGCTGGGGCAGGGTTGCTTGTGTTGTTTTGGCTAAGCTATTTGGGGCGCGGCGAAGTAGATTTTCGTGAAAGGCTAAAGATGTTTGACTGGAAGGTGCGTTATGCGGTATATGGTGCAATCCTATTGATGATTTTAGTGTTTGGTGCCTATGGTTGGGGCTATGACGCAAGGCAGTTCATTTATAACCAATTCTAATGCAATGGAGTTTTTATGCGTGAAGAAATAAAAAAAATAATATTTGCTGTTGTCACGTTTGTATTGGTGTTTCTTTTTTTACAGCAGTTGTTTATGCCTAAGTATCTGGACGGCGCAAATACGCATGGGAATATGATTCGGGAATACTATCGGTCGGCTATGGATCATAATGTTATTTTTATTGGCGACTGTGAAGTGTTTGCCAGTTTTTCACCCGTGGTGCTTTGGGACGAATTTGGCATGGCGTCTTTTGTCCGTGGCAGTGCGCAGCAGTTGGTTTGGCAAAGTTATTATATATTAGAAGAAACACTTCGGTTAGAAACACCCGATGTGATTATTGTTAGCGTTTTGGCAATGCAGTACGACGCGCCCCAAAGTGAGGCATATAATCGGATGACGCTTGACGGAATGCGCTGGTCGACTTCGAAAATGAGGGCAATTGACGCTTCGCGGACGGCTGACGAAGATTGGTTGTCTTACTTCTTCCCATTTTTCAGGTTTAAAGACCGCTGGCGTGAAATTGGTGCGGAAGATTTTAAGTATTTCTTTAGACGTCCGCAAGTGACGCTCAACGGATTTATGATTCGTAGCGATGTGCGTCCTGCATCGACATTTATTCCAAACATACCACGCCGCGCCACTTATCAGTTTGGCGACAAGCCGTTATATTATTTGGAAAGAATCGCTGCACTTGCAGAAGAAAACGAAATTCCTCTGGTGCTTATTAAAGCCCCAACGCTGTTTCCCAGTTGGCATTCAGAGTGGAGCGAACAAATAAACGACTTCGCTTTGAAGAATAACTTGCGCTATATCAATTTTTTGGACTATATTACAGAAATCGGATTAGATTTTTCTTTGCATACATTTGATGGTGGATATACGTTAAATGTCGCTGGTGCTGAAAAATTAACAAGATTTTTTGGTGAAATTTTAACAGCGGAATTTGAACTGCCAGACCGCCGCAATGAGCCCGAAACTGCCCAAAGATGGGCCGAAAAGAGCGAACTATACCATAGAATCATAGCCAGGCAGCTGACAGAGATAGAAAAATACGGTGAGATACTCGATTTTTTGGTGAGGTAGAATTAAATAAAGGAGCATTGTATATTGTTTAAATTCATCAGTTTGATTTTAATTATTGTCTTCACATTTACAGCATGTGTTGGTGCTTCGGCAACAGAAGGCGAACCGCAACACACGGATGTTGAAGCGGCTGAAATTTGTGAATTAGAAAGTTCTATTCCACAAGTCATAGCCCCTGGCCACTATGCAGATAATGGTTTTTCTTTCGAATACCGCGGCACAACCATTTATTTAAACCAAAACATGGCAGAAATCCTTGCGGCAATTGGTGAGCCGTTAAACATCCATGAAACGCCAAGTTGTGCATTTGATGGTTTTGACCGCATTTTCATGTTCCCGGGGGTGCAGTTTCATACGTATCCTGTTGGCGATGATGATTTTTTGCAGATTATTAGCATTTGGGATGACAGTGTGACTACCCGTGGTGGTATTCACTTGGGTTCGATGTGGGAGAATGTTTTAGCGGAATATGGCGTGGATTATACGCAGGCGTTTCACATATATACCTTTACACGCAACAATACGACATTATCGTTTTTTGTTGAAAATGGTGTAGTTTTAGAAATTTCTTATGCGTTGATTATGGAGGAGATTTAGAATGACAAACGAAAAGCTAAAAAAATACGCGGATTTATTGGTTCGCGCAGGTGGTAATGTGCAAAAAGGGCAGCTTGTAATCATTGGTGCAAACGTTGAAGATGTATCTTTTGCACGGATGGTTCAAGATGCGGCATACGACGCTGGTGCGTCGGAAGTGAGTATTGACTGGATAGATGACCTGTCTACAAGGACAACATATTTACGGGGTGCTACTGAAATTTTTGACAGCTACCCCGACTGGCGTGTGGAGAAGTATAAATATCAAGATGACAACGGCGCGGTATACTTACGTATTTTATCTTCTGACCCTGATTATTTGGCAGGTGTTGATTCAGATAGGCTTATGCGTTTTACAAAAGCAACAAACACTGCCGTCAAATCACATGCCGAATTGCTGATGTCTAGTGCGTTACGTTGGTCCCTTCTTGCTATCCCTTCTCCTGCTTGGGCTAAAAAAGTTTTCCCTGACTTAGCGGAGGATAAAGCCATTGAAAAATTGTGGGAACTATTACTCAAAGGTGCAAGAGCAGACGGCGAAGACCCCATTGCCGACTGGGATACCCATCGTGACAATTTTGCAAAACGTGTAAATTATCTAAATGGCCACAACTTTAAAGCACTACGTTTTACTACAGGAATTGGTTCAAACTTCACGGTTGGGTTAGTCAAAAATCATGTGTGGGAAGGCGGTGGAGACACCGATAAAAACGGCATTCCTTTCTTCCCAAATCTGCCTACCGAAGAAATTTTTACGATGCCTGACCGTAACCATGCCGAAGGGCGTGTGGTTGCGTCCATGCCGCTATCATATCAGGGGACACTCATTGAAGGTTTTGAAATGACCTTTAAAGATGGCAAAGTGGTGGATTATAAAGCTGAAAAAAATCAGGATGTTTTGAAAACAATCATTGAAATCGACGAGGGCTCAAGCCGCTTGGGCGAGGTTGCGCTGGTTGCCAATTCTTCACCTATTAGCCAAATGGGGACGTTGTTTTACAACACATTGTTTGATGAAAACGCATCTGCACATTTGGCACTGGGCAAAGCGTATCCGAAAAACATAGCGGGCGGCGATACGCTGTCGGTAGATGAATTGGTCGCTAAAGGCGGCAACGATTCGTTGATTCATGAGGACTTTATGTTTGGTACGGCGGATATGTGCGTCGTAGGTATCAAAGAAGATGGTAGTGAAGTGCCATTTTTCACAAATGGCGAGTTTGTGGACTAAGCTGTTAAAAATCTGCTCGGTTTTTATGCGTATCTTCCCATGGATATTGGGGGGAATGGTTACGCTTTTGATATTGTTTCTTATCCTTCTGTATTCAGGTATGATGGTTCCTCATTTCCGTGATATACAAGGCGTTGGCGTTTCATTAGGTGCTGGTTACGATAGGTTAATTGCAGCAAGGGGTGAACCACATGCGCGCGAAGTCATCACACGCGAAAACGCAGGAGATTTGTATGCGCTGCACTATGATGGTATCACCTTTGTCATTAATTCTGGTTTCGGTGTTATATATTTTGATATAACCAGCGAACGATATCGGCTGGGTGGGCGAAATCGTATCAGTGTAGGTTCGTCAAGGCGTGAGGTTGAACGTGACTTCACGCATAGGTGGCAAATGGCTCGTTTTTGGCTAGAGTTCCCAGGCAATATTTATGGTGAATTTCACGATTCCCCAGGTGCAGAATTTGGATACTTCACTTCGCGCAATTGGGAGCGCGTAGAGTTTTGGTTTGATGAAAATGATAGAGTCACAAAAATGCGAATCATGTTTCATATTTAATATGACAATTTTAAAAAGGCGGTGTTTCATATGCAATCACTTACAGTTAATCAAATCCGAGATAAATTCTTGGATTTTTTTGTAGCCCGTGGGCATCATGTGTTGCCCAGTTTTCCGTTAGTGCCACAGGGTGACAATTCCTTGTTGCTTATCAATTCAGGCATGGCACCAATGAAGGCGTTTTTTACAGGACAGGAAAAGCCCCCGTCAAACCGTGTGGCAACCTGTCAAAAATGCATTCGCACGATTGATATCGATGATGTGGGCAAGGATGCGCGTCACGGTTCTTTCTTTGAAATGTTGGGCAATTTTTCGTTTGGAGATTATTTCAAAAAGGAAGTCATCCCCTGGGCATGGGAGTTTCTTACCCAGGAAATGGGTATTCCAGCAGAAAAATTATCTGTGTCCGTTTACGAAGAAGATGACGAAGCATATTCAATCTGGCGTGACGTTGTAGGTGTTCCTACAGAAAGAATTTTCAAATTAGACAAAAGCGAAAATTTTTGGGAACACGGCGTTGGCCCATGTGGCCCATGTTCAGAAATCCATTTTGACCGTGGTGTAGAACACGGCTGCGGAAGCCCTAATTGTACAGTGGGTTGCGATTGCGACCGCTTTATGGAAGTATGGAATCTCGTTTTTACCCAATTTGAAAAATGTGAAGACGGTAGCTATATTCCGCTAAAATCCACAAATATTGACACAGGCATGGGGCTTGAGCGGCTTGCCATTGTGCTACAAAATGCCCCATCCATTTTTGATATTGATAATATTAAAGGTATTCGCACAAAGGTTTTGCAATTGGCTAAACTGGACACCGATGCGGCAAAGCTGCCGGAAGCAAAACGTGTTTCTTCTAATATAATTGCTGACCATGTGCGCTCGGTTGCATTTATGGCGGCTGATGGTGTCTTGCCGTCAAATGAGGGTAGGGGATATGTGCTTCGCCGTTTACTTCGTCGCGCTGTACGGCATGGACAAGCCCTTGGGATTCAATGTGCTTTTGTGGTGGAAATTGTGCAAGCGTCTATTGACGCATATAGTCACGCCTATCCCAATTTACTAGAAAAATCTCAACACATGATAAAAACACTGAGCGCGGAAGAAAGCCGTTTCATGGAAACCCTAGAAATGGGTATGCACTTACTGCAAAAGCATATGGACGCGCTGAAAGCCGCAAGCAAAACCACGCTAAGCGGCGAAGATGCATTTAAGCTATATGACACGTTTGGTTTCCCGCCAGACCTGACACGCGAAATACTAGAAGACGCTGGCTTATGCTGGGACGAAGACGGATTCAAAAAAGAAATGCAAGACCAAAAAACACGCGCCCGTGCCGCCCGTGGGGTTTCTACCTATATGGGTGCAGACGAAACGGTGTATCATCAATTGCCGCCAAACATGCCGACAAAATTTTGCGGATACGAAACCGACCACTGCGAAGCAGACGTTTTAGCGATTATTGCAGACAATAAAATTGTCCAAGTCGCTGAAGCGGGGCAAAAGGTTGCGGTGGTACTAAGTCGCACGACACTCTATGCCAATTCTGGCGGACAAAAGGGTGACAGCGGTATCATGAGTTGTATGTTGCCTCTAAGACCCAATATGGATCTCGAAGCCTCTGCTGTTGTAGATATTGAAGATTGCGTACCTGTTGCGGGTGGTAATATTGTGCATCTTGGCGAAGTCACCGAAGGTGCATTAAAAGTAGGTGATAAAGCTGCTGTAACTCTTGATGCTGACCGCCGTCGTGATATCATGTGCAACCATTCCGCAACGCACTTGTTGCAACGCGTTTTGCGTGATGTACTTGGCAAACATGTCGAACAAAGCGGCTCGGAAGTAGGCCCTGACCGTTTACGCTTCGACTTCACCCACAATGCGCCGCTAACACCAGATGAGCGGGAAAAGGTAGAAAACCTAGTAAACGAAAGAATCTGGGAAAACGTACCCGTCACTGTGATTGAAACCACCCCGGAAGAAGCCCGAAAAAATGGCGCAATGGCACTTTTTGGCGAAAAATACGGCGATACAGTACGCATGGTAAAAATGGAAGACTGTAGCACCGAACTATGCGGCGGCACACATGTGACCAACACCCAACAAATTGGCGCATTCAAACTCATATCTGAGAACGGCATCGCATCAGGTGTACGCCGTATTGAAGCTACCACAGGAATACACGCGATAAATATGTATCGTGAATCTCATAAAATTCTGCAAACATCCGCAGAAATATGTAAAGTGCCAAAATTAACCGACCTGCCAGCGCGCCTAACCACAATCCTGGCTGAAAACAAAGAGCTAAAAAAAGACGCCGCAAGAAAACAAGCCGAATCCACAGGGCAGCAGCAAGGTCAAATCGCAGAAAATCTACTAAAAACCGCCGAAACCCACAACAATTTCACACTCATTGCCGCAAAACTAGAAAACTACGACATAGAAGCCCTTCGCCAACTTTGCGACAAACTAAAAACAGAAATAAAATCAGGTGGTATGCTACTGTGCGGCGTAAACCCAGAAACAGGTGCTGCACAATTTTTGGCATCCGCCACAGACGATGCAGTAAAACAAGGCATACACGCAGGTCAAATCGTAAAAATAGCCGCGTCAATATGTGGCGGCGGCGGCGGCGGCAAACCCAACCATGCACAAGCTGGCGGCAAAGACGCATCAAAAGCGGACGAAGCACTAGCACAAGCCTTAACCAAAATGAAAGAAATGCTAAACTAAAACCCCAAAATCGTGCAACTGCACGATTTTATATCAAAGTTTTGATCAAACTTTTTCAAAAGTTTGCGGGTGTGGGCAGAGCCCACGGTCTTAACCCCAAAAAGGAGGCAAGTAAAATGAATTGGAACCTCAACCTACCATCACTGCACAAAACTTTCTCCAACTACTTCAAAATGGGTAATATAATATCTTCCCATGACTTCGATGACCCCGAATTGCTGGAATCCATCAAACATCACTACAACGCAATCACTGCCGAAAACGATATGAAACCGATAAACATCGCCTTAAACCCAGACGAATTTAACTTCGATGCATCAGATAAAATGGTCGCATGGGCCAATCAAAATGATATTGCCGTCGTTGGGCATACGCTGGCATGGCATGGTCAATCATCACCTTGGCTGAACCAAAACCCCGATGGCTCACCAATCACCCGTGCTAAAGCCAAGTGCCACTTAGAGTCATTTATAAAAACATATGTAAGCCGATATAGCGGGCGCATTCACTCGTGGGACGTTGCTAACGAAGTTTTTCGCGACGAAAAAGACGATTTCTCAGGTACATGGTGCGACCTTTTGCGTCGTGAGACAGATAACCCCAACGCGGTAGGGCATTGGTATCTGGCGTATGCCAATGGCGCAGATACCGCACTTGGCGAAAGTGGCAGCGATTATGTATTTGACGCATTCTATTTTGCACGCCAATACGACCCTCACGCTATCCTATACTACAACGACTATAACGAAGAATATCCCGCAAAACGCAGATGCATTGTTGAAATGGCAGAAGAACTCAATGCCGAATGGGAAAAACACCCGCATTATGACGGGCGTAAACTGATTGAAGGCATAGGAATGCAAGGCCATTATAATCACAACACCGATTATGAAAACGTACGCAAAAGCTTGGCACACTTTGCCCAAACAGGCTTAAAAATATCTGTGACCGAACTGGATATAACCTTTGGCTCAAAAAACGAACCCGCAAGACCGCTAACCGACGAGCAAATGAAAAAGCAAGCCGAGCTATACAAAAGTCTATACCATATGTATAAGGAATTTTCAGCACATATCGAAAGAGTCACGATATGGGGTAAAAATGACCAGCAAAGCTGGCGTGAATGGGGCGCACCCACATTATTTGATGAAAATTGCCAGGCAAAAGAGGCATTTCATGCGGTTATTGGCGTATGTTAGTTTTATTTGACTTGCAAAAAGAATTCGAAAATATTGCAAGTTGCGCATTTGCAGATGCCGGCTCTTTGGCGGAATTCATGCAACCCTGTGGTATTCCTGCACCTCATGTCTCAATTAATGAATACGATAATGTAAAATACATGAGTGTCGAACACCGTAAGAGTGATACATCCGGCCTGACACTCACTTTGTCAGCCATCTCTGATTTGCAACCAGGAGACAAAATTTGTATCACGGGAAGAGTAGGGGAAAACGCTCCTTTGGCCAATTGGGGAGTAGGATTGTATCCTGAAGGCGACAATTCTAATCATTTGAGCCAGCATAATGCACCAGAAGGATTGTATAATTTATATCATACGATTGGTGTCGATGAAATGAACCGCAACATTGTCATACGCACCGCCCAATGGGATGATAGTGCTATTGTTGTAGATTTTTATGTCGACAGCATTTTAATCACCAGACCGCAAAATGGAAACGCGGTGATTAAAGACGAACGCCCAATAGCGTATTCATTAATCAATGATGCCCATATTAAAAATGTCAAGTTATACAGGGCCATTTTAGAAGATGGCAGCACCTTTTTGGTGCGCTCGGGAACATCGGAAATTAAAGCATATGAACAAGAATATGGCGCGCGCTCATTGGCTGTACGTGGGCGCGTGAGGGACTGGGACGCGATTGATGTGTTGCTAAAGCCCATGGGGCTTATCCTTGGCAATCTCTATCAAGTGCGCGTGACTGGCACGATGGGTGACCAGGTGCCTGAGGGTGCGAAAATGATGTTCCACGGTTTGCCTGCATACGCATGGCGCAGCCATGTGCCTGTGAGCCCAGGAAGTGATTTTGTGTTAGAGCATATTCTCACCCAATCAGAACTTGAAAACTGGACAGGCATAAGAATTACAACAAACGGTGTGGCATCCCAATCAGCTTTCATCATTAAATCCATTGAAGTGATTCCTATGGGGTTGGTTTAAACATCAACTGAATGGCTGTAGTATAAATTTCATGTATAGTATCTTTTAAATGTGGGTGCTGTTCAAGCAGATATCTGGCCTGTACCCCAGCGTTAATTTCCATAATGGTTAATTCGCCTGATTCAAGCTCGGCGATGTCAATCGTGGCGAAGTTTATTCCAATGGTTTTTGCGGCGCGGCTTGCAATGGTGTTTAAATCATTGGTAAGTCGCGTTTTATTTGCGGGAAGTGGATGTGCTTTTGCACCCTTAGCCAAATTATGCTGCCACGACCTGCTTAAATCGGGCGTTTTTCCATAGGCAAAAGGACATTCACCACCGACATAAAACACACGGTATTCTGTACCTATTTTATGGTATGGACTCATTGCGGCGTTTGGCTGTGTATTAAAAATAGTTTGCGCCGCGGCTTCTAAAGCTGGAATGGTGTCACACAAATAGATATCCTGCCCCATAGAGCCCTGGTTTGGCTTGATAACCACTTTTTGGTTGAATTGCTGAAAAAGTGTCAGTGCCTGATTCCAAATGCCTGTTTGCGGTGTATTAAGACTACCCAGCCAACCTTGACGAAGCAGCGGATTGTTTAATAATTCATGTTGAATTGCAGGAATGTCCTGCGCGTTTAAAATGGAATAACAAGCGCATTTATCACATGCAATGCGGTCTGCCGCCGCGCTGTTTAAATCCCAGAACGCACCGTATATATGGCGTGTTTGTCCATTTTTTGTCAAACAAAATACATAATCATGTGACAGTGTTTCAACGGTGATGCCTTCTTGGGCGCAAATTTCTTTTATAAATTGTTTTTGTGTCATGTTGGGTTCTCGCAATCTTTTTTGAGTTGGCAATGCGCACATTTTGGGTTGCGGGCAATGCATACTTGGCGGCCGTGGGTAATCACCTGTTGATTAAAGCGTATCCAATGTGTTTTAGGTAAAATATCCATCAGGTCAAACTCTATTTTTGTAGGGTCGGTATTGGTTGTTAGCCCCAGTTTGCCACTGATGCGTTTGACATGGGTGTCAACGACTATACCGGGAATATTAAAGATATGGCCGCGCACCACATTGGCGGTTTTGCGTCCTACCCCCGATAGTGATGTCAGGGTTTCAATATCCTGTGGAAGTTCACCGCCGAAATGCTTTAGCAGCAGTTGCGCGCTGATGTGCAAGTGTTTTGCCTTTGCGCGGAAAAACCCTGTAGAGTGGATGGCTTTTTCCAGGTCGGGTAAATTGGCAGTGGCAAATGATTCTAGTGTGGGGTATTCTTTGAAAAGGATGGCGGTCACTTGGTTTACTCGATCGTCGGTGCATTGCGCACTTAATATGGTGGCAAATAGCAGCTGCCAGGGTTTTGCAGGGTCATAATGAAGAAAACATATGCCATCATGGGGATATAGCTCGTCCAATGTAGATAGGATTCTTTTTATTGCGGCTTTTGATTTCATAGGTGCTTCCTTTCGGTTTTTTTTCAATAGTTGATATCATACATCAAATGGGGGGAATTGTAACTATTATTTAATTCAACAAGCGCGTGAAGCTAATTTGTTGGTTTGTTGGGTTTAGATGAGTGGGCTGTCGCATGGGCGGGGTAGAGTGGGTTTTTCCGATACTCCGGCTGATGTCCAGATAGCTTCACACGGGGGAAAATGCTGTTTTTCTCCGTGTTGTCACACGGAAAAACAGCATTTTCCCGCCGTGTGAATCTATCTGGACGCCTACATACTCGGAAAAACCAACTCTACCCCGCCCATGCTTCTGCACCGAGTGTAAAGCGGCAGTTAAAACCTAGTAGTTGGAGAGTACGTCGCTTACGTTCAACTAATTTCATTTTGCAACCCCTTGCATTTTGCAAGAAGTTGAATGTGGTCATTGGCTGATGCGCGTATAATATCGTAACAAATGATTACTATTCACCCCTAATGTCATTAAGTTAGTGAGTTAACGACATTGGGGATGAATAGTAACTAACAAATTAGACTCAAATTAGATTAACGTGTTATGGACATTTGTTTGCTGTTGCTAAGGGGTACAATCTCCATAGTGTAGCCTAGAGGATACAACACTTTGAAAAGTGTATCAATTTGTGGCGTGGTTTTTAGGCTTTCTAGCCGGGCTATCGCTGGTTGTTTTACGCCAGATATTTCTGCGAGTTCCCTTTGCGACAAGCCTTTTTCTTTTCTTGCCTCAATCATTTTTCCGATGAGGGCTATTTCAAAATTGATGCGTTCACGCTCTACAGGACTTACTCTTGTTTCGTCATTCATATAATCCGAAAATGTGTCTATAACTTTTTCCATGTTATTCACCATGCCTTTCTATAAAATCATTCATTTTGGCTCGTGCTTGTTCTATTTCTCTTGGTGGAGTTTTTCTTGTTTTCTTGATAAAATGGTGGAGTAGTACAAATTTATTGTCTTTCCAGTAGAAGAAAAATATTCGGTTAGTGAGGGGGCGTAGTTCCCATATGTTGCCGTCTATGTGTTTTACTGCTGGTTCTCCCATTCGAGTTCCGTATTGTTCTAATGCTCCGATATAGGCTAGAATTTTATCACGGTTGATTCGGTCTGTTTTGCTTGTTATCCCACGTTGTTTCAACGTGTCCAAATAATCTACTATTTCAGAATTGCCGTTTTTGTCACGGTAGAATTTGACCTTGTACATTGTATTCCTCCTTGCTTGATAATGATAACATATTTGTTATCTGTAATCAATGTTAAACTTAGGAGCAACACGTTATTCTAACGCAAGTGCGCAAACTAACACTTGCGGTTTATGTCAAAACGTGCTAGTATTCGAGTGCCAGCCAAAACAGGCAGGAAATATGTAGTAACAAAAAAAGACGCAAGGTTCATGCAGTGCCTGCAAGCACTTCATGACGAGTGTAGATGATCAAAACCATCACCTACAAACCAGAGGGTAAACCTCTGCCATTGCGCACAATCAGTATACAATTTTTCAGGCGTTTTTTCAAGTACACTCCTTCTACTGATGTGTGTTTTGGGTTGTTTTCAGCGTACATAACGTGCGTGTAGGTGGTGACGGACATGTCCGTCGTTGTCTGCACGCATTTTGTTTTGGCTGGCGCATATTTTTATACTCAAAAAAATCCAAATCAGCAACAGCGCAGGTTTTAACTTGCCCGTCCATGCGGCAGTCCACTCATCTAAACCCAACAAATGAGATTCACTATCGCAGCAACTGCAATAAATTATTGGGCAAACTATTTGCCTGAGACAGCATAGACACAGATGCCTGCTGCAAAACATTTGCCATCGTGAAACGCATCATTTCCCGAGCCATATCGGTATTGCGGATACGGCTTTCGGCGTCTTGCAGGTTTTCGCTGGAAATATCCAAGCTGCGCATCGTGTGTTCCAAGCGGTTTTGTGCCGCACCTAAGCGTGTACGAAGTTCCATAACACCGCGCATATTTGTATCTACATTGCCTAACATTGCAGATATCTTTTCGGGATGTGAAAGACCGTCATGTTCAATAGACCAATCCTGCCATGTTTTGCTTGAGTCAATATCATTAATGCTTTGGCTTGTATAGTTCCACCAAGTGCCAAAAAAGGTGTTTTCGCCATATCTACCCTGCATTGCCAAACCCACATGGTTTAAATGGAATGAGATTGCCGAAAGAAAATCTACACCCGCCTCTACATAAGATGACCATGAGAAAACTTCCATAATGTCTATACCGACGTTCATCATTTGATTAGAGTTTGGTCCAATTTGGAAGTTGAGTTCACCAATGAAGGATGGATTCACATCAGTGCCAGGTGCAGGTGCGCCAGGCATTGACTCCTTAGACAAAAGAATGTTTCTTCCATTAAACTGCACCCGGTTGCCAGTGGCTCTAATTTCCGCAGTCAGCTGAAAGACTTCATATGCCAGTGCTTCTCTGTTCACGGTCACATTTGTGTCGTTGGCGGCTTGCACTGCCAATTCACGTATCCGCTGTATCATGTTTGAAACCTCGGCAAGCCCGCCATCTGCCGTTTGAATCAATGCAATGGCGTCTTGTACATTGTGGCTGGCTCGGTCAAGTCCTCTAATTTGCGCCCGCATGGTTTCAGAAATCGCAAGACCTGCCGCGTCGTCTGCCGCGCTGTTTATGCGATACCCTGACGCAAGACGCTTGGCTGCTGTGCGTTGCTGCAATCCTACATTTTTTAAATTGCGGTGAGCATTTAATGAAAATATATTGGTTCTTACTACCATATTACTCATATCTGTACCTCCGTGTACGCTTTGTTGTCCTACTAAAATATCGGATGATTTATTGAAAAATGTTAGCAGTTTATGGTGTAAATACAGATAAAATCTCTACATACTGCCCACGCGAACGCATTAAAACAGCCCCTTGTTCTTCGCCAATACTTTCCAACACAAAATTAACATCTCTAAATCCAATGCGCAGCCCTATGCGTCCCATTTCCCTTGTTTCAACATGCACAAACAAGTCCCCAGCTACACGCACATCATTCTGCCGCAAAAAAACGATTTCAGGAACGACGTTAATATCCGCAAACGCTTCTGTAAATGCCGTTTCCGCAAGCGACGCCGTCGCGCCTTCCATTGCATCTGATAAATAAAAAACATCAAACCTTTCAGCCAGCCGCGCAATCCTTGCTGCATCATGTAAGCGTGGCGGTTCGACCAGCACAAGCCCATTTGCGCGTGCCACTCCATGCATATCCAAGTATCGAAAAAGCGCGTCTTCCCCGCCATGGGCGCGACCCACCACCAATACATCACCGCCATGCCGCAAAACTGTATAGTTTCCCCAAGTATCCAGCATGGTTATATAAAGTCCTCGTGGGTTTCCACGAGCTAACACGGCCACTGTGAATATCAAAACCGCCAACCCCAGCAACACGCCGCGCCGCTTAAAACTTTCTCCAAATCCATTAAACATAAAAGCAAACGCTGCCAGCACCAAAACACCCATTACAGCAATGAAAATGCTGCCGCCACCCGTAAGCAGCATTGCGTAGGGCAGCGCAGCAAAAAAATGTGATGCCATTTCATAAAACCGCAAAATATAATAAACCGTACCAGCCAAAACCGACGCCAGTGGAATCGAGATTAATCCAACAAGACCGACAACAATCCCCAACACCAAAATAATCGTCGTCGTTGGCGCAATAACCAGGTTTCCCAGTATGCTATACACTGGAATTTCATAAAAATGAAACGCAAACACATTGTATGTAGAAACCACGGCAGAAATCCCTACGGCCAAACCATTGCGAAACTTTCCCCAAGGCGGTATACGCAACTTAGTAAGCAGTCGTTCAATCGGCGCAGATAAAATGCCAATGCCAAAGACCGCACTAAAAGACAGCTGAAATCCTACATTAAAAAGAAACAGCGGTTCGAAAATAAGCAATACAACCATTGCCCAAGAAACCGAAACCAGCAAACTATACTGTCTGTACAAAATCTTTCCAAATACCAAAAGCCCGCCCATAAGTACCGCCCGCACAGTAGAAACTGCCGCGCCGGTAAGCAAACAGTAAAGCACCATAATAACCAGCACCACTGCCCCAGCCCGCCGTTCAGGCAAGCATAGACATAGCAGCCTATTCGCCGCCATCATTAAAATAGCCACATGCAGCCCAGAAATGGACAAAATATGAAAAATACCCATGACCCTATACATATTAGCCAAATCCCAGTCCATATCTTGGCGGTCGCCCAATATCATGGATTTTATCATTGCCGCTTCGCTAGACGGAAGAACGGTATCATAAACAAAAGCAAGCCTGTCTCGGAACTGCCTCAAAAAAACGATAAGCGATGGACGAACTTCTCCCAACCGAACAGAATCAGGCCAAATTGTCGCATCAATTTTTTGCCCACGGAGATGTATAAACTGATTGTAATCCCCAGGGTTGCGCGGCGTATTCAACGGCATCAACTCCCCCGAAAGCGAAATTTCCTGCCCTAAAACTGCCCACGCATGATAAGGCCGCAAATAAGCCATCACCCGAACACGCCCACCGGTGATAGGATGTTCGCCTCTCACCACAAGCCGCTGGTTTCCTCCGGAAGTGATGCCAATATCCAGCACCACCCCTGAAAAGCTTGCACTATAAACAGGCTCGGTCGTGTGGCTATAAAAACTCACGCCAACACGCCAAACGCCAATGACTGCAAAAGCCAAAAAAATAAAAACAGGCAAGTATCGGTAAGTCCGATACAAAAAGATACACAAAAAAAGCCCAAAGCATAAGCCAAGGACTATAAGCGTCGTACTTGCATAAACCCCCGTGATGATACCGAAAAGTAAAAAGCCCAGAATGTAGAAAACAGGGCGAGTCATTAATATTCTTTCCTATCAAACACCAAACTCCCTGCCATAAAAAACACAACCCCATACCCAAATACCACCAGCGACATATGCAAAAGCCTTGGAGCCGCGGGCAATACGCCAATCCAAATACGATGCCAGCCCAGATATGAAGTAAACAGCAGTTCGCTTAGTATAGGAAAAAACAATGGTAAAACATGCATTGCTAAGTAAGTGACAATGAGTACAAGCATAACCAGCGTACCGCTTCGCCCTAAAAGTGCCACCAACGCCGAAAATGATATCAACACAAAAAGCGGCAATACAGTAAGGGCATAAGCCATAAACGCCAAGAAAATTTCTCCAACATCCATTCCACGCCCAAATATTAAATTCAGCACAGTACTCACGACAAAAATGCAACCCAAATAAACGACTACATAGGATGTAATCGCCAGCAATTTACTGGTGTACAACTTCCAACGTTCCACTGGGCGGCAAATCATTGCCTTCATTGTGTGTTCTGCCTCTTCTGTTGTAATTAAATCGGTTGCAGCCATAAAAATGAGTAGTGGCAGCATGATTTGAAGAAAAAATGGCAAAACCCCCATCGGTGTCGGGGCTAAATTGACAATAAACCCTGCACTGCGCATGGATAAATCAGATAAAACCACACCGCCCACCAATGCCGCGCCCACACAAATAACAATGCCAATGATAAGAAACACGATGTACTTCTTCCGCCGCAATAGTTTGGTTGTTTCGTTTTTATATGCCGCTAAAAGTGCTGTCATCTTTTCTCACCAAACTCATAAAATAATTTTCTAAGCTGTCAAATGCCGATAAAATTTCATTCATGTCCATAATCCCTAAAAGCCGCCCGCTATGAACCACCGCAACCTTCGTCGCGCATTGCTGAATTTCACTGGCTAAATGGGAGGAAATTAATACTGCCGAACCATTTTCCGCCGCATGTTTAACCACATCGCGGATATACAACATGCCTTCAATATCAAGCCCGTTGGCTGGCTCGTCCAAAATAAGCAGCTTTGGCTTAGACAACAGCGCAAGTGCAAGCCCAACCCGCTGGCGCATACCAAGACTAAAAGAATTAATCTTATCTTTTTTGTACATTTCCATGCCAACCGTACGCAAGACATCATCGACATCTGCGTTTTTATAAAAACGTGCTGCCATTTGCAAGTTTTGCTCGGCTGTCATATGCCCATACAGTGCAGGGGATTCGATAAGGCAACCCACATGCTGCATGGCTTCTTCATGGTTTAAAATAGCATCCACGCCGCAAATGTGAATGCTTCCGCTTTTAACCTGTATCATTCCCGCAATGGCTTTCATTGCGGTTGTTTTGCCCGAGCCATTTGGGCCAAGCAAGCCCAGTACTTCGCCAGGCGCAAGGTCGAAAGAAATATCTGCGACCCCGCGCCCGTTTTTGTATAATTTTGTTACGTTTTTAAGTGTGAGAATCATCTAGTTGCTCCTAGACGGCCATCTGTCAGAGATTGAATCTTGGTCAATGTTGCCGTTTGCATCCAATTGAAAATGAATGGTACGCGATATATTATCAAAATGATACTCAATAAATTCGCGGGTGAACAGCGTTTCTACTTCGGGTATTGGGCTTTGCGGGTTGCTGGTTCCTCTGTCTGTAAAATGTATGGTCATTTCAGCTTCAATCACCGACTCTGTGCCAAACATGTCAACGATTGTTATCACTGCGCCCGCATTGATATAAGTTAAATGGTCATCACCGTCAATATCCGCAATACCATAAATACGATCAATGGCTAGGCTTTGTATGGGAATATCAAAAATTCTATCATCGTCACGCGGCGTAAAATGAACCGAACGTCTATGGGAATCTTCAATTGCCCAGTCAATGCCTACACGAATAATTTCAGGCAATTGACTACCTGTCACCGCTCCACTTATACGCCGAATACCATTGCCTTGGTTTGCAATTGAAATATTATTTCTTAAATTGCCTACCACCATATCTACCGCAAGCTCTGCAAAACGGAACATATTGGAATCACGGTCTTCTGCCGTCAATTCACTGATAGTAAAACCAGTGAATCGCTCACGTTCTATATCATTGCTAATACGAACAGAATACCACTCTTCCCCGTTTGCCATCACAAGATTAGACTGCAATGACATATCTGCATTTTGGAAAGAAAATTGCGTTGTCGATTCGCCCCATTCATCATAATCATATTCGATACTTAAAATGCTTTCGTTTCCGAAAACACCATATACCAGCGCACTTTCGTTAACTTCACCATTTACACGTATGGTAAACTCCGCACGTACTGTGACGTTATCCTCAATAAGTGTGTTAAAAATGGCATCCTTCAAAGTCTCATAAGGCGAACCATTAATGGCGGCCACAGTAAGCGTCCCCATTAAAACAGTAAATGCGACAACAAGACAAATCAGACGCACTGGTAATCGTCTTTTCATAAAGCATCCCTCCTAGGGTTGTCTAATATAAGTACAAAACCGATACAATAGCCCAGTTTTGCTGGTTTTGGTTTCAGATTCTTCAATACACTGCCAGTTTGGCAACGCGTCTAAATTAGGGAAAAAAGTGTCTGCCTTTGGGATGGATTCTATTTTTGTAATATATGCATGACTACAACTGTCCAAAAATTGGCTGTAAATGCTTTCGCCGCCGATGATGAAAACGCCTTCGGTGGCATATGCTTGCAATATTTCATTAAGCTGTGGAATAGATGCACAAATTGTAACATCGGGAATACGCAACTCAGGATTGCGCGACAGCACAATATTTGTACGATTCGCAAGCGGTTTCCCGCCAGGAAGCGACCTGAAAGTACTATGTCCCATCACCACTACTTTACCTTCTGTCATATCCTTAAAAAACTGCTGGTCACCACGTATGCGATAAAGCAGCTTATTTTCATAACCAATTCCCCAGTTTGCCGATACCGCTACAATCAAGTTCATTTAATAAACTCCTTAATCCCCTAAACCGCAATAGGAATCTCATGCTTAAACGGATGCGGTTTGTAATCTTCCAATGTGAAATCATCTACAGTAAATTGATAAAAATCATGCACATCAGGGTTAATCAAAAGCTTTGGCGCAGGGCGCGGCTCTTTCTTTATCATTTCTTTCACGATGGGCACATGTCTATCATAAATATGCGCATCTGCAATGACATGAATTAGCTCGCCTACGCCGTATCCTGTGGATTGGGCAAACATGTGCAGCAAAATGGCATACTGGGCAACATTCCAGTTGTTGGCAGTCAGAAAATCTTGCGAACGCTGGTTTAAAATCGCATTTAATTTTCCGTCTTTTATACCCAGCGTAAGACTATATGCACAGGGGTAAAGTCCCATCTCATGCAAATCCTCATGGTTGTATAAATTGGTAATAATCCGCCGCGAATTGGGCTCATGCTTTAAAACATGCAAGACGCGGTCAACTTGGTCAAATTCCCCTTCGGGATATTGATGCTTAATACCCAGTTGATAACCATAAGCCTTGCCAATAGAACCATTTTCATCTGCCCATGCGTCCCAAATATGCGAATTTAAATCATGGATATTATTTGACTTTTTCTGCCAAATCCAAAGTATTTCATCTACACACCGCTTAAATGATAAACGGCGCAATGTCAGCGCAGGAAATTCATACGCCAAATCATATCGGTTGATGATGCCAAAATCGCGCATCGTGTGTGCAGGCTCGCCATCTTTCCATTTTGCGCGTGTCGGTGTGTCCTTATCTGACGCACCGCTTTGCAATATTTGTGTGCAGTTTTTTATAAATGTCAAATCTGCTTGGCTCATGCACTAATCCCCTTTAATCGTCCGTCGATATAATCTACAATATGCCGCTTTATCGCTGGGTCGCGAAAATGATGTCTTTCAGCCGTATCCATCAATGCCTCTAAAGTGGCCGTCTCACCAGCTTCGGCATATAAATCGGCCGCCAATTTGTAAGTAGTCCTAAACTCTGAACCATGCGCAATGGCATACCCCAGTATCAATAATGCGTCAGATACATCTTGAAATTCGCGGCTATCTGCTAAGTCTGCCGCCCACGCGGTCAGTGATTTCAAAAATTCATTAAAGTTCTCTTCATACTGGGCGATATAATCCATTTGCGCTGGGCCATACTGTTGCTTTAACTCTAAATTGGACATGGGTGTACGAAAATAAATCATTTTCCGTGAAGCAAAGCGTTCTACTTTGAACGGGTCGCCCTCCTGTACTGCCGGTAAATCCGACAAATCAGGCTCGAAAAACAATTCCTCGTCAATGTCTCTTTTTCTGACCGCATTGGCCGCGTCTTCAGCTTCAAGAAAAAGGCGATGCTTTTCATCCCGATTCCATTTATGCTGTCGTGACTTGAGCATAAAAAATATAATCGCCGCCGCTGTCAAAAGAATTAGTGCTATGTTCATTACTGTATTAAAATTATCCATAACCCACCTCATTCATATTCTAAAATATCTTTTGACAAATGCACAGAATTTTGTCAAAGAAATTTTGTCTATTGTACCTCAATTGGTGTATAATTGATACATGTTTAGAAATGAATTAAATGAAAATCAAAAAATGGCGGCAAAACACACCGCAGGTTCGATGATGGTGCTTGCTGGGCCAGGCAGCGGAAAAACAGCGGTGATTACAGCCCGCGCCGCGTTTCTTGCAACAGATGATAACGGCATAAACGCGAACAACATACTAGTCATCACCTATTCAAAAGCCGCCGCGCAAGAGATGGAGCGACGGTTTGCTTTGTTATTTAATGAAGAAGAAGTGCCCAATGTGACCTTTGGAACATTCCATTCCGTATTTTTCCGAATGCTTAGGCGCAAAAAAAATGTGAATGTACAGCAAATCTTTAATGAAGGCGAACGCCGTCTATTTATTCGCGGAGTTTTATCCGAATTTGGCTATGACTCCGATGATGACTTTCTTTCATCTGTCATAAACGAAATGTCGTTGGTGCGCAACGAACTTCACGAGTTGGAATACTACCACTCCACCACAATTTCTTCCGAAGATTTCAAAGATTTGTGTAAACGCTATGACGCATACAAGCAAGAAACCAACAAAATTGATTTTGACGACATGTTATGCCATTCCTATCATATGCTTGCGAACGAACCACGTGAAAGAGAATACTGGCAAAAACGCTATCCATATATTATGATAGACGAATTCCAAGATATCAATCGTGTGCAATATGAAGCAGTCAAGCTGTTGGCCTTGCCCGAAAACAACTTGTTTGTTGTCGGCGATGACGACCAAAGCATTTATCGTTTTCGTGGTTCGCGTCCAGAATTTTTGCTGAACTTCCCCAAAGATTTTCCTGAAACCAAGCAGGTGACGCTATCGACAAACTATCGCTCAACGGAAGAAATTATAAAATATGCAAATCATTTGATTATATGCAACAAAATGAGGTATGATAAACAAATAATGGGTACAGGGCAAAATGGTAAAAAGCCGATGATACTCATGGCAGAAGACCAAAACCAAGAGGCCGTACAAATTGCCGAACGCATTCGCAAGTTGTGGAAAAATGGTGCAAACCTGGACGAGATAGCGATAACGTATCGTCTAAATATGCAATCTCGGGCATTTATGGATGCATTTTTGAACATGAATATCCCTTACAAAAACAGAGATGAAATGCCGTCGATATACGAGCATTGGGTGGCAGAAGACTTGTTCGCGTATTTAAAAGTGGCTAAACGACTGGGCCTCAGGCAAAAAATAGGCTATGACCCCCATGCCGTACGCATTATCAACAAACCATACCGATTTATAAGCAAAGCGTTTTTGCAAGGGCTAAAAAAGTATGATTTAGATTTATTCCGCGCATATGCAACCGATTCCAATTTGCATATCGCCACAAAAAATAAATTAGAAGAATTGCATACCGATATGCTAAAATTGTCCCGCCTTGAAACATCTGACGCGATACGTTTTATTCGCAAAAACATAGGATACAACGGGCATATCATTGACCACTCTGAATACCGTAAACTAAACCCCAAAGGACTGCAAGAAATTGCGGATGAACTGCAAGAAGCGGCAAAGCCATTTCCAAACCCCGAAGATTTTATCGCACATGCGGCACAAGTGGCGGCGTCGGCAAAAGAGCAAGTAAAAACGGGCGAATGCTGTACGCTAACCACATTACATTCTGCCAAGGGGTTGGAATTTGAACGGGTATTCATTGCTGGGGTGGTAGAGGAAGTGATCCCGTCCGTTAGAAGCAAAACCGAAGCAGAAATTGAAGAAGAACGACGCTTATTATATGTAGGTGTGACACGTGCAAAAAAAGAATTATACCTGTCAACGGTGAAATCGCGGTACGATAAACCCGCAAAGCCGTCTAGGTTTATACAGAAAGGGATATAATGATGAGAATTTCACCAAAACACAAAAAAACTTTAGCCATTGCTGTTGCTGTTCTTTTAGCCATTGCACTGTTAATGGGTTCTCTTGCTCCATTTTTTATGTAAACGCAATTTACCGTTTAGGTGGTGAGTATGAATGAATGAAGATGATTTGAACACAAATGCACCTGATGATATGGATGACCTGGAGGCGCAGCTTGCTGCGCTTGGATTTGGTGGTGATGATGCCAGCGAAGAAAGCGTCAGCAGCGCGGATGATTTAGACGCACAGTTTGCCGCACTTGGCAATGATGATGATGAAAGCAGTAGCAATAATGACGATTTAGAAGCACAACTTGCCGCACTTGGTTTAGGTGGCAGTGATGATATTGGTGGCGGCGGCGAAGATAATCGTTTTTCCGTAGAAGACGACGACGATCCTTTTGGTGTCATGCTTGAAGAAATGGGGCAAGCCGGAGGAAGCGATGTGAATGACCCATTTGCGGGCGGCGACTTGGATGACTTAGACCGTCAACTTGACTTGCTTTTAAGTGCGGATAAAAATGCGGATGAATCATTCGAAATGATGGATGTTTCAAAGTCTACTCCAACCGAAATAATATACGACCCTGAGGCAGAAGGTCTTATGCTTTATGTCAGGGGCGAAACGGTCATTAAAGAAGAGACGGCACCGAAAAAACGATTGTTTGAAAATGTGCGTGTCTGGCATTTGATAGCCGTTGCCGTTGTTGGGGTGCTTTTTATACTCACAAGCGCGTTAACAGCCATTTGGGCAACAAATACCATTAGGGAACAAGAAGAGGTTTTGCAAACGGTTGCACATTTCTCGCCTATTGTTATGCCTGTGAATGTTGCAAATAATGCGAATGCTATTTTTGTCAATCAGCATACGCGATTGAATGGCCAATCATTTACTTTATCCCGTATTTCTGCCGGATATTCGGGTACATTTTTTTACTTTGATGAACATTTTGATACAGAGCAGTATGTTTTTTTGCTATACGATCAATTTAGGACTTTGTTTACCCGCTCAGACTTTGATATTCAGGCAGAGGCTGGAAGCGGCACTGTGTTAAAGTTTGCGCCGCTGCATAATCGTGTTGTATTTTTGACGTTGCGCATACAATGTGTTTCTACGCATTCTGTGGCCAATTTCTATTTCCGTTTTGAAAACGCGCCTGTTTTGGCATCGCCTATTTACATTACACATCCTGTGCCGGTCATTGAAGGCGAGGATTCTGATTTGGCTGGATTCACGATTCGTCATGCCGTTTTTGACAATGCCAGTTCGCAGATTCATTACAGTTTTTCACATGACCCTCATGCGACAGGAATTCGTAAACGCACGGATAGAGATGGCCCATTTGTGGCATTGCATGACGGTATTTCTGCGATGACCGTGTTTACTAACGAGAACGCTTTCGTTGATTTCAGCGACATTAGTGATTTTGATATTGTAATGGGGACGGCTACATTTGGGTCAGTATTTAGCTTAAATGGCAGGGTTGAAGTCATTTTATCTGACTTGGCTTATTTTTACCCTTATCCTAATATTGACATTGCGCCACGGGATTTGTTTGGGCGTGACCAGCGTTTTCCGCATACGGTAGACACAGGGCCGTTTCGTTTAAACCTTGAGGGAATGGCTCAACAAGGCAGTAATGTTGTGCTGGTGTTGCATGGTACAGACGAAAACGGAGTGCGTACGCAAACGGTGCCAACCGTAAGTTTGCGTATTGATGTAGGTACAAATGTGATTGATATACCTGGCAATGCGCGGTATCTGGCAATGGGTACAGACGTTGTTTTTAACCTGAGCCCATATCTGGCGCAAATTCGTGATGTGAATATTGATAATTATGCGTTGGTATTTCATTCGGTGGAATATGCAGTGCCGCAAATTGCAGTGCCCGTTCAGCTATCGCAAGATTTTAACTTACCCAGAATGAGAAGGGTTGCGGCAGAAGTTTCTGTTTATGAGGCGTTTCGTGGATTGCTTGGCTATATGTCAGGTGAAATGGACCGCGACGGAATCGTCGGGCTTGCGCCCATGCTTGATAATCAACAGCTTTTTGATATTTTTGCACCAAGACACGTGTTGCAAGAACGCCCGATGTATGGGGTGCAAATGGTAACTGGCGACTTAATCAGTAATTATGATTATTTTGCAATTGTTCAAGTGCAGTGGGTTGGTGGTGAAGGTGTTCATATGGATTATTTTAATGAAACTTTCCGTGTGACTGCGCGTAGCCGTGATGCTATTTGGGGGATTACAAATATTGAAATTTTAAGCGATTCTGGCGTTTTATATTAAGCGGTGATGACTTTAAAGTTTGCTTTTATCGTCGGCTGTCTTGTTTTTGCTGTGTTGTCTTATTTCTTTTGTCATTCAAAGCGAGATTGGGCTTGGCTTGTTGGGGGCTTATGTTTTACCGTTTGGGCGGATTATTTTTTAGTTTTGTACAACTTGCATTTGCCTGGGGTTGCTGTTTTTTGTTTTGCCCATGTCTGCTATATTGGGCGAAGCGGGCGATTGCGGCCGTTTTGTATGATTGGGTTGTTTTTGACGGTTGGAATTATCGTTTCTATTGGCCTGATTTTTGAATCTATTTTTGTTTTGGCTGGACTTTATGCTTGTTTATTTATTGTCAATATTTTTGTTCATGTATTGGCATTTAAAAAGCCTCATCTGCCTAGGCACAATCATGTGCTTATGCTGGTGGGGCTTTGTTTGTTTGCTTTGTGTGATATGAATGTACTGGTTTTTAATTTGCCCAATTTTATTGATATATCGTTTGCGGGTTTAACTTCTCATTTGGCTTTTTGGTTGATTTGGTTTTTTTACTTGCCTGCGCAGGGGTTGTTAGCGGTTAGCGGTATAAAATTTGCCAGGCGTGACGTTTAGTTTTTATGTACACGTTGTAAACGTTATGTTAACAATATGCAAATTCGCTTGACAAAGATGTCCAATCCTGTTTCACTAGCTGTTGTGAAGTTTAGGTGCACACAAGTGTGCGCCGCGCCGCATGGATTGTCGGCGAAGCCCTCATTAAAATCAAAAAAACAGGAGTGGAATTTATGGACAACAAAGGTAAGAAAAATAAGGTAAGCACGGTAAATACGAAATTTTTGTTGATTGCTGGCGGCGCGGCAGTGTTTCTGGTGATTATTCTTTCTACGGCACTCATTGCGTTTTATGGTGCGCGGGGTTACACGACAGGTGAAGTTGTTGCTGCAAGAACGGGTGAAGCCTCAGCCGTTGGCGATTTTTCTGATGAGTTTGATATAGATATTATGTCAATGGAAGATATGCCGCCGCTTCCGATGATTCCGTTTCTTGATGAAACTGTTGTTGCAACGGTGAATGGAGTCGGTATAAGCGCAAGAGATGTTGGGTTTAGGCTAAGAGAAGCAGAGCACATGCTATCAGGTGAATACCTTACGATGTTTCCTGATGATTGGGACTTTGATTATAATCGTGAGTTCCGTAATGGCGCAACATTTGGACAAGCGGTGCGCGAGGAAGCAGCAAGGCGTACGGCACTCCATATACTGTACGAACAGTATGCTGCACAATATGGGATAGCTTTGACAGATGATGATATGCTTATGATAAGCCAGGAACTTGAAATGATGGAAATGCAATTTGCCGAAGAGTTTGAAGATATGCTGCGCGCAGATGGCATTCAAAATCCCGCGCATTTAGAAAGCCTGTTTATTGCATACACGCTTATGGATCATGTGATGATGTCAATCATTGATGACCCTGCTAAATTTGCAGCATTTGAGCATTTGTTGGAAGCGGCAGAGGAAACAGAAATTGAAGAAGAGTTGCTTGGCGCAAAACATATCCTAGCCAATTTTGACCATTTTGATAGCCCTGAAGAGGCAGAAGCATTTGCAGAAGCATTACTTGTACGTGCACTTGCCGGCGAAGATTTTGACATGTTAGTGCGTGAATATGGGCAAGACCCAGGCATGGAATTTAACCCAGAAGGTTATACATTTACTAGCGGTGCAATGGTGCCCGAGTTTGAAGATGCCACTCGCGCTTTGGCCATTGGTGAAATTAGTGGGCTGGTGCCTAGCGGCTTTGGAATACACATCATAAAGCGCGTAGAGCCAAACCCTGATGGCGATGTCATGCGTCCATGGGGTGCGCCCCAGCCGCCTACTTTAGAGCAACGTATGGCTGGTGCGATTTTAGATGGGTTTGAAGCAAAATTAGCCGATGCAGACATTGTATTTCATGTAGGATTAAATGATATTCCTGTAGAGTGGTAGTCCAAAAAAACGAGAGCCGCAAAAGAAGTGATATGCTGGCTCTCGTTTTTTATACCATAGGACTTTAACGCTTTATGTAGCTTCTCTTTTTTTTGCGTATATTTTCATATTTTTATCTACTAAGTCATAATCTTTGTCAAACAAACCCTTTGTGATTAATATTTCAGCACTTTCAAGGTCTTCTTTTTCACATATATCTATCGCTTCTTGGATATGTTTGTGAAAAATACTATTCATTTTTTCTTCATTAATATAAACTAAGCTCTCTGTCTCAAAAGTTTGCAGCCTCAATAAACGGGTAGCAATTTTGAAATGAAGCGTTAATTTGACGCGTGAGTGCCGCGAATCATCTGTGTATAACGCTAATGCAGAGAATGCTTTTTTTGCAAGCAGCATGGCTTGTTCATATGTTTTTGAATATTCGACTACATAGGCAAAAATCCAAGCATCGTAGAAATCCCAATCACCTATACGATTGAGCCTGTCCAGAATTGGCTTTGCAAGCATTTTTGATGAAAAAAAGCTGTTTTTTTCATCTCTCTCTGAATATAGCTTCATCAGTATAAATGCGTCATGCACTTGAAGCATATCTTCACAAGTCTCAAGATACAATAATAACTTAGCCCTAATTGCCCTAGGACTCAGTTTTTTATATCTTCTTTCTATCATAAAAAGCTCATCCATTAACCCGCTTAATATATTGGAATCCCCCATAAATTATTCTATGCCTCCTTCGTCTTAAAAATTAGTGGTCGGATAGATGTGATAGTTTTGAATACTTCTCTTTAATTACACGAATCACATATTCAAGTTCAGCTTCATCTAAATGCGATGCTAGCCTCAAGATTTTATCACGCTTAGCTTGGATTCTTTCTTCATCTGCTTTTTCACTTGGGCTCAAGATGCACTCTTGTCTTGGGAAAAAATCGTCTATGAGCATATTAAACGTATTGCTTAGCCGCAATAATGTTAAATGGTTTACCCCACGTTTACCATTTTCTATAAGGCTTATGTGGGATGATGTTAAATCAACGACTTCAGATAATTCTTCACTAGTAATCTTTCGTGTCATTCTTTCAATTTTGATTTTTTTACCAATTGCTTTGTAAAGGTGTTTTTTTGCCTGCTTTGTTTTGTCTTTCTTGTCGTCCATGATGTTATGCTCCTTTATTGTTCCATTTATTTGATAATGTGACATTATAACGCTTTAGTTTTTATGTCAATACACAAATAGTTATTTTTATCGTATTTTTTTATTTTTTCAACAAAAAAATCTGTCCTTTTTAAATATGGACAGACTTTTTTTATGCTCTAATAGCCTTTTCGCCATCAAGCCCATTGCGCATGTTGAGTATCACAAACAGTATGAATATCACTGCCATGTTTATTAATATAATTTGAAGTGGGAATGTGATATCACCAGTGATGTCTATGTCTTCGCCGCGTATCACGTTGGTGACTTGCTGGGTGTAGGTGAAGCTGAATATCATAGACAAAAACTCGTTTACATTGGAAAACATTGGCCCTATGCCTAATATTAGCCCTGATACTGGCGCGAAAGATGCAGTTTTTGGGGACAGGCTAAGGGTGATGCCCAGAAACATAGAGTTTGCCGCGCCAAGCATGGATACAGTCATGAAATTGATTAGTGCTGTGCCTGTGTATAGGCTTTGCAGTGCAAAAAGCAGATTTCCTACCAGTGAAACAATCAACAGCATTGCGCATGTGCCAATCAGATATTGAAAGGGTTTTACACCAGCCATGCCCATAAATCTAAGATTCATTGTCGTGCGGTCCTCAATGATAAATGCTGATGCCGCAAATATCATTGAAATGCCTACAAACATAGTAATAAACTGTGCAACAATGATTGCTCTGTCTTCGCCCGCACCGGGCACCAGCAAAAGGATTGCAAATGGAATCGCTAGAAAAACTAATGCTGTGCCGTATCTTTCGGAGTTTCTGATATAACTTAGCATCTGCTTTGTAAAAACGGCTCTGATATTTCTCATAGTTCCACCCCCGTCAGATGTAAAAATACCGACTCTAAATCAGGCACTGTACGCACCGAATCATAGCGTTCGCAAATCTCGTTTGGGTTGCCTTGCTCGACTATTTTACCATCATACAAAAGGGCAATGCGGTCGCATAGTTTTAATGCTTCGTCCATATTGTGGGTGGTTAAAAAAATAGTAGTGCCTTTTTCACGCAGTTTTTGTAACAGCCTGCATACGCCCTTGGATGTGCCAGGGTCTAGTGCGCTGGTGGGTTCGTCTAAAAACAATAGCTTTGGTTCGTACAGAATGGCACGGGCAAGGGCAAGGCGTTGGGTCATGCCGCGTGAAAGTTGTGACACGATTTTTTTTGCGTCATCGGCTAAGCCAACGGTTTCAAGCACGTTTTCAACCTTGCGTTTAGATATGCCGTAAATGGTGGCGTATAAGTTCAGGTTTTCCATGCAAGTGAGATGAGGGTATAAGCCGCCAATGTCTAACATAATGCCCATTTCGTTTGGCTGGGCAAGTACCTGCGTTTCGCCGCTGTCTTGCTTGATTTGGTTGGTTAAGATGTTAATAATCGTGGTTTTGCCCGCACCCGAAGGGCCAAGCAGGCCGAAAATCTCGCCTTCTTTTACCTCGAAGTTTACATCAGATAGAACGGTTTGCTGTCCGAACTTTTTTTCTATGCGTCTCATTGCAATCATCGTATTCTCCTTCAATTTACACCAAAACTTTCGTTTGCGCTTTTTTCATATGCTTCTTTTGGAAACATTGGCTGTTTAAGCGCGGTTTGTGTTTCTGGTTTGATGCCGCCTTCGGCAAATTCTTTTCCTGCTTGACGAACCGTTGCCATAAAGCCGTCAATGACTTGTTTCATACCCTTTACTTCGTCTGGCGTTTCATCGGTGATTTCCATATTGGCTGCCTGCATCACACCGCCTTGCCCAACAAAAATTCTGGCTGCCATGTCTTGACTGTACTCAGGTTTGCCGTACAAGCGGTCAAGCATCGCGTCTACCGCTTCATAATTGCCTTTGTCTGTCCAAAATCCACATGTAGAAATGTAAGCATGACGTTGCTTGCTTAGGTCGTATCTGTATGGATGTTCGCCGCTTTCTGCATCAGCTTCCATTTCTGGTAATGAGAGTGGTAGCTGGCGGTCAATGAAGTTTTTCAAATCGCCCGGCATGGCAAAATAATATAGTGGAAAAGACCAAACAATTACATCGGCTTCAATGAGTTTAGGTAGTACATCGTTCATGTCATCTTTGAGGACGCATTCCCCAGGTGTTTTTGTCCAACAGCTATAGCACCCGATACAACTGCGCATCTTTAACTTTTCGACATGGATAATTTCCGCATCACTCCAGCCTGCACCTTCCAAAAATGCGCGTGTAAGTACCATTGAATTGCTTTGTTCCACTTTGGGTGACCCGTTGATGACTAGAATTTTCATGATGTTTTCCTCCGAAGATTTATTGTTTGTTTGATTTGAATGGAGTATACCAGTTGGTAAGAGGGTGCAGTAGTGACATTTGTCACTAAAATTTCGCGGACAAATTTGAATGTATGTTTAAAAACAAGACATGCAGTTGTCGTGTATGGTGATGTATAGTTAGCACATCAAAAAACAGAAGGAGTAGATCATGATAAAATTTGTACCAAGCATCGGCTTCACAGGGCAATGCGCCCAAGCCATTGAACTGTACGAGAAAGCTTTTGGCGCGATTGTTAAAGAAAAGGTGCTTTTCTCGGATTCGGTTGCCAAAGCGAATGATTACCAATGCAAAAGCGGAGAAGAAGATTATATCTATTATTGTGAGATTGTTGTGGGCGAGCAGACAATCGCGCTGGCTGATGATTCGATGAATATGCTGGATAAAGAGAATCCTGGACACACGCGTCGGTTGGGGCTTTTGATGCACTTTGATAGTGCCAATGAATTAAAGGCAGCCAGTGAAATCTTGGCTGATGGGGGTAATATTCTTGCCCCAATACACAGCACAACATATTGTTCTGCGTATACTGTGCTGGAAGATAAGTTTGGTGTTTGTTGGGAGCTTATGAGTGGGTATGAGGGGTAACTACTATTTCAATTTCATCTACCCAAATAACATTCCCCAAAGTATTATTCCACCGCCAGTTATGACAAAACTGCCGTTCCTTTTGGTTATCGGAACGGCAGTTTTGTCTTTTGGTGTAGGTTAGCTCTCGTTGTTGGTGTGACGTTTTAAACCGTCTAAACCTTTCACTTCCCGCTTGATGGATTCCTCCAATTTTAATAATTCGCCTTCATAATACTCTTTAAGAATATTCGCATAGCACAACGCATTTTCTACCTGTGTGTCATCAATGTCACTTGCATAGTTGTCGCCAGGATAACGGGTATCAAAATAAAAGCTGGTCAAATAACGTGCTTTGTCGGATAGTTCACCGCTTCGGTGTTTGTTATCATAAGAAGCGATAACGGCTTCAACTCTATGCACTTTAAGACTTTTATGATCAGGGTCTATTTTTTCAAGCAAAGCTTTGGCACCTTTTTCTGCAAATTGCTGGAAATGATACACCGCGTATTTATTTTTACCTGCATTTTTACAAAATATCGCCTGCTCATAATCTTCCAGAGCTATATCCCAGAATGTTCCCATAATACCAATCCCTCCTTTCTAATACTTTCAAAGACTTGATTTCCTTCCTCAAGTTTGTTTAAGGTGGTGTACAAAAAGTCAACATCCATTTCATCTCCAACAAAGTTATCTATATATGCTTCTATTTCCACTTTTTCTCTACAGGCAGGCTCTTTATCTGCTTCATGCACTAGACATAAATCCAAATCTGACCTTTCGTTAAATTGCTTTGTTGCAAAAGAGCCAAATAAAATGATTTTTTGCAAAGGAAAATCTTTAGTGCCTATGTTAGCAATTAACGTCTCTAAACATTTCACTTTCCTGTTTACTTTAGTGTCCATAAAGGTACTTCCTTCCCGCAAGCGATTACCGCCCACTCACAAAAGCATTCCTCACCCGTGAAACTACATAACCACTGCCGCCCCTGCCATGTACGTCTTCAACCATCGACAGTATAAGCAATGGGTTTTCCTCATGTTCATCGGCAGTCATTAATACAAACCAGCCAATTTCAGTGCCTGTGGTATCATCTTGCGTTAATTTTATCTCGGCGGTGCCTGTTTTTCCTGCAAGGGTTTCTCCTGCAATTCTTGCGTTGCGGCCTGTACCATAATCCACTGAAAATACTAGGCTTTCCAGCACAATATTTGCCGTTTCGGGCGAAAAAGCACCTGGTATCCATATTTGTGGGGCATTATCGTAAATCAACCGTGGCGCAATGATATTGCCGCTGGTTACAAACGCGCCATAAATGGCGGCGATGTGCACGGGGTTCATGAGTATTTCTCCTTGCCCATATCCGCTATCGGCTAATTGAATGTCTGATGTAATTTCGCCCGTGCGTGAAACGATGGAAGAAAACAACCCATATTCAAGCGGTATGCGTTCTTCAAATCCTAAACCCCTTAACCCATCCGCAAATGCTTCCGCGCCAATTCTTAAAGTGGCTTTGGCAAAATAAATATTATCAGACCATGCCATCGCGTTGTTTAGATTGGCTGGGCCATCGTATTCTGTAACCGTCGTGACAAAGAATCTGCCCCAGCTCTCGTCTTGCTGCCAACGCAGACCGCTTCTGCCAAAGTTTTCATTCGCGTAAAAAAATCCACCTTCAATTCCAATGGCTGCCGTCAACGCTTTCATTGTTGAACCAGGGCTGAATGTTGCCCTAAAGCGATTGAATAAGGGCAAGTCTTCATCCTCAACCAACGCGTCCCATACGCTGGTGGTCATACCGCGCACAAAATCATTGGGGTCATATGATGGTGTACTCACAAGGGCAAGCACTTCGCCAGTGATGGGATTGGTGGCAACAGAGGCACTTTTGTCGGTGGTAAACACATTGTAGAGATAGGCTTGCATTTCAGCATCAATGGTCAAATGTAGATTTTGTCCATTTTCGGCAGGTTGTACAGCTAAAGTGGTGCGTCTATTGCCTTGGCTGTCTACAATGAATATTTCACGCCCATCTCTGGCGCGTAGTTGTTCTTCAAATATGCTTTCTAGCCCAGCCCTTCCGATGACGCTATTCATATGATAGCCATACGCCGCAAGGGTTTCCAGTTCTTCTGCATTGATGTTTTGTGTGTATCCGACTAAATGTGCGGCACTTCTGCCTAATGGATAGTATCTGACAGTGGCACTGCTAATCATGATGCCCTGTACTGTTAGCAATTCATCTATTAAATCCTGTGCATTACTGGAAATGGTGCGCAACAAAACAAATGTATCGTCTCTTACATATGAAGCGTTTAATCGCCTGTGAATACCTTCTGGGGTCATTTCCAGTAGTGCGGCAATTGTTTCAATGTCTTCTAAAACAAGGATGGCTTCCTCCTGCATTCTGCCTGGCACAAATCCGACAGCCGAAGCGGGCCCTGGGCCAGCCAGCATCACCCAGTTTCTATCATAAATGCGTCCGCGCTGTGCAGGCAGAATATTGACCCGTATTCTATCACTTTCGCCAAGTTCTGGAAAAATCATGTTTGAAGACCAGAGCAATTCGTACCTGTTGTTGGTGGTATTGAACTCAAAAATAGCCCGTTGTTCGTGCGTGATTTCCCCTGCCGCGGTGTCCATGCGCAGGGTGTAGTTGACAAATTGGCGGCCTGGTCTTTCGGGGACATCGGCGACGCTGTCTATGGCAATTTCTATATTGGTTGCGCCAATGCCTTCATAGATATTTCTGTTTCTTTCGATAAAATCCGCTTCTGAAATCGTCTCTTGGCTTATTTCTGTAAGGAAGCGATACATATGTTCAAACTGGCCGTTTTCTATATGCGAAAAGTATATTTGCAGCACTTCGTCGGGTGGCATTGGGTCTGGTGTAACAGCAAAAACACCCTCAAAGGGTAGCTCTAAGGAAATAGGCAATGGTAAAGGAGACGAGCGCAACGCAAAGCCAACCACAACAATGACGGTGACAGAAACCAATGCAAATAAAAGCAATGCATATTTTTTTGAAGCACGTTGTTTTTTATTTTTGCGTCTGGGGATGTCGGGGCGTTGGCGCGGAATCCTTTGTTCATCTAATCTGTTCATACTCAACCATCCTTATCTCACAAGCGTATTCAACGGTGTGGGTCTTGCGGTTTCTATTTCAGGTACTAAAAAAGCGTGAATAATATCCCTGGCGATTAATGTAGATGCAGACGGCATTACCCTTGTATCACCAAATGGAATGTTAACGTAAATGGATATTTGTGGGTTTTCAAATGGCGCGTATCCACCAAAACTGGTGTGGGATGGTCTGCTTCCTGTCTGTTCAGCAGTGCCCGTTTTACCTGCGACTTGCACAGGAAAATCTCTGAAATGGCGCGCCGCCGTACCTGCGCCCTGTGTGGCTTGCAACATGCCGTTTTGTATGGCTGTCCAAGTGCTGCTGGATATTTCCATACCTGTATCATCGGGCACAGGAATGCTTTTGTGTACGATATTGCCTTGGTGGTTTTCTATCGTGTCTACTAGATGTAGCGGCAGACGTGCGCCATTATTGGCTATTTGCGCAAAGTATCTAGCCATCATTGCGGCAGAATAATTATTATAGGACTGTCCGATGGCTGTGCGTATCGTATCGCCGTCAAACCAACCGCGTTGATTACTTGGTGCAATGGGGTCGCGGCTCAGATGCAGAAAATTTTTAAGTGATGGAGATGCCATGATATTGGGGGTGTTGTCTCGGTTAAAATCATCTGCAAGTTCGCCAATTTCCACACCTGTCCGCTCATTGAATCCAAAAAACGCCATGTATTGATTGAGTACTTCTATACGCTGCGATGGTGTGTTTCCTAACCGAAACGCGGTTTCAAAAAAGAAATAATTGCAGGAAATCGCAATGGCTTGGGTGACATTCACACTTTCCCCCCGGCTAAATATACAACGTGCCGCCGGTCTTCCTGCGCGTGTAAATGTAGCCCTGCAACGTATTGTAGACAGCGGTGCGATAATGCCATGTTCAAGCCCCGCCGCCGCCGTCACCATTTTAAAAGTAGACCCAGGGGCTCTGGCTTCTCTAAATGGTCGGTTGACCATCGGGTGTGTGGGGTCGGCACTGTTAATGCGAAAAAAGTATTCTGCATCAATACCATTTGCCAGTCTATTGTTGTCATATGAAGGGTAGCTGACTGCCGCAAGCACTGCCCCAGAATGTACGTCTACGACGACGATAGACCCCGTGGCTGGGTCTATATTTGCCATTTGCGGAGTAATTTCACCGATGCGTAACTTTTCTATGATAAGTGCAGTGGCTGTTTCTTGGTTGATGCGTGTATCAAATGCATTATAATCAGACAAAATCCCGATGTCTACCATTGTTGCAAACATCATGGCAGGAGTGATTTGTCCGGAATCTATTCCGTCTGTTAATAGTTCAATAATTTGTGCCCTGTCCGATGGTGTTGCTTCTGGGAAATGGGTCAATACATACTGGCGTAAATCATACGCGGCACTGTCGCTTTCTGCTTCCATGATAGCGCGTACAGGAATCCATCCTGCACGCAAAAGATTATTGAACACATGGTGATAGGTGATACGTTCCTCTCTAGGGTCGTTGCTTTGCAGCCGTCGTATCGCCATTTCTGTCAGATAATCTTTCAAAATATAATATGTTTGTATTTGCATTGCCGCATCAATGGTCAGAAATACATTGTTGCCTGGTATGGATGGCACGGTTTCTGGAATAATACCCACTTGGCGGCCTGTAGACGGGTTGACATCCACGGTTTGGATGCCTTGTACCCCACGCAAATGGGATTCCATTGACCTTTCTAAGCCTGTTTTTCCAATGACATCATCGTGTGCATAATCAGGGTTGGCTGCAAGCTCTTCCGCATTGATTAACCCGACATAGCCCAGCATATGAGAAAAGTATTTGCCTTGAGGGTAGTAACGGACAGTGCGGAGTTCTATGCCAACACCGTTAAAAAAGTCGTTTTGCTCCATGATTGCGGCGATAGTATAGGAAGAGACATCGGTAGCCAGTACAAGTACTTGAGGTCTAAACCGCCGTTCAAAAATCATTGTACGAAAGTTTAAAATACGCCTGGCATCTGCGTTAGACAGTGCTTCATCTATACCAAACCATGTGCGCAAGTATAAAAAACTTTCGGCGGCGGTGGCTGTTTCGGGGTTGGGTATCGCCATGTCATCTTTCCAGCGGAATTCTCGGCTTTGGCTATCGCCCAGCGTAAATTCGTATGGCCAATCGGTAGTCATTGGAAAGTGATTTTCAAAATTTTCATTGTGGCGTTCAAATAATTCTGTCAATTCAAGCAGTGCTTCATTGGAAATGGTTTGGGTCGGGTTAAACGTGACGACATGAACGGGAATGTTAATGGCCAGCGGTCTGCCAAAACGGTCATATATATTGCCCCGTGGTGCGTAAATGGGCTGCGTCACTGTGGTAGTAATCAGTTGCGGCGTATTTGAAATAGGCCCTACAACGATTTGGATATGAAATAACCGTGCAAGCATCACATAAAACAAAGCACCCATTAAAATAAGCAGCCATAGTATGCGATGTGTAATAAATCGGTGTGATAGATTGGCGGTGTCTTTGATTAGTGTGTGCATTGCGGTTTTACCTTTCATATGGATAAATTCTTACATGTGTAATATTATATCCATATCTTACATTTGTAAGACTTATGTGTCAAGAATAATCAAAAAAGCCACTAACCAGTACAATTGACCAAGTTAGTGACCAAGATAATTAATGCATTAATATATTCCCTTATACTCCAAAATCGAAAGCGCAATACGTGCCGCCACGCTTCCCCCTGCGCTATCCTCCCCTTGAATATACGTGGCAAAGATACTCGTTTGTCCATTGTTTTCCACAAATCCAATAAACCAACCATCTGTAAATTTGTCACCTATTATACCTGTACCCGTTTTCCCGTATAACATAGCCCCATTGTTTTCAGATAACCGCAACGCGTCTTTCAAGTGGCTAAAATGTTCAGCCTCAAATGCAGTATTATTATGGTGTAAATTCCTTAATAATTTCACCTGTTCCACTGGCGATATCCGCAAAGATGAATGATTCCAAAAACTTTCAATGCCTCCTGCTGCATTGTGATTTCCATAAGACAAATCGGCTAAATATGCGCCAAGTCTTTGAATACCAACCTGTACGTCGTTATCCTGAAAATACCAATTCACAGAATACTGCATCGCTGATATTAAATCATGGTCACGCTCCCATGATTCAAATGGCTGTGCTGTGCCATCCCATACACGATGCGTGTCATTGATATCCAAAACACCTGTTTCCAAAGCAATCAATGCGCTGATTATTTTATAAGTTGAAGTAGGGGACACCCTGGTTGTACTCATGCTTCTGTTATACACGGTAAAAAATCCATCATTCACATTGTAAAGCACAAAACTTCCGTTAAAATCACCAAAAAAACCAGATAAGTCTACATACTGTACATTATCCGTTTGAAAATGAAAGTGGTTGTTGTCACTGCCACTGGCAAACGCAGAAGCCATAGGTATTTTACACAAAACAAACAACCCCATCAGTACAAACAGGCAAATACTTTTTGTTTTCAGCAAAAAAGAGTCTGTCGTATATGATGCAATATGCTGAATACGTCTAAATATTTGCGGTTTAGAGCCACCCATGTCTGCCGAAAAAATAGGTCTTGATGTATGAGAGAACAAGTAATTTAACAACGCTTTTCCATAGCCGCTATGCAACGCTTTCGGCAGCATTGCTAGCACAGAAGCATCACATGCCAATTCTCTTTCTAAGCGCATTTGTTTAAAAACAAAATAAACCAGCGGGTTAAACCAGTAAATCATTTGAAATAAACACATGATGACATTGATTTGAATATCTTTACTCTTACAGTGTGATAACTCGTGCAATATGGCATAGTGCGCATCACTAGCTGACAGCGTCTTTGTAGGTAATATAATGCGTGTTTTGAAAAATCCCACCGTCATCGGCGTTTTTATCAAAATGGAAGTGCCAAGCAAAATATGGCTCCTGATACCAGCCTCAGTTTTGCAACGTGCAAACAATGAAATAAGTGCTTCATCTTCAACAGGTTTGACAGATTCTATAATCAAACGTAAGTTTTTGTTGCCTAAAAATATGATTACTGTGCAGGCAATCACGCCCGCAACCCATAATGCAAAAAGAATCATCGGCAGATATCCCTGTGACGAACCCTCTACAGATATCGCAAAATCCTGCATCCAGCCCCTGCTATAAGCAGAATAACCGCCTACATTTCCAGCCACTCCTAAATCAAAACGCATGATTTCCATTGGGCTTGCCATATTCAACGGCGCAATAAAATGGCTTGGAACTAGCGGAATAGTGAGTAAAATAAAAAATAACAACCCCAAATTATACTGCCATCTTGCCGATATATGATTTTTAACCAGCTTTTTCACCAACAAAATAATCAATATGCCCATAGACGATACCAAAGTAGTTATCAAAAAATATTCCACAAAGGCATTCACCGAATCACCTGCCTAACTTATCATCCAAAATACGCCTAAGCGCGGTGATATCATCATCAGAAAGTTTATCCTGCGCTAATAAATTGACCACCATCGCATCGAATGCACCATTATAAAAACGATTAAGGAAGCTGTCATTTTCCTTCGCCAGTATCTCTGATTCTTTTATCAGCGGGGTATATACAAATACGCGGCTGCTTTTTTCATATTGAAGCGCGCCTTTTTTAACCAGCCTGGAAAGCAAAGTGTGTATTGTTTTGGGCTTCCACGATGTAGATATTTCTAGTTTTTCAACAATTTCATTGGTATTAAGGGGTTGGTTTGCTGCCCAAATCACTTTCATGACTTGGTATTCGGCATCTGATATGTCGGGTGTTAAAAAGCGCATAATCGCTGACTCCTTTACTCTTACGTGTGTAATATTATTGTAACATGTTATTTCTGCCCGTCAACTTGATAAATTTCCAAAACAATAAATAATCACCACCATATGCGCATAAGTTTATTACAACGAGAAAGGGGCGCATATCATGAAACAAATCACCCATGAAAATATAAAACAACTAGACATTTCAACAGGCGGCGGCATCACCAGCGAACGCACCCGCATAGACACAATCAATCACCCTATTTTAGTGGTAGGTCTTGGCGGCACAGGCACTGATGCGCTTCTGCGCCTTAAATACCAAATCAACCGCCGGTTTAAACTACCCGACAACCCAATAACCAAACAAAAAAAGCAAAAACCAGACAATATAGAATACTTGGCATTTGAAACCAACGAACATGACAAGAAGAAATATAAAGGCATTAGCCTAGACCCCTATACCGAAACGGTGCTGCTATCCAACGCCGGAATCGGCTCTATTTTAAACAACCGAAGCACATTGCCCGACTATATAAAAGACTGGCTTGCGCCAGAGCTAACGATAACCGACGGCACAAAAGGTGCCAGCGGCAACCGCCAAGCAGGACGACTTTTGCTGTTTGAAAAAATCAACACCGCCATTGACGCAATAGACAGCAAAATCCGCAACTTACGCACCGACCAGGAAAATAAACTGCTGGTGTTTTTATTGTCTGGGCTTTCGGGCGGCACGGGCGGCGGTATGTTTATGGATATTGCGTATATTATCCGTGGGCTAATGGAGCGCGACTATGGAAGCAAAGGCGTAGACAAAGTAGAAATCATGGGGTATTTGTTCACTCCCGATGTCAATTTGGCTGGCAACCATTTAAATATCCACACAGAAGAATACATCCAGCGCAATGGCTATGCCGCGCTAAAAGAACTGGACTACTGGATGAATTTAGAAGAACGCATGGGCGAGCGGTTCAGCCAAAAATATGGCACACGGCTGGAAGTCAACAGCGGGCTTGCGCCTTTTAATTTATGTCATTTAGTCAGTGCCAGTAATATCGACGGGGTTTTTCTACGTGGTGCATATGATTATTGCATGAATGTGACGGCTGAAAATATTGTAAACTTTCTTGCGCTGGAAGACAAAGAAAGCGGTCAGGAATTTGCCATTCAAGATTATCACAGCAATCTACTTGCCAACATTGGCACAATGAAAAGTAACTTGCCACCAGGAATGCCCCAATCTGCCAACTTTGTCTATAATATCATCGGTGCGTCGGCGGCGGTTTTGCCCATGGAAGGCATCAATGCCTATCTGGCATACGCGCTTTTCCGCGCGCTTACGCCCATGCTTGATGCCATTCCCGACGACCACGGTCTAAGCCAATTTGTGCAAGCCGCCAAACTCGACATCAATGCCATTGGCGCGGAATTTCAGTTGCCGTCAATCAAATTAGACTATGCCGAAACAGATTACTACAGCTATACCAATGTGATAAAAACAGGGCGCGTAAACATAGACGAAAAACTAACCGAGCAATACAACACAGCAAAACGGGTGCTAAGCAACCCACGTACGATGATTGCAAAAATACTTGATACCGCAAAAACAGAACTCAAAACGACGTTTATAAAATACGGCCCGATGTATACATCCCACTTGATGGCAAGCGACCGCCACCCCTGCTTGCTTGCACGGTTTGAAGCCTGCCAGCAGCATCTGCGGGAAAAAATCGCGCAGCTTACAGAAGAAATTGACGCGCTAGAAATATCCGCATCCACACGCCTAGTTGAAGCAAGGCGTGCCATGTTTTTATCCAAAGAGCCAAAGAAAAATGCATATATAGAAGCAAAAATAAAAGTATACCAAGCTTGGCTAAGCCGCGACTGCTTCACGGCACTGATTGACGTATACAAAGAAATAAGCAAAGCACTGGAAGCAGAAAACGACAAATTTTACGCGGCATATGTAGAAATTCTGCATGAGTTAAATGATATCTTGTCAAACAACGCAAAACTAATCTTATCCAACCGCCCCATTTCAGCAGAGCAAAAAGACTACCACTGGGATATCCTTGAAGTCGCTGACACGGTGCATGAAATTGACGGCATATTTACAGAAACAGACACATTGGCGCGAGACTTCGCCAAAATGCTTTTGGAAGAATCGCCACGCTTTTTGCAGGATAACCAACTTAATATCACAGGCGCGTTGTCCGATTTTGTGTATCACCAGTTTAGTAAGCTGCTTTCACGTGCGATGCCGGATTTCTTAAAATTAAAGCATGGCGGTGACCGTATCATTGCGCATATCATTGAAGGGGAAATTGCACCGCGCCTGTTCCGTGACGCAAAGCCTGTGTTTAATTTGGACAATGCATCGGGGTTATTCAACTTCCCAAGCTATGGCATGGTGAGTGTGCCTTGGAACGCGCCAGATGTCTTGCGCGGTATCGAAGCCTATCAGCAACATGCACTGTCAGGGCTGCATTTTAACATGCGCAAAAGCAATATCACCGACCGTATTTTTTGGCTAAATACCCAAAACGGAATCCCCCTATTTGCCTACACGCCAATCAAAGTATACGAAGAATTATACGAGCGCACAATCGCCACAAAAGAAGGCGTAGGGCGGCATTTAGCCATGAATGACAATGAAAATTGGACATCGCTGCCGTCGCCCATTCCCGAATCACTGTGGGGCGACACCTACAAAAACCCCCGCCAAAAAGCCTTAAACGACGAAGCGCGACAAGTTTTCCAAAAAGGACTGAAAAACGGGAGCATCATAGAACGTGACTGCCGCTTTATATGCATTCAAACAGAACATTTTGACCCAAGCCGTTACAACTTTGACGTAAAATCGGATTTGAAAACACTGTACGCCTTGCTGGATGAACTAAACATGCTAAAAGAAAACGGTTTAACCAAAGTCAATGAGACAATCATTTTCAACAGCACCACAATGGAAGAAGCTTGCGCCCATTTTTTGCGATGCCCACGGCTGATTGCACTGGTCACATCTGAAAATGTAAAATACGCAAAATTATCTGTCGTGCTAAAAAATTTGCAAGCATTGCTGGTAGAAAACGACCGCGAAAAAAATCAAATAGACCAATTTTTAAAAACCCTGGTATACGAAGCCATTGTCAAACGCGGCGCGTACTATATTTACGAAAAACAACTGGAAGAAGACCCTTGGCAGCCCTTTGTCAACCTCATAGACAACGCCGACTACCCCGAATATGAAATGTTTCAAACCTACAAAAGCCTCAGCGAAGCACAACAGCAAATTTTACAAAAAAAGACCAAGCCCGAAACTTGGTCTGAAGAAAAGCTGATTATCAATTTAAAAAAGTGGCAGGGTAGAATCGCCGTACGCAAAAACCATTTAGACCAAGACATGTACAAATTGCCCAACGGGGCTAAAATGTATGTGTTTTACAGGAATATGCTGCTGAGGTTAAATGCGCAGGTGTTTGCGGTGGAGGGCTAGACTGTTTCCAGCAGCTTTGCAACAGTGCCTGTGCCGGCAGACAGTGTTGCAAACAATGTTTCAATTTTTTCTGCAAGCCCTGCTTCGTACAAATCTACACCAAAAGTGGATGCGTCAGACAACATTGGCTTGAGGTCTACTTTTGCACCAAAGTCCAGCCCATCTAATGCCGTAAACGCCTTTGGCATTCTTGGGTCTGGGCTTATTTTCATTGCCGCGCCAGTATCATCCTTGCCCATTAAATAGCGCAGCCACAATGCAATAAATACGGGCGCGGCTTTTAAATCGGCGATGGGCATTCCGCGCTCTTTTCTTTCTTTTAACGCAACACCAAACCGTACAGGCACTTTTTGTGACGTATCACAGGCAATGCGCTCGGGTGCGTCTGGGATGAATGGGTTGGGGAAGCGTTCTGTTAAAACGGTGTTTAAAAACGCCGCGGGGTCAATGATGCCTGGGTTTTCTACCACGGGCAGTGCTTCTTCTGCCGACTGCTTAATGAGTTTAACCAGCCCTGCATCCTTCATGCATTCCGCAATGGTTGGATACTTTAGCAGCATTCCTGACACCGCTAAAATCGTATGCAGTGGGTTTAAGCAAGCGCACACCTTCATTTGATCCATTTTGCGCACGGTTTCCCTGTCTGTTAAATATGCCCCTGCTTTTTCCAGCGGCGGGCGGCCATTGGGGAAGTTGTCTTCAATAATCAGATATTGTGCAGATTCTGCATTTACAAAACTGGACACAAAGGTATGTTTTTTAGTTTCATTTATTTCTGTGGCTGTAAAGCCGTCTTTTGCCAACATTTCAGCAACGGCGGCTGATGGGCGTGGGGTGATTTTGTCAATCATTGTCCATGGATATGCCATGGATTTTACATAATCAACAAATGCTGTAGGGACTTGCGCTGCGTCCGCCCATACCTGTGCAATGGCTTCTACTGCCTTTGCAAGCTGTGTGCCGTTTTCTGCAAAATTGTCCATGGAAACCAATGCCAGTGGCTTTCCGCCTACATCAAAACGTGCATACAATCCTGCAACCACTTGTTCTAATGCTGTTGCGGCATTGGCTGGGCTTGTACACACTTTGGCAGCATCCACCGCATAGCCTTTTTCTGTAATAATCGTGCTAATCATTTGCAAACTGGGCGCGGCAATGATTTTGCAAAGCCTGTCCAAATTTTGAGTGAATGCATCGGCAATGCTGGCGATGACACGTTTGTTTAAATTTCCGTCGGCTTTTAGCGTGACCCCCAGCGTTAAATTATCGTATGGCTGGAATGCACCTGCGATAATTTCCTCGTCATATGCTTCATATGCGATGATGCCTGTATCGGTATGCCCTGCATTCAGCAAGTCTTGCTGCAAGCTGGCCACAAATATACGGAAAATATTGCCCGCGCCAATTTGCAGCCATGTGGGTGCCGCTGTTGTGGTATCCTGCATTTTTGGTATGTCAAACTGCGGCAGTTCATAATCTGTTGGCCAAGCTTGTTTGAGTCCTTCTCTTGTCAGTGTCATTTTGTCCCTCCGTTTTCTCTATCAATCGCTTCCCAAAGCCCCAGTAAATAATTCGCGCCCAGCGCACGGTCGTACAGTCCATATCCTGGGCGGCCTTTTTTGGTGGTTTCATCCCAAATCATACGCCCATGGTCGGGTCTTACCCAGCCTTTATAGTTTACGTCGTGCAGTGCTTTGATAATATCATACATATTTAGCGACCCATGGCTGGACAGATGCGCCGACTCATAAAAATCGGTATCACTTTCAAAGCGTAAATTGCGCACATGGGCAAAATGAATGCGTCCTTCGCTGCCAAATTCACGAATCATTGCCGGAATATCCGCACCTTTTTTCGCCCCCAGTGAACCTGTACAAAGGGTCAATCCATTGTGCGGGCTTGGGTGCAAATCTAAGTATTTGCGTACATTGTCACGGCTGATAATCAGTTTGGGCAAACCAAAAATGGGAAGCGGCGGGTCGTCTGGGTGTACTGCCATTTTGATATCACATTTTTCTGCAACGGGGATGATTGCGTCTAGGAAATATTTCATGTTTGCATAGAATGTTTCGGTGGTCATGCCTTCGTATGCTTTTAATGCTTCGTTGATTTTTTTCATACGCGCGGGTTCCCAGCCAGGCATTTCATAGGCGTCAGACTCTGTTGCATAACGTTCGGCCAGTGCCTCTGGTGTGATGTTTGCCATGAAATCGGCTTCGTACTTCATTGTATTTGAACCATCGGGCAGATAGTAATATAAATGGCTGCGCGCCCAGTCAAGCACGGGCATCATATTATAGCAAATGCACTTGATACCGTATTTTGCAAGGCGTTCTATGGTGGTGATGTAGTTGGCTATTTTTTCATCTCTGCCAGACGCGCCCAGTTTGATATCCTCGTGAATGTTTACACTTTCGATAACCTGCACTTCAAGCCCAGCGGCTGAAATGGTTTCTTTCATAGCCTTTATACGGTCTTCCGGCCAGGCTTCGCCAGCGGCTTGGTCAAGCAGACTGGTGACAACGCCAGTCATCCCGGGAATTTGGCGGATATCTTTGAGGCTGATGGGGTCTTGTCCCTCGCCAAACCATCTAAATGTCATTTTCATTATACAAACACTCCTTTATGGACGCTTTAGCTCGTCCTCGATATCGGCGATGATAAGTTCCAGTTTTTCACTCTTCACATTATGCTTGACTTCCAGCTCTTCTTTCACACCTTCAAGCAATCTCAACAATTTTTTTTGAACAGAATCGTATTGTCTGTCCGACATACCCATGCCGCCACCTCCTTTTAGATTTTTTCTAGGACATATTATACATGAAAATGTCCTGCAAATGTAAAATTTATGAAATGTTTTAAAAAATCAAATAAATTAACATGACGGGAAATAATATGCAAATAACCACAATGAATTGGACATTTTCAAATGAATATGCCATAATACACTCGTTTTTTGAATTTGCATAAAAATGGAACACCGAGTAAACTATCGTTAGCACTCACCAATGATGAGTGCTAATAAAACGCTGGCGAATCTATAAATCTCAAGGAGGTATATGTATGAAACTTCAACCCTTATGCGACCGTGTCGTTATCAGACAGTTGGAAGCAGAAGAAACAACCAAGTCAGGCATTGTTTTGCCCGGCACAGCAAAAGAAAAACCACAACAAGCTGAAGTAGTCGCCGTTGGCCCAGGTGGCGTAGTAGACGGCAAAGAAATTAAAATGGAAGTAAAACCAGGCGATAAAGTCATTTATTCAAAATACGCCGGTACAGAAGTTAAATTAGAAGATGAAGAATTTATTATTGTAAAACAAAATGACATTTTAGCAGTAGTCATATAGGAGGGCAAAGAGACATGGCAAAACAAATCAAATATGCGATTGATGCACGCACCGTACTTGAAACAGGTGTAAATAAATTAGCAGATACAGTCAATATTACATTAGGCCCTAAAGGCCGCAATGTTGTGCTGGATAAAAAATATGGCACCCCATTAATCACCAACGACGGCGTGACTATTGCAAAAGAAATTGAATTAGAATGCCCATTTGAAAACATGGGTGCGCAGCTTGTCAAAGAAGTGGCTACAAAAACAAATGACGTGGCTGGCGACGGCACAACAACCGCCATCGTTTTGGCACAAGCCATGGTACGTGAAGGCTTGAAAAATATTGCAGCCGGTGCAAACCCCATTATTTTGCGCGGCGGTATGCAAAAAGCGACCGATTCAGCCGTTGAAGCCATCCAAGGCATGAGCCAAACCATTGACGGCAAAAACCATATTGCAAAAGTGGCAGCTATTTCTGCCGCCAGCAAAGAAGTAGGCGACATGATTGCCGAAGCCATGGACAAAGTATCCAGCGACGGTGTCATTACAGTAGAAGAATCTAAAACCATGTTTACCGAGCTTGAACTGGTAGAAGGTATGCAATTTGACCGTGGATACCTGTCTGCGTACATGTGCACAGATATGGAAAAAATGGTTGTAAGCCTAGACAATCCTTATATCTTAATCACAGACAAAAAGATTTCAACTGTGCAAGAAATTTTGCCAGTGCTTGAGCAAGTGGTGCAAACAGGTGCAAAGCTTGTCATTATTGCCGAAGACGTGGAAGGCGAAGCACTCACTACATTGGTACTCAATAAACTGCGTGGTACATTCAATGTGGCTGCGGTAAAAGCACCAGGCTTTGGTGACAGACGCAAAGCCATGCTTGAAGACATTGCCATCTTAACAGGCGGTCAAGTGATTTCTTCTGAACTGGGCCTTGACCTGAAAGAAGCCACACTGGAATCTTTAGGCCGTGCAAAAACCGTTAAAATTGAAAAAGAAAATACAATCATCATTGACGGCGGCGGCGAAAAAGGCGCGATTGACGCCCGTGTAGCCCAAATCAAAGCACAAATTGAAGAAACCACCAGCGAATTTGACAAAGAAAAATTGCAAGAACGTCTAGCGAAAATGGCTGGCGGCGTAGCGGTTATTAAAGTGGGCGCACCAACCGAAACAGAACTAAAAGAAAAGAAACTGCGCATGGAAGACGCGCTTGCCGCAACCCGTGCAGCCGTTGAAGAAGGCATCATTTGCGGCGGCGGCAGTGCATATATTCACGCATTTGCAAATGTAAAAGGTGTCATTGCCGGCCTTACAGGCGACGAAAAAACAGGTGCAGAAATTGTGCTGAAAGCACTGGAAGCACCCGTGCGTCAAATTGCATACAATGCAGGGCTTGAAGGTGCGGTAATCGTTGACGCGCTAAAGGGCAAAGAAAAAGGCGTAGGCTTCGACGTGCTTACAGAAAGCTTTGTAAACATGGTTGAAGCGGGTATTATTGACCCAACCAAAGTGACACGCAGTGCATTGCAAAATGCGACCAGCGTAGCAGCGACATTGCTGACTACAGAGGCTGTTGTTACTGATATTAAAGAGCCAGAACCACCAATGCCACCGGGCGGCGGCGGAATGGGTATGATGTAGTTGTTGAATGATTTGACATGATTGCATAGTTTTTGCTAGAATAGGGTATAAAAAAGAGAGAACGCTTGGGGCGTTCCCTCTGTAATCGCACAACCGCTAATAAGACGGCGGAGTTGCTTCAAATTTCAAAGCATGAGTCGAAAAAAAGTAACCGACGTCTCCTTGCTACAGGGGTCGGTTATTTTTTTACGCTCTTGACAATCACTATAATCAATCCAATTAAGCCAACAAGGAATAATCCAAATTGTAGCATAACCATCATAGAGTCATAGGACATCGCGGGTATCACCCCTTTCAGTTGAGTATCTCTACCCTCCCTTCGGAAGCAACCCCTTAAAACGTGAAAAGATTCGTACCGCCTATTGCAATGTGCTTGTTGAAATTATAGAGTTAATCACTAAAATTGTAAACCCTTCGCGAAAAATAAGTACCATCAATGTCACCAGGTGGCGGCGGAATGGGCATGATGTAGTTATAACCGCTACAATTCACTATAAAGGGTGCTACATCCCCAGCAACTTTACTTTTTTGGCAGTTGGCTTTATAATCCACACAAGCAAGCCGTGGGCGGTGCATGACTGGATTCCTGTTTAAGTATGAAGGGATGATGGTCACATGACTGTATTACCATTTTCACCGTATGAGTTACTCCAGTTGATTCAGACAGGGATTCTCATATATGTAACTTGGAAAGTCAATAAAAGCACTAACAGTAATAAATGTTCCAACTGCAATAAAACAAGCCACCGCCTCGGCAAAAGGAATGGCTTGTAGTATAAAGATAATTTAACTTTTACTGTCCAGTCATAACCGCTAAACGGTTTGTGACCAAGGGGAACGCTTCCAACAGCGTTCTCTTTTTATTTATGTCCCTATTTTACTCAAGTTATGCTAGAGTGTCAAACAATATTCTCTATTTGCGAAAAATAAATTGTTTATTGTTCCTATTCAACTTCTTGCATTTTGCAAGAAGTTGAATAGGGTCATGGACTATTATGCGCATAAGATTTTACCTGCTTAAATATAATGTCGCAACATATAAGGCTGATGTGAACAAGGTATTTTTTGTATTTTAGGATTAATTTGACAGTGATATATCGACAAAATATTTAGTATGTCCAAAATAGATTTAATTTATACATGTTTATTTGCATTTGCTACCCGTATAATTAAATTTGACAATGAATTACATTGTACAAAAATTACTTAAAAAGGGAGGCTTTTTTCTTATGGAAAAAAGAAGTTTCAAAAGACGTATAGTTGCGTTGCTGATGGCAGCAATTATGGTAATTACCGCGTTTCCTGTAATGGTTGCGGCGGATGTGGCTGATTCTCAGCTGAATGTTTTTTCTTATGTGATGGGTGTAGGTACATCTGATGTGCAAGATGTAGTTGCTGTAGCGTTTGATGTTACTGGGGTATCATCTCCAATAACAGCTACACAACAAGCCGTTTTGACAATAGCAAGTGGTGCTGTAAATGAGGCATTTAGTACTTATCGCGCGTCAAATACAACCACATATGAAGCACTTTGGCTCATGATGGTTGAAGCTGCGACGGATGCGATACTTGATGCGTACGACGCTGGTGAAATTGAAGACGAACATTTGGATATATTTGCCTATGACCTTTGGTTTATCATTGAAATTTTTGAAATGGTAAAAGCGTGCTATGATTATGAAGGCTTTGTATCTGCAAGAGCTTTTGTTGGTTTTGAGTTAGGTGTAGCTCTTGGCAATCGTTTTGGTGATTTTTGGGGAATATGGGAGCAAATCCCTCAGAGTACACCACTTGTATGGTCAATCTCAAGACTGGGAACAGACCCAACAGATGACCCAACAGTTCCAACAGACGATCCAACAGCTCCGATAACACCACCAGTATATCCAGTACCACCAGTATTTACTCCTGGTTCAAGTGTCAGTGATTCAGCACCAATCCCACAATCAACATCATCAGACCTAGTAATGGCTGCAATCACAGTGGCTGGCACAAGTGCAGATGTTCGTATTGTAGCAAATCGCGCAACAGTTCAGCTTGATACTGATGCAATTGACAGCATCGTTGACGCTGGCGATGTAGCAGAATTTGACCTAAGCGGTTTAGACGTAGTTTCTGCTGGTCTTCCAAGAAATGCACTGCGTGCATTTGCAGCAGAAGGCATGAGCCTTGAAGTGATTCTTCCACAAGGCGCGATTGCACTTGATGCAGACGCACTGGCAGACCTTGCTTCATCAGTGCACACATCAAACGTTATCTTCCGTATTAATGAAGTAGCTACAACACAATTACCAGAATCTTTTGTAGCACGTATACCAGTAGGTGCTACCATTCATCAAGTAAACATTAGCGCAGGTTCAAGATCATTTAGAAACCTTGATGGTGCTATGGCAGTTGCACTTCCAGCAAGTGCCAGCGATGAAGTATTTGCGCTTGGTACATCTGGTGCGCGTCAAGTTGGCGCAGGTGTAGTTGTAGGTAATGCCAATGTTCTAGTCGCTTTAGACGCAGAGTTTATTGGCAGCTATCTAATCTTTGACGTAGATGCACTTGGTTTGTTTATTGTAGGTTAATCAATAAAAGCATAACCAAATAAAAAAACACCCACAGCCAACAATCGTAAGCGTCAAACATCGAGGAACATGTAAAAAGCAATGAAAAAAAGATACACTCCCAACATAAAACATGAGGGAGTGTATTTTTATGCGAAAAAGAGGAAACGGAAACTGTTTATCATGCGGAGTAAAGCTATCCAACAAGCCAACAGGTAGGAAACGCCTATATTGCAGTAAAGAATGTTCGGGAAATTACCGAAAACAAGATCTACGAGAAGATAACTACAAAAATTATAAAGAAAAACACCGTGGAGGCACGGCAGTCTGTGCCTATTGTGGTATAAAATTTATGAGAAAAGAAAACTCAATTAAAACCTGCTGTTCAAATACCTGCCAACAAGCCAAAAGCAGAATGCCAGAAGTAGTTAAACTCAATGAAATGTTTTTTAATGATTCAAAGGAAACGAGTTTTATTGATGTAAGAGCATGGGCACTTGAAAGATACCATGAGGGTTATAGACGTGCATCAATTACCGAGGCGTTAAACTTAAATAAACGTACCTTGGCACGGTGGGCAAACCGATATAACAAAGATGACAAAGGAAACTGGAGAAGGACTGATAGGAGTCTGTCCAGTGGTTACGGTACTTATGGGGTAATTAAAACAAATAGTCAAGAAAAATGGCTAGAAGGATTGCGAATAAAATATGAGATAGACGAATTTACAGGAAACAATATATTTACTCATAAAACTATACGGCTGGTCTGCGGACTAACGCCACGATCTAAAAGTGCAGATAGTCTATCTCTTATTGTCCAAGCTAGGCTCGGCATGAATCCAGCAGAAGATACGGTCATATATGTATTTGTTTCAAAAGAAAGA
>Ga0131853_10001000_pt1 | contig 51372 bp, 43 predicted proteins | sample TergutLab28metaG_FD_92764 | JGI IMG/M metagenome (GOLD analysis project Ga0131853, IMG submission 92764) | Labiotermes labralis P1 segment gut microbial communities from Petit-Saut dam, French Guiana - Lab288 P1 (version 2) (version 2) | ecosystem: Host-associated > Arthropoda: Insects >...
CGACTGTCAGGGCAATTTCGGTAATGCGTGCCTCCCCCGATTGTTCAAGGGCCTCAAAGGCAGCATCAAGCACCGACTGCATTATGCTCATCTCATGCATCTTATGCCACGTCCTCTTCTGTGGTTTCTGCCGTTTCGGTACGCGGCTTGCGAGCCTCGCGCGCCTGAATGCGCTTTTTGGCAGCCTCTGCCTGCACCTTCAGCTTTTCGCGCTTTGCCAGCTTGTCCTTGCTATCGGTGGGCGCATTGTCATACATCAGCATGTCATCATAGGCCTCGACATACTGCTCATCGATACGATGAGGCAACAGGAAACGCGCCGCCACAAGGCCACCTTCATACAGCACCAGCAAGGCAAGTGCCAAGGCAAGCATGGTCACCGGCCCGCGATCAGGCGTAATGACAGCGGCCAGCACAAACAGCACGACATAAGCCGTGCGCCAGGCTTCACGCAAGCTGGGGTACTTTATAACATTAAGCCCAATGAGAGCAAAGACAATCAGCGGCAGCTCGAAGCTAATACCAAAGGCAAGCAGCAGCAAGCTCACACCTGCCAGCCATTCCTGAGCACGCGGAACCTCGAAGGTATAGGCCGTGTGTTGCGCCACCAGCCATTCAACCGCCGTCGGCAAGATGAAGAAGTAGGCAAACAAGACACCGGTCACAAAGAGGACAATCGCTGCCACGATGGAAGGGAAAATCCACTTACGCTCGCTTTTCTTAACCGCAGGCGCAAAAAAGGCAAAAATATGATAAATCAGCAGCGGACTGGTGACTATCAAGGCACCATAAACACCCACTGTAAAGCGGTAGGTCATGGCATCAAAAATACCCATGACGGCAAAACGTCCATCGGGCAGATGCGGAAAAACGTCGCGAAAAAAGACGTTCATGATTTGTAGATGTATCGGCTCCCAGTAAAAAAGGAAGCTGAGCGCAAAGAGCACCAAAATGTAATTGGTCAGACGCTTGCGCAGCTCATTAAAATGAGCAAAAAAGGGTATCGATTTGGCATCCTTGAAAAAGGTTGCGCCGGCGACCTGCTTTTTTTCAGGCATAGCTAGGAACCTTGCCCTTCAGATTGCGGAGTCTGACCAGCGTCCCCTGCAGGTACCGCCGCAGCAGACTCGAGGCTTGCCCAGATGCTGCCGGCAGAGCTGCTTGAAACCGCTGCTGGCGTAGCTGCCACAGGCGGCTGCACCACGGCAGCTGTAGGGGCAGCGACCGCGGCTGGAGTTTCTGCTGCAAGCGACGTGGCGGCTTCAGGTGATGGATGCGCGGGTTGCTCCGCATAAGAGCTGTCAATGACTGCCTCTGCGGGAGTCTGCTCACTGGCATCAACAAAGTCTGAGGTGGCCGTTAGATTGGCCGGTGCGACTTCGTGGATGGCAGGCGTCGGGACAGTCTGCTTATAGAGGCTTTGACGCTCTGGACTGAGCAAGTCCTTCGTTCCCGTCGTGCCTTTTGCGCCCAGACCGAGGGGGTCTTTGAGCATTTCGAGCTCTTCGGGCGAGATGATTTGTGTGGTGACGACTTCCTGAACTTGGTCGCGGGCTTCGGCGTACATACCCATGGCTTTTTTGACCGTTTTCAGGATTTCTGGGATTTTGTCTGGTCCAAACAAAAGCAGGGCGACGATAACGATAACAACTAATTCTGGACCGCTAATCATCTACCCTGCTCGATTCTACTATGGTTTTACTTTGTGGTTCGTGCGTGCTTATTCAGACGGTGGTACGGCGTCTTCAATCACCGGATCATCCGGATTCTGGTTGGCTCCTGCAGAATCATCTACGTTTGATTCTGCCTGATTTTCGGCGGTGATGCCCTGCTCATCCATTTGCTGCTGAAGCTGCTCGAGGATTTCTGGGGGCAGGTCATCTGCGGTGATGGTCACCGGCTGCTGTGCCGGCTGTGTCCAGCCGTGTATCGCGATGGCAAAGACACCAACGACACTGGCCAGAACCAGACCACCGACAAGGATCCATACCAGAACCTTGACCCACATAGGGCTTCTACTTTTATCTATTGCTTTGATAGGCATATTAACTCTTTACTCTTCGGCGTGTCCGCAGATACTAGTCAGCTGGTACGGCATCTTGAACAGCACCATCGTTGGTACCGTCAGCACCATCGCTAGGCATGACAACATTTCCGTCTGCGTCAAGTGGTGGGTGACCTGCAGGCATTTCGCCCATCATTTCTTCGTCAGAAAGGACAGGAGCGTCACCCATGCCGCCGCCCATGCCACCCATGCCGCCGCCCATTCCGCCACTATTGTCCTGTGGAGGCATTTGCTGCGTAGGTGCGGTATTTACAGTTGGGAGCAAGAATTGGTTTGCTGCCAGAAGACCTGCGAGAAAACCAATCAGCAGGGCAATGATGGCAACCAGAACGACTACCATAGGGGTAAACTCGAAGCCTGCCTGCTTTGCAGGAGCCTTGCGAACGGGGGCTGTGCCCTTCTTTACTGGTGCGCTGCCTTTTTTGGCAGGGGCACCCTTTTTAGCTGGAGCGCCAGCTGGCTTCTTTTTGGGTTCAGGCTTCTTTGGTGCATCAGTAGGTTCGTCACCGTCGAAGAATAAATCATCAGACATTTCAGGGTTCCTTTCATTACAAGGTATTAGTGTTAATGCTGTTGCTAATACTGTCCTATCTTTTTGGCGCAGGTACACACAGCAGGTGCTTGCGTGGGACGACCGCGCTAAAAAGACTCAATTACAACTGCTCAAGTATAGCAAAACAAAAGGAGTTTTACCCCCTTTTTAGCCTTAGTTTTGCTTATGCAGCTCAGGTCTAATAGGGCTTGTCGTCTTTGCTTCGCTCTTCTCTGTCGTGCTGCGAGGGCATTTCCTGAATCGAAGGTAGCCCCTGTTCTTCACGCCACTGCTCATGCACCTTCGAGGCCGCTGGGTTTTTGCTGGGCATAAGGATGTTGCGGGTGTTTTCGACAGCCCATAGCTTGATGCATTCCCAGAGGTTGGCAACGCGGAAGTTAACCGGCCAGCGAAGCTCTGTCTTTTCGCAAATAGTCGACTCTGAGAGCTCTTCCATTTCGCGGCGCAAGTTGCCCAGTTTTTCTTCACGCTTTTCTGGTGTATCGAGCGATATGTCGCGCATGACGGCGTCAACACGCGCCATCGAGACCTTTGCCTCTTCGATACGGTCATGCACGGCATCTGCGGTTGCGTTGTCTATAAGTCCTGACTTACGTTTCATTTCGTTTAGGCGCAAACCTGCTTCATAAGTAACATCAACCAGCTCATCTGGTGGCAGGTGGATGCTTTCATAGTTCATGATGTATTTCCAGGAAGGCTGTACTAGCAGCTCACGGTGTTCTTCCACGGTGGTGGCACGCAGCTTATAGCCATGAGCCTCTGGATTGTCATAGGCGATTGAACCAGGATCTAAGAAGGGCGTCATGGCAGCGATATTGCTGATGAGGCGCTTATCGTAGTCAAATTTTTCGTACAAGTCGCCAATGTAGTCGACATTGTCGAGGACCGACTGTGCGTTTTGCCCCGGTATTCCTATCAAGTAGTAGAGGTCAAAGCGGGTTGCTCCGTAGTCGAAGGCCTGCTTGATGCTCTTTTCGACATCAGCTGTTGTGTAGTGACCCTTGCCAAAGAGCTTGCGGACCTCATCGTCATGAGATTCTGCGCTGACCTCGATGGTCCAGTCCTTCAGATTGGCTGCCAAAAGTTCGTAAAGCTTTTCATCTGGCGGGGTAAAGACCTCAAAGCCTATAGAGGCGTGCAGATCAATTTTGCCCAGAGACTCGATGAAAATCCTGATGTAGTCGTCACCCGCCTGCATAAAGTCATTGAGGACAAAAATCGCACCAGGAATGTATTTTTGCGCGTGTGCGATGTCGCGAGCAATAAGCTCTGGATCCCTATAGGCAACACGGCGGCGATTGTAGTGCTTGCGATAAGATTCTTGCGAGCCCCCGCAGGTGACGCAGTTATGGGTACAGCCTCGACAGCAAATCGTGGCTGACATGGGATAACTAATCCATTGCTTGTAGGGAACCACTCCGAAAAGATCGCGGTCGCGAATTACGGTCTTCATATTGAAGGAGAAGTCCAAAGATGGCGCGTTGAAATCTGGTGGCACGAAACTGAGCTCATTGACTATCATGGTGCCTGTTGAGTCGCGCCAGGTCATGTTGGGGACCGACGCCAGCGATTCATTTGAGGGCTTGCCGTTCGAGTTGCGGATGATTTCCATCAGCTGGCGGACCGGCTCTTCTGTGGAATCGCCGCGGAAGACGAAGTCGATTTCTGGATAGTTCGTGATCAAGTCCTCGTGGAAGACACTTGAGGACAGACCGCCCAGCATGATGGGCGTGTTGGGGTGGTATTTTTTGAGCAAGCGTGCGATTTCGATAACACCGTGGCTGTGAGGCATCCAGTGCAGGTCGAGTCCAAAGGCCTTCGCGCTGAGGTTGCGAATGAACTTCTCGACGTCCATTTTTTCGTTGTGTAGCATCAGGTAGCCCAGATTAAAAAGGCGTACCGTGTGTCCGTTGCGCTCGAGGTATTCGCCGATGGTGGTAAGCCCTAAGGGGTAGATTTCAAAAATCGGTGTTGAAGGTACGAGGTCTGACACCGGTCCAAACATCTGCGGCTTTTTGCGAAAGTCATAGATAGCTGGTGCATGAATAAGTACGAGATCCGGTTTTGTGTATATGCTCATAAATAAAGGCGCCTACTCCTGCGGGTTTCCCCGATTCGTAGGCGCCTATCCCCCTTATAGTGGTTCTAGCGGTCTAATACTTACTGGTTCAGACCTACGTGACAGATAGCACAAGAGGTCGGTGAGTGACAGTCGAAGCAGACTGTTGCGCCGAGCTGCTGTGTTGCAGGAATGTGATCAATCCATTCCCAGCTGACATCAGTTCTGAACTCCCAATCGAGGTTCGGATAGCCGTGGTGACAGGCCGAACATGTGCTGGCGTCAGTGATTTCAGTTCTGTTGCCGGTGGCAGCAGGTGTGTTGTTGACTTCTGAAGTCACGTGACAGATGGCACATGAATCGGGGTAGTTAGTAGCATCATCAATATGGGGCTGCATGACGTAACCCTCTGGGTGAGGCATTCTAATACCGCCGTGACAATCATCACAGAATCTTAAGGTGTGACAAGTATAGCAATAATTAATCGCTCTTACACTAGGTACACCGCGCAGAGCCAGTGACTCGAGGTCGCTGTTCTTATTAACTTGCTCGTTGTAGGTGTCAACATCGCTTGCGATGAAGTCAAGTACGTTTTGCTCGATCTCCATGGCCCAGGGACCGTGAATGTCTTCGACAAATCGCGGTACACGATGGTTGTCAGGAATGAGCTCAAAGTAGTCGGTGTGACAGATTGAACATTCACCTGTGGCGCCAGGGAACTGGCCGATTGGATAGGGCGTGCTTACGATTTGGCCGTCATCTTCACCAAAGCGGTGACAGCGATAACAGGCGGTCATCAGCATGAAGTCGTCATGAAGTGGCTGGTTGTTGTTGGTAGCCTCGTGGAATGGTTGCCATTCCCCACCCTCGTAGTGACCGACACGATTGTGACAGGCAGTACAAGAAATGTTGAGGTCGGTGTGCGCCCAGTGATCCATGATGATTCCATCGCTGGTGTTGGGCTCGCCACGCATACCGGCACCGCCACGGTTTTCAAGACGGTGACACTGCGTACAGTATTTACTGGGCTGTTTGCCAGGATTCATCGCAAGGGTAGAGTGCGGATTAAGCGGCATCTCTACGGTTCGGGCGATTGAAGGCGGCATCTTGAGAAGAGCTTCGATCTTGAACAGCAGGAATGAGATTGGGTCTCCACCTGGCTGCTTATGACAGGCGATACAGGCTACCCCTGTATGCGTCGAGTTGTCATAAGACGACACGGCGTCGGCCTGCGGATAGTGACACACCGCTGCGCAGAACCAATAGGTTGTCGTTACCGCAACACCCACGGCAATGACAAGCATCAGCGCTGTCAGGATGGTCCCCAGCCAGATAATGGCCCTTACTCTGGTGCGCGAGTTCTTAAACGCATCAATAATTGCATGAATCAGCTTCATCGGCATCTTCCCCAAATCGTACTTTCCCCATTACGACATAACATATTACGATTAAGTCTACCTGACATATGTGCAGCTAACAACCATTAGTTCGGATGTTTTTTTAGCTGTGAAGTAACAGCTGTTTCATTTATACAGCAAAATCGGTTTATTCAATTTAAACCTGTAATTCGCACAAATTTTCTCCACAATTGGGGGCTTTTTTACGCTTCTAATCTCTTTTTTGTATCGTCAGATTATGGTGAAATTGAGACCATTTAGGCACGCGGATGTGCGGCGATGTACTCTTCGCGCAGATGCTCGCGAGACAGATGTGTGTAGACCTGAGTCGTCGACAAATCGCTGTGCCCTAGCATCTCTTGGAGGGCGCGCAGGTCTGCCCCACCGTCTAACATATGCGTCGCAAAAGTGTGCCGTAGGGTGTGCGGATGCAGACCCTTGATGCCCGCACGCTCGCCAGCATCGCGAACTAGATGGTAGACCGCCTGACGATACAGCGGCTTGCCCTTTGTTGTCAGAAAAACACGGTCACTTGCTACCGGCAGACCACGTTTTGGCTTAAGCTGCGCCCTGCTCTCTTTCACATAGAGCTCCAGCCACTGTGCGGCAACAGCCCCCAGCGGTATGATGCGCTCTTTCGAGCCCTTACCTATGGTACGCACCACCCGGTCTTGCAGGTTCAGCTGACTAGTTTGCAGGCTGCACAGCTCGCTAACACGCAGGCCAGATGAATACAGTAGCTCGACTATCGCACGGTCGCGCAGACCTAGGGCGTAACTATCAGCAAAGTCAGGATTCAGAACGTGGAGGAGTGCGTCCATTTGCGACGGACTGAGGTAGTCGGGCAGGTGCTGATCCTTCTTGCGACGATCGACTAGTGCAGGCAGAGCTGTGACTTCGATGCCTTCACGTGCAAGGTATTTGTAGAAGCTATTGATGGCAGAAAGCCTGCGTTCGATGGAGTTTGGTGAAAGCGGTTCTGCAGCGCTACGCAAATCCGTGATGTAGCCAATCAGGTCTTCGCGCGTGACAGCTTCGAGCTGTGCTATCCCGCAGGACTGAGTCCAGGTCAGAAAATGCCCAATGTCACGCTGATAGGCTTCGAGCGTATGGGGTGAAACCCCTTGTTCGATATTGAGATAAGCTAAAAAGTCCTGTAGATACGCATCCATGCAGCCATTATAAATGAAGCCCTATGGCACCTTATATTTCACGATCCCAAGTTAAGTTCAAGGGCGCGGGCGAGCGGGGACGCTCGGGAAGTTAAATTCGTCATGAGTGACACAGGTGCTGACGCGGCACTCAGAGGTGACGATTAGATTGCGGGTCAAGCCCGCAATGACAGTAGTGTCGCGCTCGCAAGGGGTTGAACTTTGGGCGCTGTGCGCCCGTTTCTGGTCCTGGGGCGAAGCCCCAGGTGCAAGGGGTTTAAGGGCGACAATTTAGAAGGGCGTCCTGGTGTGGACGCCCTCCGCAAGATTTTAAAGTACTTCTGATAAGGGGGTGTAGTCGAGGCCGTGTTCTGTGGCCACGGATTCGTAGACAACCTTGCCTTCGATGACGTTTGCACCCAGTGCCAGGGCCGCATCGTCTTTCAGGGCCTGCTTCCAACCCTTGTTGGCGATGGCCAGGCCATAGCGCAGCGTCGCATTGTTCAGCGCGCGGGTCGAGGTATTGGGAACCGCGCCCGGCATGTTGGCAACACCGTAGTGCAGGATGCCGTCGACAAAGAAGGTAGGCTCAGAGTGCGTCGTGGGCTTAGAGGTTTCGATACAACCGCCCTGGTCGATGGCAACGTCCACAATCACTGAAGATGGCTTCATCAGCGACAGCATGTCACGGGTGACAAGCCACGGCGCACGCGCACCAGGAATGTAGATAGCACCAATGACGAGGTCAGCCTGAGGAAGGACTTCCAGCAGGTTACCGCGTGAAGAATAGAGCGTCGTGATTTTGTTCTCCCAGACATTGTCCAGGTAGCGCAGACGGTTCAGGTTAATGTCCATGATGGTGACGTGTGCACCCATGCCCTTTGCGATGTAGGCCGCACTGGTACCCACGACGCCGCCGCCCAGCACGATGACGTTGGCAGGTGCAACACCGGGAACGCCACCCAGCAGCACGCCACGCCCGCCTTGAGGCTTCTCAAGAAAATGTGCGCCGACCTGTGTCGCCATACGACCGGCGACCTCTGACATGGGGGCAAGCAGCGGCAGGCTACCGTCTGGTAGCTCGACCGTTTCATAGGCAATACAAACCGCGCCCGACTTGATAAGCCCCTTAGTCTGAGGCAGATCGGGGGCAAGGTGCAGGTAAGTGTAGAGGATCTGGCCTTCGCGCAGCATGTCGATTTCGACAGCCTGAGGCTCTTTGACCTTGATAATCATTTCAGCGCGCGCAAAGACTTCAGCCGCCGTGTCGACAATTTCACAGCCCGCAGCGACGTACTGCTCATCTGGAAAAGATGAGCCCAGCCCGGCACCCTTTTCAATCAGGACCGTGTGTCCATGTCCAACGTAGTCTGCCGCAGCACCAGGAGTGAGCCCAATACGGTACTCATTGTTCTTGATTTCGGCTGGTACACCAATAATCATGCAATCTCTCTTTCACTAGTCTTGCCCGCACGCGCGCGCAAGAAGCACCAAAACACGCACCACGAGTGTACATGACTCGCGCTGCGACTCTCCAAATCCACACACTCTACTTCGTTCAAAGGCTTGCAGGCGAGCTTCGTGCCTGCACAAAGCCCCTGCTTATGCTTCGTCTTTCAGGCTGCAAGCACTGCCACAGGTCGCCGCACTGGGACATCCCCCTACTAGATGAGCTGGCGGAGTCTGTCCATCACTGACCGGTCCTTGCTGGCTTCCGGCACAGCCGCCCATGGTTTCGACGGCAGCTACTGCTGTCGCCGCAGCTTCGCTGTCTTCGAGCGCCGTGGCGGCTTCTTCTTCTATGGTCATGACGGCCATCATGGCAGCTACAGCTCCAGCGGCCGCGGCCGCCTCGAAAAAGATAGGATCTTGGTCGTAGTCGCGCCCCATGGTTTTGACCTTCACACCCATGAGGGCTTCTGGGTCATAGAAGGGTTCATCCAGCTGTATGGCGACATGACCGACCTGATTGGGCAGTTCATTGATTTCGTGTTCTACCGTTTCTGACACAGGGCAGTTTTCATCTAGGTGCGGAATCGCAATGGTGGCTGGCGCCAGGGCGATGCGTGCCAGTGCCGTCAAGCTGTGATGGCTAATACCCAGATGGCGTTCGCGCTGGTCTGCCTGCGACATACGCAAGCAAGCGATGGCAGCACCGCCCAGGCTTGCAGCCGCGTTGATGGCTTCGCCCTGGGCTACTCCCCCATGCCCAAAGGGGGTTCCCGTGCCTGCAATACCAGGCCCCACTGCCGTGATGACCACGTCGCATCCGCCTACGTGGACGGCTGCTAAGAGTCCTGAATGCAGGTTGATGGCCTCGATTTCGCCACCGAAGGCCTGACCGGTTGAAACGGTAAGGTCGATAAGTCCTGCGTCGACGCTTTGCGCCAGGACCTTTGACAGCGGCAGGGCGAGGGAGGCTGCGTCATCCATGACATAGCCGACAATCAGCGACGGCATGGCTTTCTTGATGGCAGCTGCAACAAGCGGAACTTGCGAATGCAGTCCGCAACACACGACGGGCACGCCTTCCAGGCTGTCGCGGGTTTCCATGATTTTGTGGTACGGCGATTCTTGCGCCTCGACGCTTAGGACATTTAACTGATGGGGCGTGTAGCGCAGCTTCATCAGGTGGCCGGCGCTCTGGTCCATGGCATAGTCGACTTGCGGTTGCGCGCTGTTGTCGCCTGCTTCAACGGCGCCACGGTCAGAGGCAACCACAAAGTGCTTGCCGCCGGTTCCCAGATCAAGGTCGACAGCCGTTGTGTTCAGCAAGACGCGCTGCCCTGCGGCGATTTCTCCCACCAGGTCGGGGTAGCAAATGGCAAGGGCTTCGCCTTCGCGGCCGTCAACGCTGACGACCAGTTCACTGTAGTCCGCACGCTGCGAACCCTCCTGTTGTGACAGCTCGATGACTGTCCCCCAGATGAGTCTCAAAATATACCTGCCTCTTTCATATCGTGTTAGTGAGTTAGTGTGCTTGCGTCCTTGCAGCCTCGTGATTGATGGCCGCCACCGTCAACGAACTACTCGCTGCCCTGCTTATGCTTGACGGCAGCTTCAATGAAGCTCGCAAACACCGGTGAAGGCCTCGTGGCGCGGCTCTTGAACTCGGGGTGAGCCTGCGTACCAACAAACCAAGGGTGCACCTTGCGCGGCAGCTCGAGCATTTCGGGTACGTCGTCAGCCACCGAGGTCGCTGAAAAGACCAGGCCGGCGTCTTCCAGGTGCGTGATATATTCAGGATTAACGGCATAGCGGTGACGATGGCGCTCGCAGCCTTCCAGCTGATGATAGATTTCATGCGCAATCGTATTAGGCGCAATGGTAAAGTCCATGTTGCCCAGACGCATGGTGCCGCCGGTGAAGTCACTTTCCTCTTTGCCGGGCAGTGAGGTAATAACTGGGTACAGAGCATCCGGGTTGAACTCTGCTGAATTGGCGTCACTCATGCCGGCCACGTTACGGGCATATTCACACAGGGCCATTTGCATCCCCAGGCAAATGCCCAGGAAGGGAATCTTGTTTTCACGGGCAAATCCTGCGGCTGCCATCTTGCTTTCGACACCGCGTTCCCCAAAGCCACCGGGGACTATCACGCCGTCAAAGCCGGCAAGTGTTTCGCGCATCTCTTGCGGACTCAGCTTGCCTGCATCGACCCAGGTCAGGTCTATTAGGTGGTCATGCATGACGCCGGCGTGGCTTAAGGCCTCTGTTACAGAAAGATAGGCGTCGGGCAGCTGGACGTACTTGCCCACCAGTGCTATCTTGACCTTTTCAGTCAGACTGCGATCCTTTTCCAGATAGTTTGTCCAGGCGCTGATGTCGCTGTCGCGCAGGGCCATGCCAAAACGTTCCAGCACCTTTGAGTCAAAGCCCTGGGCCTGCAAAGCACCCGGTACCAGATACAGCGATTCGCTGTCTTGCGCGGTCAGTACCCGTTCTGGTTCAACGTCGCAAAACAGCGCGACCTTGTCGATCAAGTATTGTTCGATCGGGCGGTCACAGCGACAGACGATAAAGTTCGGGTGAATACCCTGACTGCGCAGCTCTTGTACGCTGTGCTGCGTGGGCTTAGTCTTCATTTCATGCGAGGCATCCAGCCAGGGCACCAGGGTCACGTGCACATAGCAGACATTTTCACGCCCCACATCGCGGCGCATCTGACGAATCGCCTCGATAAAGGGCAGCGACTCGATGTCACCCACCGTACCGCCGACCTCACAAATGACGAAATCTGCGCCGCTGTTAAAGGCAAGACGCTTGATGCGGTCCTTAACCTCATTGGTCAAGTGGGGAACGACCTGAATCGTGCCGCCAGAAAAGTCACCAGCACGTTCGCGCTGAATCAAATCGTAGTAGACCGAGCCCGCCGTCGCAGAAGAATCACGGGTCATCGCCTCATCGACAAAGCGCTCATAATGCCCCAGATCAAGGTCAGTCTCCGCCCCGTCTTCGGTCACGAAGACCTCGCCGTGTTGGTAGGGGCTCATCGTGCCCGGGTCGACGTTCAGATAGGGGTCCAGCTTTTGCATGGCCACGGTGTAGCCGCGCGATTTCAGCAGCAGGCCCAGCGAAGCCGCCGTGATGCCCTTGCCCAGCGACGACACAACGCCGCCCGTTACGAAGATATATTTGGTGTTTCGATCATTGTCTGCCGGACGGAAAGCGCCTGCCTGTGAACCCATACGATTTTCTTCTCCTGACTTGAGGCGCGCGGCCCCAAAATGTCGCACGCGGTGGCGCGATCTGCGGTGTCTCATACGGTACTTTAGTATAGCGAAAGTCGCGGGCTTTGCGAGCAACGATTTGAAAAACTTAGGGGGTCGAAAGGCTCTATAATAGATACATGCCTAAAAATGAACCTATACCCCACGGCGAGCTTTTGAACTATGAAGGCTCGGAGGCTGTTGAGGCCCTTGAAGAGGCGGAGGAGTCCGTCCAGCTGCTGTCAGCAGAAGACGATGCTGGTCGCAATGAGGGTGCTGGTGAAGGTGCTGGCGAAGGTGCTGGTGAAACAGGTACGGGGCTTGAGGGTGAGGCGCGGGTTGGTCGCAGCACGCTGATCATGACGCTTGCCACGACCCTGTCGCGCGTGACCGGCTTTGTGCGTGCCTGGGCTTTGGCGCTAGCGCTGGGTACGACGGCTGCCTCGAGCGCCTATCATGTGGCAAATAACGTCCCCAACATGATTTTCGAGCTGATTGCCGGCGGTGTCTTGTCGTCGCTCTTTATTCCGACTTTTATGAAAATCCGCAAAGAGCGCGGGGACGAGGCTGCCTGGCGTTTTGCGGGTAACCTGATGTCGCTTGTGGCCATAGCTCTGGGAACCATTGCTCTGGCTGGTATGCTCTTTCCGCGCCCCATTATGTGGACTCAGTACTTTTTGGCGGGCAGCGCGGGATACAGCGAAGAGCTGCTGAACCTTGCCAGTTTCTTTTTCCGCTTCTTTGCCATTCAGGCCGTGTTCTACGGTGTGGGTATGATCATTCAGGCCGTGTTAAATGCGCAGCGCAAGTATCTGTGGGCGTCACTAGGGCCAGTCTTTAACAATCTAATTGTCATCGGCTTTTTAGTATCTGCCTATCTGTTCATGGACTTGAACAGTGATACTACCTTGACGATTATTGCCCTGGGCACCTCCTTGGGTGTGCTGGTCATGTTTCTCATAATGATGCCGTCATTAAGGACAACAGGCTTTAAGCTGTACCTGGGCATAAACTTGAAAGATCCTGACCTGCGGGCGATGCTGAAGCTTGCCTTGCCCATGGTCTTTTATGTCATTTGTAACTTGATTGCTGTGTCGGTGCGTAATGCTGCGGCTGCAACGACGGGTACGGGCAGCCAGGCCGTGGTGCAGTTTGCCAGCATTTGGCAGTCCTTGCCTTATGGCATCATTGCCGTTTCGGTGGCGACCGCATTGTTTACAGAGCTTTCAAAGTCTGCGACCGAAAAGAATATGGAAGAGTTCAAAACGACCCTGGTGTCGGGCCTTCGCACCACGACCCTGTTGATGTTACCCGCGTCTGCGTTGCTCTTTGGTCTGGCAGCGTCTTTGATTTCCTTTTATGTCGCCGGAAACATGTCAGAAGCTGATGCCTATCCCATAATTTATGTCTTGCAGGTGTGGGCGGTCTCGCTGGTATTCTTCGCGGGCATGATGTATTTACTACGCGCTTTTTATTCCCTGCGAGATACCTGGACGCCGGCGATTGCGAACTTCTTTTTGACGATTATTCAGATAGCGGGTTACTTGCTGCTAACAGGCGCGGTCATCAAGTCTGATGCCTTTGGCGTGATAGGTATTCCCTTTGCTGACGGCATCTTTTTTGTACTGCTCTTTTTTGCTTTACTGCTGCTGCTGCGCCGCAAGATTGGACCTTTCGATATTCGGTCCTTTGCGGTGGTCTTTATTAAGATGGCCGTCGTATCGGTTCTACTGGGAGCCTTTACCTTCTACGGTTCGGCGCTTTTGGCTGAAGCCTTAGTAGCACTGGGCATCATGAACCCGGGCAGGTTGCTGTCGCTTGCGGTTGTGATTCTGATGGGCGTGACAGGGCTTGCCTTTACCGCATTAGCCGCACGTGTCTTAGGAATTGAAGAAATAAGCACTTTTGGCAAAGCCATAAGGCGTAGACTGAGCAGGAGCAAGGCGTAGATGAGTGAACAAGAAAAGAAGATGAGTGCGTCCACTGCTGCATGCCCCTTTGAGGAGCTGGAACGCCAGCGTGCTGTCATGCCCAATGAACCACTGGTGGTAGCACTGGTACCTGCCTACAACGAGGAAGCACGCATTGTGGCAACCATTAGGGCAATCTATGAGATTCCTGCCGTTAAGCGCGTTGTTGTCATCGATGATGGCAGCAAGGATGACACGGCGCAGCTGGCAGTCGATGCTGGTGCGCGCGTTATTCGGTCAACGCGTAATGTGGGTAAGGGACCTGCGTTAGAGCACGCCGCCAAGCAACACGAAGACGCAGACATTATCTTGCTGCTCGATGCGGATCTGGCTGATACGGCCGTGCAGGCAGCTGCCCTGCTGGAACCAGTTATGGCTGGTCAGGCTGATATGACGATTGCTCGTTTTCCCCGCACGAATGTGAAGGCGGGCTTTGGCCTCGTCAAAGGTCTTGCCCGCTGGGAAATTGGGCGTGCAGGTGGCAACGAGGATGATTTTCAGGCACCCCTGTCGGGTCAGCGTGCCTTGACGCGCAGCTGCCTTGACCACATCCGCCCCTTTGCCAAGGGCTATGGCGTTGAAGTCTCGCTGACCGTGCGCGCCCTGCGCGCCGGCTACCGTGTCATGGAGGTCGAGACTACGATGGGGCACGCTGCAACAGGGCGTAACCTGCGCGGCTTTATTCATCGTGGCAGACAGTTTCGTGACGTACTGGGCGCCGTCATCATGCTGAACCTGCGCAAATAGTTTATTGGGTAACGGAAATCAGGAAATAATCCCAAAATAGAGAAAAGAGTGTGCCCTTCGCCGTGGCACACTCTTTCCGCTCTTCAAATAAATCTAAAGGAGAACCAGCGCTGAGCAGAGAACAGGCAAACTCTGCGCTTAATTCAGAAGAGCTTTAAGGAGAGAGGCTTATCGCTTCTTCATGCTTCATATAATACACACAAATAAAGCTCCAGTCAACCACAAATTTTAGGTCTTTTTCATAGGAATTCCACAACTGAGTGAAAAAGCACTAAAAGACCCCGTCCTCATTTAGATAGAGGCCGCGGTGACCATGTAGTGGCGAGCGTCCCCTCGCCCGCAAGATCCCTCGCTACGCTCGGGACGCAGAGGGGGTGTTTTTGAACTTTGGGCGCAGTACGCCCGATACTGGTCCTAGAGCGCAGCCCTAGGTGCATGGGGTTAGAGGCCGGGGAGGCCTGGCATGCCGCCGCGTCCGCGACGTCCCTTTTTGCTCTTGCCTGACATGGCGCCCATTTGCTTCATCATTTTTTGTGCTTCGGCAAACTGTTTCATCAACCTGTTGACCTCAACAACCGTTGTGCCCGAGCCTTGTGCGATGCGCGCGCGGCGCGAGCCGTTCAGTAGCTTTGGGTTGTTGCGTTCTTTGGGCGTCATGGAAAAGATAATCGCCTCCATGCGGGTGATTTGCGAGTCGTCAAGTGCACCGTCTGGAATGCCCTTGGCGCCCCCGGGCAGCATTTTCATGATGGCACTGATGCCGCCCATCTTGCGCATTTGCTTGATGGATTTCAGGAAGTCATCAAAGGTGAACTGGCCTTTTTTCAGGCGTTCTTCATCCCAGTCTGCGATTTCAGCCTCGAGGTTGGTGTCCATGGCGGTTTCAATGAGGCTGACCACATCACCCATACCCAAGATACGCTTTGCCATGCGATCGGGATGAAACTCATCGAGCGAAGAGGGCTTTTCCCCCTCTGAAGCAAAGAGTATCGGCTTGCCCGTGACCTCGCGAATCGAAAGTGCTGCACCACCGCGGGCATCACCGTCGAGCTTTGACATAATAAGGCCGTCGAAGTCCAGCACCTTGGCAAATTCGCTGGTGACATTAACGGCGTCTTGACCAGTCATGGCGTCTACCACCATGAGGATCTGGTCAGGCTTGACGGCCTGCTTGATGGCCGTCGCCTCTTGCATCATCTCTTCGTCTACGTGCAGACGACCAGCCGTGTCGACGATGACGACGTTATACATTTGATCAATGGCGTGGCGCACGCCCGCTTCAGCCGTTGCGACAGCGTCCCCTGCCTCATCGCCCTGTCCGCGATAGACAGGAATCTGAAGCTCGCGCCCCAAGGCTTCAAGCTGGTCGATAGCAGCAGGGCGGTGTACGTCGCAGGCCACCATGAGGGGACGCTTGCCCTGTTTGCGCAGTCGCCAGGCAAGCTTTGCCGTCGCCGTCGTCTTACCAGAACCCTGCAGACCAACCATCATCAAGACATTAGGCGTGCGGTTTGAAAGCACCATGCGCGTGGGGTTTTGCCCCAAAAGCGCGGTCAGCTCTTCCAGTACAATTTTAACGACCATCTGACCAGGCGAAAGCGAGGCCATGACATCGGCGCCCACCGAGCGCTCGCGCACCCGTGCAATGAAGGTCTTGACGACCCTGAAGTTAACGTCTGCTTCAAGCAGGGCGAGGCGAATCTCGCGCATGGCTGAATCGACATCATCTTCTGACAGGCGACCCTTGCGGTTCAGGTTAGTAAAGACGTCTTGCAAGCGGCTGGCTAAACTATCAAACATAGGAAATAGTACCTCTCATGTTGTGTGTGAAAAACAGACTATACAGTCTAGCACTAGGGCGTGGACAAATTGCGGAGGACGCCCATTGATGGACGCCCTCCCCCACTAAACTACCTAAATTTTCTAAAGTGCTCTCAGTGGTCGCAATCAAGGAGAATGAGAAAAGAGGAAATCCTAGCGTAGTAAGACCTACGTGGATTTCCCCTTTTCGAAACTTCGACGCCGAGTGCGGGCGCTGAGTGTGCTTTAGCGGGTAGTGCCGGTTTTGAAATCAAAGTCCTGCAGCTTACCCTGGTTGTAAGCATCATAGGCTGCCAGATCAAAGAATCCGTGTCCTGACAGACCAAAGAGGATGGTGCAGTCGCGGCCTTCTTCTGCAGCGGCGCGCGCTTCCTGGACGGCAGCTGCTATCGCGTGGCTGCTTTCAGGGGCGGGCAGCATGGCCTCTGCGCGACTAAACATCAGCGCATACTTGAAGCAGTCGGTCTGGTAGACGGCCGTCGCCTCGATGTCACCTGAGTGAACCAGCGCTGACAGCAGCGGCGAGTCACCGTGGTAGCGCAGGCCACCGGCGTGGATTCCTGGGGGCACAAAGTCGTGACCTAGGGTGTACATCATCATCTGAGGCGTCATTTTGGCTTCGTCACCGTAGTCGTAGCGATATTCGCCGCCGGTCAGGGTCGGACAGCTCTTGGGCTCTGCGGCAAGCAGGCGTGCCTTTGATTTGCCGTCGAGGCGACGCTTGTAGTACGGGAAGGCAAGCCCTGAAAAGTTCGAGCCTCCACCGCAGCAGCCGATGACGATGTCGGGCTCGGCTTCCGCCAGTTCCATTTGCAAGATAGCCTCTTGCCCGATGAGAGTCTGGTGCAAGATGACGTGGTTCAAAACGCTTCCCAGTGAATAGTTTGTATCGGGATTCGTGGCGGCGATTTCGACCGCTTCAGAGATCGCAAGTCCCAGCGTACCTGGCGTGTCGGGGTCAGTTTCTAGCACCGCGCGACCGACATTAGTTAGGTTTGTAGGGCTGCGATGCACCTTTGCACCGTAGTTTTCCATAAAGATACGACGGTAGGGCTTTTGGTCGTAGCTGACACCAACCATGAAGACTTCGATGTCCATACCCAGCTGGCTGCCTGCCATCGACAGCGCACTACCCCACTGGCCGGCACCGGTTTCAGTGGTCAGCTTCGTGATACCCGCCTGCTTGTTGTAGTAGGCCTGCGGGATGGCGCTGTTCGCCTTATGCGAACCGCTGGCGTTGATGCCCTCATATTTGTAGTAAATCTTGACATTATCTGGCAGCCCCAGAGCCTGCTCGAACATGCGGGCACGGGTCAGCGGGCTGGGACGGAAGGTGCGGAGGATGTCCAGTACCGCACCAGGAATGTCGATGTAGCGTTCTTTGGTCATCTCTTGTTCGATCAGCGCGGGTGGGAAAATCGCTGCCAACTGTTCGGGACGTGCGGGTTCGCCGGCACCATCAAGGTAGGGCGGCATTTCAGGCATGTCTGCCTGAACGTTATACCAGGCTGTCGGCATATCTTTTTCTTCGAGTACAAAACGGGTTTTGTGTGTGTCGTTGCATGACATGGCTCTTCCTCCTTTTTCGTCTTACTCCTCTTCAGAAGCGCTGTGGAGGGAAAATTGAAAAACCCCCTACAGATGCTTCTGTAAGGGACGAGTAGTCTGTCTACCCGCGGTGCCACCCTTTTTGACGGTCCAGACCCCTTGCCTGGATGCCCACTTATGGTCTTACTGAGGTCTCAGAAGTCCATTCGCCTTTTCTCGCTTTACCCGATTCCCAGCATCACGGGCTCTCTTTAGTTGCGCTGAAAAGAATACTAATCTTCGTCGCTGACCTTTCTTGAAAAGTATTCTACTTCATAAATTGCACACAGAGCAAGGGGTTTTCGATAAAAGGTGATAAGTCTGCATTCATGCAGGGAAGATCCTTCGGCTCGCTTACGCTCACTCAGGATGATTTTCTCTGCATTAAGCAGAGAAAATCACTTGTGATACGGGTGGTTGGATGAGATAGTAAAAGCTCGATATATTTGTTCTGCCAGCATAACGCGCACCATATTGTGGGGCCAGGTCTGGGGACCTAATGAAAGAGCCTCATTAACCTGTGCCATTACGGCTGGTGAGATACCATGCGAGCCACCTATGACGAAGACGAGCTTTGACACACCGCTTAGTTTGAGCTGATCAATGTGCTGTGCGAGCTCTTCGCTGCTACGCTGCTTGCCGCTGGCGTCAAGGGCAACAACCTGACCGTCAGGACCTTTCAGCGAAGAGAGACGGGCAAGAATGGACTCCCCCTCCGCCGCTTTTATCTGGTCTGCTGTGCCAAAACTGGCGGCTTTGTCTGGTAGCTCGATGATGTCGACTTTGGCAAAGGAGGAGAGACGCTGCAGGTATTCTGACAGCGCCTCCTTCCAGTATTTTTCTTTTAATTTACCGACGGCAATAATGGTGATTTTCATGTCAACACTATCTGAATAAGGTCAAACCCGAGACCCCGCGTCGGAGCGCGGGGTGACAAGGTGTGGCGATTATGGTGATTTTCACGGCGTGCTTAGGGGTTAGTGGGTGGGTGCTGGGGTGGGAGCTGCTGCTGGGGTGGCTGTTGTTCTTGTAGACGATTCATAAAGTCATCCGATGCAAGCACGGCTTCGAGCACGCGGTTTTCACCGCTGCGATAGACTTCGACTTCGACGCGGTCGCCCACGCGATGCGAGCGAATGGCGCTAAAGACGTCTTCTGAACTGGCAACCTGATGGTTTCCGATGCGCAGGATGTAGTCCCCTACCTGCAGGCCGGCAACGTCAGCAGGCGAGCCTCCAACGACTGAATTGATGACCACACCGCGGTCGATGGGCAGACCAAAGGCCTGGGCGACCTCTGGTGTGATGGTCTGCGAACCAATCCCGAGGAAGGCATGTGAGGCGTGTCCGGTCTCGATAAGCTGGTTAGTGACATGCACGACCGTATCGACAGGAATCGCAAATCCAACACCGTTTGAGGCACCTGACAGCGAGTTAATAAGCGAATTGATGCCTATCAGACGTCCTTCTTTGTCGACCAGAGCCCCACCGCTGTTACCAGGATTGATGGCAGCATCGGTTTGAATCAAGTCAACGTAGGCCGTCAGGGTTGTTTGCGTGGCAACAACATTGTTGCGCCCGAGGCCTGAAATGATGCCGGCAGAGACCGACTGCTCGTGTCCAAAGGGTGAACCGATGGCCATGACGTACTGCCCTTCAAGCAAGTTGCTTGATGAGCCAATCGTGATGGCAGGTAGATCAGCCGGAGCGTCTATTTTCAGCACGGCGAGGTCAGTTGAAGGGTCGGCACCTATCAATACAGCATCAAAGGGTTGCCCACCGGCGTTCACGGTAATGTTAGTCAGGCTTTCGATGACATGATTATTGGTGACAATGTACCCTTCGGGGCTGATGATGACACCGGCGCCAGCACTTTGGGCAGGCGACATACCGCCCATGCCCATGTCCATGCTGCCTGATACACTGACAACAGAAGGCAAAACCTTGCGTGCGACCTGCACGGAAAGCTCGTTTTCAGACGGATTGGTCACGTCTTCTGGAATGGCAATAGTCGCCGTGGGGCTTGATTCGGCAGAATCATCGCCCGTCACACCTGGCAGAGTAATGGTGGCGGTCTGGCTGCGGTCCCACAGCCCGATTTGCGTGCTCAGAAGTGCGCCTGCCCCGCCAAAGAAGAGGAGGAGTCCCAGTACGATCAGCGCAATGCGACCGCTGCGTTTTTTGCGCTTCTGGTCGGGAGCCGTGGCGGCAGGGCTTGCAGCGTAGGCGAAATCTGCAGCTGTCGGTGCTCCATGAGGCAGGTTTTGCTGCACGCCCGTGTTAGGGTCATAGGCCTGCGTCAGATGAGCCTGTTGCTGCGTCTGCTGTAGCGGTGTTTGTGCTGCAGGCATCTGCGGTGCCTGTGACATGGGCTGCTGCATGGGCTGCTGTGCTGGCTGCTGCGCTGGCTGAAGTAGTGGCTGCTGTGCTGGCTGCTGTTGGTAGAAAGCTGCCTGCGGGTCAACAACGGCCGGTGTAGCTGTTGCACCAGGTGTAGCAGGTGCTGGCTGAGACGCAGCTGTAGTTGTAGCTGTTGCTGGGTGAAGCGGCGCCTCTGCTTGAGTAAGCGGCGGAGCCTGTGGTGGCACTGCTGTGTGCAGGTCTGGATGCGTGGGTTGCTCCGCCGGACGTTGCGGAGGCTGGCTGTAATCTTTCATGTGTTTTCTCCTTGTAGTTCTTGAGCATAGGAAACAGGGACGAAGAGTTGCGCTCGCAGGTGCTGCGGCGCAGGATTTCAAACAGTGTCTTCTAGTTTAGCGCGATTGCGCCAGGCATGCCACAGGATGGCGGCGCCGACGATGACCATGGGTAGCGACAAAAGCATGCCCATGGTGAGCCAATTACCCAGCAGAAAGCCGAGTTGGCTGTCGGGCTCGCGGAAGTTTTCGGCGAAGATGCGCACGATGCCGTAGAGCACCAGGAAGGTTCCGGCGATGGTGCCGGGGACGGGCGGGCGACCCTTGCGGGCATAAACAATGGCTATCGTCAGCAGGACGGCAAACATGAGGACCCCTTGTAGCAGGCCCTCGTAGAGCTGCGAAGGGTGGCGGGCAAGGTCACCTGCAGCTGCCGCGGGAAAGACCACGCCCCAACTGACGTCGGTGACGCGCCCCCAGAGCTCGCCGTTGATGTAGTTTGACAGACGGCCAAAGGCAAGGCCGATGGGGGTGCCGATCAGCACCAGATCACCCAAGCGCAACAAGGGCATTTTGATGAGGCGTGCAGCGATGTAGGCACCAATAATGGCGCCAATCAGGCCGCCGTGAAAGGACATGCCCGATATGCCGCCGTCCCAAAAGGCAATGATTTGCAGCGGATTTGCCAGAAAGTAAGCTGGCTGGTAAAACAGCACAAAGCCGACTCGTGAACCGATGATGACACCCAGTGACAGGCTGATGAGCACCGTCAGAAGGTCATCAAAACTAAGGCTGAGCTTCCATTTTTTGGCAAAGTGCCAGGCGAGGGCGGTGGCTGCCAGGAAGCCTGCTAGGTAGCTGAGGCCGTACCAACGCGCGGCAAAAGGGCCTATGGTGAAGGCCACGGGGTCAGTTGCCTGAAGGGCTTGGAGGAATTCAGCCATTATTTATCGATGGGTTGCGGGTCGTTGATTGCGGGCTGTGTGCCGCGGGCCGTGTGCTGCGTGCCGCGGACAAAAGCTCGCACCGACTAGCGCGTCTCTTCGTTGACGCGGGACAGGAAGTCATCGACGGAATCGATTTTTTCAAGTTCGCGTGCAAAGAACTCCAGCTGATTACCCTCGATAGGAGTCAGCTCGCGGTCTGACAGCTCTTCGAGGTCTGCGGCAGCACAACCGCCGCAGTGGGCGCCGTCGTCGCCAAAGTCGAAGCTCTCATTAAACATGTCCATCGAACCGCCCAGCGTGCCAACCAGATCCGAAAAGTTCAACTTGCCGTCATGCATGGCGACATTGAGCTCTTCAGCCAGCTGCTGAACCAGTCCTGGAGGAAGCAGCGGCGACATCGAAGTGATGCGCACCAGTTCTCCGCATTTGGGGCAACGAACTGAAATCTCAGTCTTGCCCTCTTCGTGAACAATCATATCTTCGACGGCATCAAAGCCCGCCTGAACTTGCCCATCGTTAGGGCATTGAAATCCTATTTGTCCAAAAAGCATGTAATCATACCTCTCAATATATAAAATGACGATTCTCTATTATAACGCAGGGCTATGACTAGAATGTGGAGCTTGCTTTACCAGAGGAAGGCGGTTCTACGAGCATACTGAGCCAGAAGAGGCACGCCGTGCTGTGCGGATTCTGGTGGAGGAGTAAGGGATGCCAGCTTCATCTGATTCCAGTTCTGCGACCGTCACCTTGATGTCAGGCAGGAGCTCTGCCATCTGTGCCGGTCCCGTATCTGCACCCTTGCCGCAGCGGAAGTTCTCTCCCACCATGATTTCGCGCGTCTGCACGAGAGCCGGCAAAGTCAGGGTCAGAAAGTCTGCTGCACTTTGTTGGCCGAGCTTCTGATTGAAGGGCAAGACGATGACCTGGTCGATTCCGCAGTTTTTGATGGCTGCGACTTTATCGTCGAGTGTCATGAGGGGTGCCGGTGCGTGGCTGGGGCGCATAACCTCTTTGGGATGTAAGTCAAAGGTAAGGGCAGTGGCAAGGAGGCCTTGTTCGTGTGCGCGAGCAACGACGGCACGCAGCAGTGCCTGGTGGCCTTCGTGCACGCCGTCAAAGACGCCGATAGTAAGGACCGAGGGTCCAACGCGGGTTCCTGCAACCGATGCGGCGTTTAGGCGTTGCGCTGGCATTGAGTGCAGGAGTTCATCTCGCGAGATGAAGAAATCCGCCAGAGCATTGGGGTCCTGCTTGAGGTGCTGCTCGATTTCTTCAAGGGTGTGGGCATCTGCGACCCAGAAATCGCCTGATGTCGTGCGGCACAGCTCGCTTAAGTGCGCATGGGTACCGGCGGCGCGTCCGATGTCGCGAGCAAGCGCGCGGATGTAGGTACCTTTTGACACCGTAAAGTCGACGACCCAAGAGACTTCCTCGATTGATATGAGGGTTGCGGAGGTGACGACGATGGGGCGGGCTGGAATGTTGAGCGGGGTGCCCTTGCGCGCCTCGCGGTGTGCGATCTTACCGCCCTGTTTGAGGGCAGAAAAATCGGGGGGAATCTGGTCAGACTCCCCCAGAAAAGAGTCGAGGAGCTCTTGCGCGTAGACAGGGTCGAGCACTTTTTCAGGTATGGGTGAGGTTTCGAGCAGGTCGCCCTGGGCGTCGTCGGTCGTCGTCGAGCTGCCAAACTGAATGCGGGCGCGGTAGCTTTTGTGCTCGCTGGTGAAGTCTGCCGAGAGCTTGGTCGCAGGACCTATGAGCATAATCATGAGGCCCGAGGCGTCGGGGTCAAGGGTGCCGGCATGCCCGATGCGACGCTCGCCGGTCAGGGTGCGCAGCTTGCCCACCAGGTCGTGGCTGGTCCAGCCGGTGGGTTTGTCTAGCAGCAGCACACCGGACAAGGCCGTGGCACCGCGACGCGAGCGAGCTTGGCGCGCTTTGTTGCGGGCTGCGCCTGGTTCCGACACGCATGACCCTTCGCTGCGCTCAGGGTGGTGATGGGGGTGCGCGGTGGCACCGCCTTTAGATGATGAGGGTCTGGTCGCTTGCATCTTCGTCTGCTTCGACCAGCTTCCATTCGCGATCGGTCTCTTGAGCTTCGAGGTCTGCGCTATCAGTTGCAAAATGGGGCAAATGAGGCAGCAGGGCATCGAGGATTTGTTCGATGCTCGCGGCTTTGTCAGGCCAGGTGATGCCTGCTGCAGGACGATGTCCCCCGCCGCCAAAGGCACGGGCAGCAGCAGATACGTCGAAACGACCGTCACTGCGCAGTGATACGCGCGGACCTTTTGAAGACTCGGTTATAAAGACAGCTGCGTCCGTGTCGCGCACTGAGCGTATCAGATCAATCAAGTTTTCAGTGTAGTCGATGGGTACGCCGAACTCGTGGAGGTCTGCGTCCGACAGATAGGAGTGAATGACAGCCCCGCCGTTGAGCAGCTTTGCCCGTGAGAGCACACGACCCTCGAGGTGGAGTGCTGCCAGCGGCTTTTGACTGTAGAGCTTCAGCGCTGCGTCTGCTGGCACGGCTCCTGCGTCTATCATTTCGCTGACGTGGGCAAAGGTCGTCTTGGTGGTGTTTGAAAACTGGAAGCTACCAGTGTCTGACAGGGTTGCCACATAGCAGGCCGTGGCGATGTCGGCATTAAGCTGCCAGCCTAATTGGCAGAGAAGCGACCAGACCAGCTCCCCCGTTGCGGCTGACGTGATGTCAGCAAAGCGTAGGTCAGCGTAGCTTTCTGGCAGGGGTGGGTGGTGATCGATAATCAGTGACTGCGTGGCTTCTTGCAGCAGCGGCAGGGCTTCAGCCATGCGCTTTGGGTCTGGGGTGTCGAGGGCTATGAAGAAATCAGCCTGGTAGTCTTGAGCCAGCTCTTCTGGCGTCGTGAAGTCGTCAACGCCTGCCATCCACAGATAGGGTGCAGGCGGGGTTGCATTGTCTGCCAGCAGCGGACGCGCATCGATGTCACGCAGGCGCAGGGCGGCCACCAGTGCCAGCACCGAGCCCATCGAGTCACCGTCGGGACGTGTATGACCACAGACCAATACCTGCGCGCGGGCAGGTATTGACTGCAGGACGTCTACTAATTCTTCACGTGTAATATCCATTGTGATTCCTCAAGTGCTAGGTCGTGCTAACGGGCGCGCGGGGACGCGCGCCCCTACAAAGGTCAAGATCAAGGTCAAACCCGAGACCCCGGCTCGGGGCCGGGGTGACGAAGCGAATGTGTTTATGTCTCGCCCTACATTTCAGGTATGGTCGTGCTCCGCTGGTTTTTACTCGTCGTCTTCTGCAGCGAAAGCTTCGCGACGCTCATCAGCGCTTGCCAGGATGTCTGCAATGCGCTGACCTTCGTCCAAGGCTTCGTCGATGTGGAAGTTGATCTCTGGCGTGTTGCGCCAACCGACGGCCTTGCCCAGAAGCGAGCGAATACGGCCCTTGGCTGATTCGAGACCTGCCATCATGTCATCGTAGCGGGCGGGGTCGTTGCTGACAAAGATGTGTGCGATTGATTTGTCAGGGCTGACCTCGACGCCGGTGACGGTCGTCATGAAGATGCGTGGGTCGCTGATTTCTCTTTCGATGATCAGGGCTACGGCTGCGCGTGCAGCCTCGTCATTTTTTCTGCTAAAGTTTTGGCGTGCCATGGGGGGTCCCCTTTCTAGCCTTTTCGGGCTACTTCGATGATGCGGTATCCTTCGATAATGTCTTGTTGTTTCAGGTCTTGGAAGCCTTCGATGCCCACACCGCATTCATAGCCGGCGCGTACCGATTTGACATCTTCTTTGAACCTGCGCAGTGAGCCCATGACGCCTTCGAAAATGACGGTCGAGTCGCGCACAATGCGGACCTTGTCGTCGCGATTGATTTCGCCTTCGAGGACGTAGGAACCTGCGATAACGCCCATTTTGGGTACACGGAACAGTTCGCGGACCTCGATGCGGGCGGTGTCTTCTTCAATGAACTCTGGTGCCAGCATGCCGACGCGTGCTGCGTTAATTTCTTCAATCGCCTGGTAGATAACGCGGTACAGGCGAACGTCGATTTTCTCTTCAGCGGCAAGCGTTTTGGCGCCGGGCGTGGGGCGTACGTTAAAACCAATGACGATCGCTGATGACACGGCTGCCAGCTGGATGTCGGTTTCGGTGATACCACCAACGGCCGAGTGTACGATGTTGATGCGGACTTCGGTCTGGTCGATTTTTTCCAGCGCGTCGCGCAGGGCTTCGATTGAGCCTTGTACGTCTGCTTTGACCACCAGGTTCAGGTCCTTGATCTCACCTGCTTCAATAGCACTGAAGAGGTCGTCCAGTGAGACATGTTTGTGGGTCGATTCCTGTTGACGCAGGCGCAACTTCATGGCGCGTGATTCTGCCAGGGCGCGGGCACTGCGTTCGTCTTCAAAGACTAGGAACTCGTCACCGGCGCTGGGCACCTCTTGCAGACCCAGGATTTCAACCGGTTCTGAAGGGCCAGCCGTTTTAACCTTGCTGCCGTCTGGTGCCATCAGGGCACGTACGCGACCAAAGGCCGTTCCTGCAACCAGGGCATCTGACCCGCGCAGGGTACCACGCTGAACCAGCACGGTTGCAACCGGTCCGCGACCCTTGTCGAGTTTTGCCTCGATGACGGTACCAAAGGCCTGCGTATTAGGATTAGCCTTCAGTTCCAGCATATCTGCCTGAATCAACAGCATTTCCAGCAGGTCATCGATACCGATGCGCTTTTTGGCGCTGATGTTGACAAAGATATTGGTGCCACCCCAGTCTTCAGGGACGACTTCGTATTCAGTCAGCATTTGGCGGACGCGATCAGGGTTTGCGCCGTCTTTGTCGATCTTGTTGACGGCAACGACGATGGGCACACCTGCAGCCTTTGCGTGGCTAATAGCCTCGATAGTCTGAGGCATGACGCCGTCGTCAGCTGCAACCACCAAGATGACGATGTCAGTAATATTGGCACCACGGGCACGCATGGCGGTAAAGGCCTCGTGACCAGGGGTGTCGATAAAGGTGATCTTGCGACCATTTTTCTGCACGACACTTGCACCAATGTGCTGGGTGATGCCACCGGCTTCGGTGTCAACAATACCCGTTTCGCGAATGGCGTCGAGCAGCGAGGTTTTACCGTGGTCAACGTGACCCATAACCGTAACTACCGGGCTGCGTGTCTCGAGATCTTCAGGCTTGTCTTCGTCAAAGGTCCAGGTCATTTCGTCTTCTGGTCTTTGAATCGTAACCTTGCGCTCGAGGTCGTCAGCCAGCAAGTCAATCAGTTCATTGCTGATGGGTTCTGTAACTGTGAGCGGAGTACCCAGCATAAAGAGAGTTTTGATCAGGTCATTTGCAGGAACCTCGAGGGCTTCTGCGAATTCACCCAGACTTAGGCCTTCCGTAACGGTAATAGCCTTGCCGCCAGCAGGTAGCGAAGTTTCATCGCTACCGGCCTCTGACGCATCGCGAATCAGCTCGTCTTCGGCACTGGCCTTACCCTTTTTCTTCTTTTTCTTTGCGCGACGAGACTCGCCACCAGCACTTGCTGCTTCAACTTCAGCGCGCATTTCAGCGAGAACCTTTTCTTTCTGCAGCTTTTCAGCTTGAATCGCCATTTCCTTATAGCGCTGGGCTTCCTCGGCTTCCTTGCGTGCGGCTTTTTCGCGTTCGAGCCTGTCGTGTTCTGCAGCGATGGCCGCCTCAAGGTTGGTGCGCTTCGTCTGCTTAGGCGCAGGCTTTGCGGCTGGGGCAGCAGGGACTGCAGGGGCTGGTGCAGCTTTCGCGGGTGCAGCAGGAGCGGGTGCGGAAGCTGGAGCTGCAGCAGGTGCAGCTTCCGCTTCAACAGCGGTCGTCTCCTCAGCTGCAGGCTTTGCTGCAACAGGCGCAGGCGCAGGTGCACCTCCACCAACGGCAGCAACCGCAGCAACGGCAGCATTAATGGCACCAGCACCAGGCAGGGGTATCTTTGCAGCCTCTGCTTCAGCGGCGGCAGCTGCGCGTGCCTGCTCTTCCAAAGCAGCACGTTCTGCCTCGCGAGCCTCACGTTCAGCCTCACGCTGCAAACGGGCCGCCTCTTCAACCTTGCGGCGCTCTTCTTCTTCTGCCTTTGCAGCAGCTTCTGCTGCCTCACGCTCTGCGGCCTCTGCAGCTTCTGCGGCTTCACGCTCTGCTGCAACCTCAGCCTGACGTTGCGCAATCAGCGGAGCCAACTGCATACGCACGATGTCCACATAGGCATCCACAAGGCTCGATGACGGAGTCTTCGCCGGAATTCCCAGCTTCTGGATCTCCTCCAACAGCTCCTTGCTCTGCATGCCAAACTCTTTCGCGAGCTCGTGTATTTTCACGCTTGCCAAGTGCAATCACTCCCTAGTTCTTCTCTAAAAATAACGCTACGTCTGCACGTAGGCGGTTAACGACATCTTCGTCTTGCGCGGATTTCGGGGCGCGCAATCCCCGCGCCAAAGCGCCGGTCTTTACTGCTTTTTCAAAGCATTGCGTGGAGGAGTGCGTCCATACTCCCCTACCGGGACTCTTTTTGCTTGCATCGAAGCTGACCTGTCCGTCGCGGAGCACAAAACGCAAGAGCTCCTCTCGCGCTGCAGTTTTGCGACAGCCTGCACAGCTTCGCTCCGACACTTAGCTTTCCTCAAGGTCTGCGTGTACGCCGCAGTACAGCGATCCGGGACGGGCGTGGTTGCGACACCTGACGCCGTCCTTTGTGGTGGCAGCACATATGAGGTCTACCTGGTCGAGGTTTTCCATCGACACGACGGGCAGGACCAGACCTGCAGCCTCAGCCATTTCGACACTCTTGATGTCGATGCGCCATCCGGTCAGCTGTGCTGCCAGACGGGCGTTTTGACCTTCTTTACCAATGGCCAGCGACAGCTGATCATTGGGAACGATGACGTTTGCCGTGTGTGAGGCTTCGTCGATCATGACGCGGTCAACCTTTGCAGGTGACAGGGCATTTGCCACAAAGACCTGAGGGTTTTCATCCCAGGCAATGATGTCAATGCGCTCGCCACGCAGGTCAGTTACGACGTTGCGCACGCGGCTACCACCTGGTCCAACACAGGCACCTACGGGGTCAAGGCCGGGCTCGCGGCTTGCAACCGCAACCTTAGAGCGCACGCCTGCTTCGCGGACAATGGACTTGAACTCGACGATGCCGTCATAGACTTCAGGCACTTCGACTTCAAAGAGGCGCTTAATAAGACCGGGATGCTTGCGAGACACGATGATGGGTGATTCGTTAGCGCGCTGTACGCGGCGCACGTCAACGATGTAGACCTTCACGCGTTCGTTAAAGCGGTAGTGCTCACTAGCTGGGGCTTCACTTGCAGGCAGTTCTGCTTCGAGGTCATCGCCCAGCTTGATAATCGTAAACTTGCGGTTTGACTGCTGGACAGGACCTGAAACCATTTCACCGATGCGTCCCACGAAGTCTTCAAAGATGCGCTCGCGACGAGCATCGCGCACCATTTCATTGATGACGTTTTTCGCTTGATGAGCAGCGATACGTGAAACCTCAGGAGGAGTAACGTCCTTCTCCTCATATTCGCGCACTTCACCCTCTTCGGGTTCGGTATCAGGGTCAAAATCGCCCAAAGGAATCATTTCATAGACATAGATGGCACCTGTTTCGCGGTCAAGCATGACCTTTGCAGGGTTTTCCAGCTTGAGCACGCGCTCATAGACGGGTGCTAGGTTTTGTTCGAGTTTATCGAGCAGCTCATATTCATCGATGCCATGGGTACTGGCGATCTCTTTGAATGCTGCCATAAGTCCAACGCTTGTAGTCATGTGCCCAGATCCTTTCCTCGTGCTATTCAGTTTTAGCGCGCTTGCTTCGACCACCGGGGCTTGAAACCTCCAGGGTGTAGCGCGTTGTTATCGCTTCGTCCAGGGTGCTGCCCAGCCATTTGTTGGCTGCAGCGAGGGCATCAATCGTGATGCCGCCTTCTACATCTTCAGCTGTGTCAAGGTAGACAATGACGATGGGATTATTGGCCTGACCCTTGACCTCGACGTCTATGAGCTCAAGACCTTCAGACTGCGCCTGGTCCACCAGGATGTCATAGAGTTCCTGCGAACGCTGTTCTTTATTCATGGACGCACTCCTCAATCATCATCGTTTTATCATTACTGCCGTCGTTACTATGTCGTCACAACGGTCATCGCTACATGTGAAAAGAAGCGGGTCACAGACCCACTTCCTCTGAAAGCATAATCACGTTAAACACAGCTCGTTCGAGCTATAAGATGATAGCACAAATGGCTTAGGCGATAAAGAGGAAATACTGCGCGGTGGCGAGGCCTGCAGCATAGACGACGCTGAGGCTGGTCCAGGTGATGGCGCGCGCATTGGTGCTGACAAACCAGCATTTCATCATTTGTCCTGAAGATATGAGCAGGAAAAGAATCGATGGCATGACGGTGAAGACAAAAAGCATGCCGATTTGGGTCTCGGTGCCAAATCCTGCGAGGAAATTGGTTGCTGGTGAGAGGACAAACCAGCCCACGATGGCAATAATGAGCAGCAGGGCTGCCGACCAGATTATTTTCAGTGCGAGATGCATGGCTACCAAGCTACCATAGTCAGCTGCTTTCAGCTGCTTTTGTTGGAGGCTTGCTGCCTGGGTCAAAGAAAAACCACAAATTGAGGGCGGATTTGAAAATTCGATGCATTTTTAACCCCCTAGGGGGCTTGTTGAGCAGTGCTAAGAACCCTACACTTTATCCAAGTAAAGTGAATGCTCGAGGGGATCGCCACACCATCTAGGTAAGACAAACGAGAAAAGACGAGCAAAAAGGGGAAGAATTCATGTTGAAATCAAAGAGGAGCTTGCTGTCAAAGGGTATGCTAGCGGCTGTTGTTGCCGCAGTGCTTGCGCTGGGACTTTTTGCGCTGATGGGCTGTGGTGGCGCAGGCGAGAGTGCAGCTGATGAGTCTGCAGCTGCGGCTGTCGATGAGCCCACTACTACGCGCACCATTACGGACGTCGTGGGGCGCGAGGTCGAAATACCTGCCAGTCCCGAAAACATTATTGCCATTGGCGTTGGGGGTCCGCGCATGGCCGCCTATCTTGACGTCATGGACCTGCTGGTGGGAGCTGAAGACAGCGACATCGATGAAGTTGTCGTCTTGCGCGACTACAATCCCGTCTGGCATGACTGGCTGGCGACCTTGCCTAGCGTGGGGCAGGGCGGCGGCAGCGGTAACAACAATGCCTACCCCGAAGAAATCATTAAGTTGGCGCCTGACGTCATCATTGCCGGCTTTGACCTTGAAGCCGCTGATGAACTCCAGGCGCAGACCAACATTCCCGTCGTGTCGATTCGCCACAACACGGGGCTTGCCACCGATTCACAGCTTGAGGCTCTGCGGGTCTTTGCTGAGGTCGTGGGCGCACAGGATCGCTACGATGAGCTGACAGCCTTTATTGCTGACATGAAGGCAGACCTCGACGCGCGCACCGCAGACATTCCTGATGCAGACAAGCCCAGCGTTTATGCAGGCGCGGTGACCTGGAACGGGCGTCGCGGTTTTGCCGGCACTTACGCAGACTTTGGACCTTTGGTGGCCGTTCACGCTGACAATGTAGCTGACCAGTCGGGCATGGACGGCTTTTTCGAGGCAGACTTCGAGGCCATTGTGGTCTGGGATCCCGATGTGATTTTCTTAGACCCCGGCAACATGGACCTAGTCAATGCAGAATATGCGGCAAATCCTGACTATTTTAGCTCGCTGCGGGCGGTTCGTGATGGACGCGTCTACACCATGCCCGCCTTTAACTTTGCGGGCACCAACCTGACCTATGCCTTTATCAATGCCTATTTTGCGGGCATTACCTTGTACCCCGAGGCCTTTGCTGACATCACTATCGAGGACAAAGCAGCAGACATCCTGACCATGTTTTTGGGCGAAGACACTTCTGCTGTCATGGCAGATGGTGGCCTCTTCTATGGACCGCTGACCATTGGCCAGTAATAGCTATCACAAAGAGCACGACCACCGTAGTGACAGCCGTCACGGGCTTGACCACAGTCATACCCATGAACATGACCACTACGGTGATTACCGCCGCTATATAGCGCGCAAGTGGGTCTTTTTGTTTGTGCTGCTTGCGCTGCTGGCTGCCGTCATTGTGGTATCTGCCAGTGTTGGGTCATCAGGGATATCTGTGCTTGAAGTTGCCCGCGCGCTGGTCGGTGGCGGAGAGGAGACCAGCCGCACCATCGTGTGGAACGTGCGCGTGCCCCAGATAGCAACAGGCATTGCGGTGGGCATTGCCCTTGCCATGGCAGGGGCTGTCATGCAAAACGTGCTGCGAAACCCGCTGGCTTCGGCCTCGACCCTGGGAATTGCCCAGGGTGCGTCATTTGGTGCGGCGGTAGCGATTGTCTTCTTTCAAGCAGGCGTGCAGCTGGGTGCTGCCAGTGCCGTTACGCACACTATCACCAGCCCCTACCTGGTGGTCATCTTTGCCTTTTTGGGCGGCATTGCGACGACGGCTATAATCTTGCTACTGTCGCGGGTGGCAGGCGTGAGCCCGACCTCGTTGATACTGGCAGGTGTGGCGCTGTCTGCCCTCTTTACGGCATCGACGGCACTGATTCAGTATTTTGCTGACGATGTGCGCATTGCAAGTATCGTGCACTGGACCTTTGGTAGCCTCAGCCGTGCCGGCTGGACAGAGATTGCCATCATTTTTGCCTTTAACGCCATTGCTTTTGTGTACTTTACCTACAACCGCTGGAACTACAATGCGCTTGAAAGCGGGACCGCCACGGCAAAGAGCCTCGGGGTCAACGTCGATAGCTTGATACTGGTGGGCATGGTGGTAAGTACGCTCATTTCAGCGGTCGCCATCGCCTTTGTGGGGACCATTAACTTCATAGGTCTTATCGCCCCCCATATTGTGCGACGCTTCATCGGAAATGACTATCGATTCTTGATACCAGCATCAGCACTGATGGGTGCCGTCATCATACTGGTCGCAGATATTGCTTCGCGCACTATTGCCTCGCCGGCGCTGCTTCCCATTGGTGCTTTGACCTCCTTTATGGGGGCGCCGTTGTTTTTGTACCTGATTATTCGCCAGGGCAAACAGGGTCAAGCATGAGCAGGTGTTGTGCATGAGCTGCCTGAAGCCGACAGCAGAAAACCCCATGATTTCGGTGCGCGGAATCAGTCATGCCTACGGAGATAAGCAGGTCTTGCGCGGTGTGAGCTTTGATGCCCAGGCAGGCGAAGTTGTCGCCATTTTGGGCAACAATGGCGCTGGCAAAAGCACGCTCATTACCTGCATTAATAAGATTCGTAGCCCAAAGTCTGGCAGCGTCGTTGTCGCCGGTCAGGACTTCTATGAGATGTCACGCATCGAGCGTGCTCGCCATATGTCCTACGTCGCCCAGAAAAGCGAGGCTCACCAGATAACGGTCTTCGATGCGATACTGCTGGGTCGCAAGCCCTATATTAAATGGGGTCTGGGGCCTGAAGACATCGACAAATGCAATGCCGTCATTGAACACATGGGGCTTGAAGACTTCAAGCTGCGTATGATAGACGAGCTATCAGGTGGCGAGCTACAAAAAGTCATGTTGGCACGTGCCCTCGTGCAAGAACCGCAAGTCCTGCTGCTGGATGAGCCTACCAGCAACCTCGACCCTAAAAACCAACACGCCGTGCTGTCTTTTGTTCATGACATCGCGCGTTCTCACAACATAACGGTGCTGGTCGTTTTGCACGACGTCAGCCACGCACTGCGTTACTGCGATAAGTTCCTGATGCTGCAAGGCGGGCAGGTCTATAGCTATGGTGACGCGAGCAGCGTAACCGAACAGGCGATTTTCGACATCTACGGGGTGGAGTCGAGTATTGTCGACATACATGGTCGCAAAGTCGTCGTCGTTAACTAGCACCCCTCAGAGGTTTGCAGCTTTTGCTATGATGGGTATCTGCAAAAGAGGGGAAACAGCATGTGTGATAGCGCTCAACAACATAGTCATGGTCCTGATGGACATACTCACTCGCATACGCAAACAAAAGCGGTTTTGAACCGTCTGTCGAAGGCCATCGGCCATCTGACCAGCGTGCGCAAAATGGTTGAAGATGGGCGCGACTGTTCCGAGGTGCTGATTCAACTAGCGGCTGTGCGCAGCGCGATCAACAGCACCAGCGAAGTGATTCTCAAAGACCACCTGGATCACTGCATCATCGATGCCGTGAACAGCGGCGACAAAAAGGCGCTTGACGAACTGAACCGCGCCATCGAACTCCTTTTGAAGTAACCCCGACCCTTTAAAGGTTGGCGGAGTGCATCCAATCCTTTCGCATCGTACTGGTCACAGTGCTTAAGTTGACCAGGTGCAATTGGTCTGCTAACCTAGTTTTGTTAAGCTGACCAGCTTGACATGGTCAAAGGAGTCAGATATGCAGATGCAAGTCAATATTCTCGAGGCAAAGACTCAGCTCTCTTCACTCATTGCTCGTGCCGTGCAGGGTGACGAAATCGTAATCGCAAAGAGGGGCAAGCCTGTTGCAAAGCTCACAGCGATAGAGGCGCCAGCAAAGCGCGTTCTGGGTTTTCTCGACATGCCGTCCATCCCAGATTCAGCCTTTGACCCCATGACTGAAGAAGAGCTCAAAGAGGCAGGCCTCGCATGAAACTTCTGCTTGATACGCACGCCTTTTTGTGGTCGATGGCTTCCGTCAATCGCCTCAGCCAGACAGCAGAAGAGGCAATTGTTGACCTGGCAAACGAACTCTACGTTTCATCCATTTCCTTCTATGAGATTACCTACAAGATTAGAATAGGAAAAATGCCTGACATCAAGGTCTCTTCAAGCAAGCCTCACGACTTTCTGTTGAGGTTGGGCGCACATGAGCTGCCCGTCAGCTCGCTTCACGCGGCAGGCGCTGGAAGCATGGAGTGGAATCATGCTGACCCCTTTGACCGCATACTTGCAGCCCAGGCACTGTGTGACGACCTGCATCTTGTCACCATCGACAAAGAATTCTCTTCACTACCTGATTTGAAAACTATCTGGTAACACAAAGCTAGCGATTAGATTCCGTGTCGGAGCCCGCAATGACAAAGGTCAAGAGCGAGATCCTGAATCAAGTTCAGGATGACATGATTATAAGTCTACCTACTGCGTCATGCTGAACTTGATTCAGCATCTTTTGCTTGAGTTTGACCTTCGGGTGTTATGCGCCCGTTTTAGGTCCTGGGGCGTAAGCCGCAGGTGCATGGAGCTAGAGTTGGTGGAGGGTGTCCATGAGATTTTGCAGCGCCTGGCCACGATGGCTCATTGCGTTTTTTTCCTGCATGCTCAGTTGCGCCATCGTGCGATCGGGGGTCGTGGCAGGGATGAACAGTGGGTCGTAGCCAAAGCCTGCCTCCCCTGCTGCTTCAAATCCAATGGAGCCTTCGCAGGCACCGGTGGCGGTGATGGTATGGGGTGCGTCAGGCAGCAAGTTGTCGAGTCCTACCAGGACAAGGGTCGACAGAAAGCGTGCGCTGCGCTGACCTTCGGGGACAGCTGCCAGCTCGTCGAGCAGTCTCGCATTGTTGCGAGCGTCATCGCCCTCTACCCCACCAAAGGATGATGAATAGACACCTGGTGCACCGTCAAGCGCGTCTACGGCAAGACCTGAATCATCTGCAAGCGTTGGCAAACCCAGCGCCTCAAAGCCGGCGCGCGCTTTTATCATGGCATTAGCCTCGAAGCTGTCGCCGTCCTCTACGGGAGATGTCCAATCAGGCAGGAGGTCAAAAATGGCACGAAAAGTATAGTCGAGGCCTGCACCTTGCGCAGTGGCCTGTATTTCTGCGAGCTTACCTTTATTGCCGGTTGCTACTACAATCATGGGGGTCATAAATGACATAAGTCTTCCTTTTTCTCGAAAGCGTCTAGACGGCACCAAAGCGCCGTTTCGTGATGCTCGCGTAACAGACTCGTACGCGTCGCATCCCAATACGACACTTATGCACTCGTCTATACGCTTTTTCGTTAATTGGTGGCCAAAGCTTCTTTTTGTAGGGCAAGCAGTTCTGCGAGTCCTGCTTGGGCGGCGTCGAGCATCGTGTTCAGTTGCGGGCGGCTAAAGGCCAGCTGCTCACCCGTCCCTTGGATTTCGATAAAGCGACCCTTGTCGTCACCGATGACATTCATGTCAACCTCTGCGCGAGAATCCTCGTTGTAGTCAAGGTCTGTCAGCACCAGTCCATCAACCATGCCAACTGAAATCGCAGCGACCTGCCCTAATAGTGGGTCACCTTGAATTTTGCCCGCTTCACGCCACTGGGCAAGCGCATCAACCAGCGCAATATAGGCGCCCGTGATGGCCATGCAGCGTGTTGAGCCATCAGCCTGAATGACGTCACAGTCAAGCGTAATGGTGATTTCACCCAAAGCCTCAAGGTCAACCACCGTGCGCAGGGCACGGGCGATAAGGCGCTCAATCTCGAGCGTACGACCCTTTGCACCCTTGCGCTCACGACGGTTTCTACTGTGAGTCGAAGCGGGCAGCAGTGAATATTCTGCCGTAACCCAGCCTTTCTTTTTGCCGACCAGCCATCCGGGGACGTGCTCTTCGATACTGGCGGCACAAAGGATCTCTGTTCCACCTGCCTTTATGAGGCATGAGCCTGCTGCGTGGTGTAGGTAATCACGCTGTATCTCTATGGTGCGCAGGGCGTTTTCTGCACGCTGGTTTGAGCGGTTAATCATGGACGTACTCCTCCGTAGTGTTGTAGCTGTTATATTCTAGCGATTTTAGTGAAAGCTTTCAGACAGGCTGATGTCTGTCAGCTCCGCAAGCTCGAGATGCTCGACGCGACCAACGCTTGCCAGATCCGCGCCAAAAATCTGCGAGCCCCGCAGGTCGAAGTCGACCAGGTCTGTGCCCGTGGTCAAAAAGCGGTGCTGGGGCTGAGCGTCAAGGGCTGCGCGCAAATCGAGCTCGTCAAGGGTCTCTTTGAGCTGACGGGCCACGTGAGCCTCGCCCGAAACAATTTTCAGCTGGTCGCCTGCGACGCTGCGCAGGGTATCTGCCAGCACCGGGTAGTGCGTGCAGCCCAGCAGGAGCGTATCGGGCTCTTGTTCCAGGACAGGCCTGACGTAGCTTTCGACCAGGTGATAGTAGTCGCCGCGCTTTTGGGCGAGCTGGGTCATCTCAAGGGCGGTCGCTGCCTCGACGATGGTTGTCAGTTCTGGGGTGATATGGCCGCTGACCTGCAGCTGGGGGTCGATGCCTGCAAGGGCTTGCGCGTGGGCGGCGGCGTCAATGGTCAGTGCGGTGCCAATGACGGCGATGCGTCCGGTCGCTGTAGAGCTGGCAGCGACCTGAGCGCCAGCATCAATGACGCCAATGACGGGCACATCAAAGTGCTGCTTTGCCAGATCGAGCGCGACAGCTGATGCTGTATTGCAGGCAATGACGACGGCTTTTACTTTTTGCGCGCTAAGGTAGCTTGCGATTTGGTGAACGAAGACTTGGATGCTGCGCGCGTCGCGCGGTCCGTAGGGGCATCTGGCTTGATCGCCCACGTAGAGCTGCGATTCATGAGGCATGAGCTGGGCGATTTCACGGGCGACGGTCAGCCCGCCTAAACCTGAATCAAATATGCCAATTGCTGATGTCTTCATAGCTATCAGTATAGCTCACATCACAAAAATAAGAGCGCTCCAGGTGTTCAGAATCAAGGAAAATCACCGGTACTTTGAGCTAAGCGTACTGAAGCTATGCGTGCGAAAAGGTGAGGTGATTTGACACCGAGTCTGGGCGCCTGGTGTGCTCTTAGAGGAGTTCGCCGTACTTTTTGATGAAAGCACCCTTCACCACCTGCACCAGGGCAAAATACAGCACGCACATCACGACCAGGAAGACGAAAAAGCCTGCTGGCAGCCCGACAAAGCCGATGCGCTCGCCCAAAGGCGTGTAGGGCAAGACAGTACCAATGACCAGACCCAGCGTCGTCATGCCAATGACTGGCCAGGAGGCGCGTGACTGCAGGAAGGGTAGCTTTGGCGTACGTAAGGCGTGAATTACCAGGGTCTGCGTCCACAGCGATGCTACAAACCAGGCCGCGTGGAACAGTGCGATAAAGCCAATCTGTGCCGCCGGATCCAGAGAGAAAAACGAGCCCCCAAAGACCGCTGGACCAAACCAGAAGAACATAACAAAGAAGGTCGCAATGTCAAAAATCGAGCTGGTAGGTCCCAGCCAGACCATGAAACGCTGGACAGAGCTCGCATCCCAACCGCGGGGCTTGCGCAGGAACTCTTCATCCACATTATCCCAGGGCATGGCCGTACAGCTAATGTCATAAATCAGGTTCAGCACCAGAATTTGCAGGGGCAACATAGGCAGGAAGGGCAGGAAAGCCGCAGCAGCCAGCACGCTAAACATATTGCCCAGGTTAGAGGACACGGTCATTTTGATGTACTTAATGGTGTTACCGTATACCTTACGACCCTCGATGACACCTTTTTCAAGCACCATGAGGTCTTTTTCAAGCAAAATAATGTTGGCAGACTCTTTGGCAATATCCACGGCAGTGTCCACCGAAATGCCGACATCAGATTCCTTCATGGCAGCGGCATCGTTTATGCCGTCCCCCAGAAAACCGACGGTATTACCAATGCGGCGGAGTGCGCCCACAATACGCACTTTCTGCGCTGGTGACAGCTTTGCAAAAACGTCGATGTCCATGACGACGGCGTCGAGTTGCTCGTCAGACATGTTTTCGAGATCTGTTCCCAAAAGCATGCCGCCTTTACCGCTGGAATCGTCGACCTTGATGCCCACATCGCGACAGACCTTGCGGGTCACCGCGTCATTGTCGCCGGTCAGGACTTTGACGTCGACGCCGTATTCATGCAAGACTTCGATGGCTGCACGCGCACTGTCCTTGGGCGGGTCCAGGAAGGCCAGGTAGCCTATCAGTACCATGTCTGCTTCGGTGTTGACGCAGAATTCGCCCACTGCAGGCAGGTCATGAGTTCTTTGGGAGATGCCCAGCACCCGCATGCCTTCGGCATTGTAGCGGTTGACGGTCTCGAGGATGTCTTTTGCGAGCACCGGCGTCAGAGGCTCGATACGTCCATCGATTTCGACGTATTTTGACACCAGAAGCATTTCTTCGATGGCACCTTTGGTGATCATTTGACGCTTGCCGCTGTGGTCTTCGACCACAACACTCATGCGGCGGCGGCTAAAGTCAAAGGGGATCTCGTCTACTTTTTGGTAGCGTTCTCGCAGGTCACTGAGGTCGTGGTCGTCTCCATGCTTGATAATCGCGCGGTCAAGCAGATTTCTAAAGCCCGTTTGAAAGTAGCTATTCAAAAATCCGTGGCGCAGGACACGCTTGTCTTCTTCTCCGCGCACATTCAGCGAATACTCAAGGATGATGCGGTCTTCGGTCAAAGTACCTGTCTTATCAGTGCACAGCACATTCATGCTGCCAAAGTTTTGAATCGAATTCAGGTTTTTGACAATGACACGCTTTTTCGACATGGCGACCGCGCCCTTTGCCAAATTGGCAGACACGATCATGGGCAGCATCTCTGGCGTGAGCCCAACGGCAACCGCCAGCGCAAAGAGGAAGGCCTGGGTCCAATCGCCCTTGGTAAAGCCGGTCAATACTAATACAATCGGCACCATAATTAGCATGAAGCGAATTAGCACCCAGGATACCGAGTTCACACCCTTTTCAAACGAAGTCTGCACCTCTTTGCCCTGCACCGCAGCCGCTACTTGGCCAAAATAGGTGTCGCGCCCGACCGCAAGGACAAGAGCTGTCGCAGAACCCGAAATAACATTCGAGCCCATGAAGACTAGGTTATCGCTATCCAGCGGATTTTCGCTTATCCCTGTGTATTCAGCACCGAATTTTTCGACCGGTTCTGATTCACCGGTCAGCGAGGATTCGCTGATAAAGAGGTCTTTTGCCTTGAGGATGCGCATGTCACCTGGCACAATGTCGCCTGCAGCTAACTTGACGATGTCTCCAACGACTATCTCATCAACGGGGACTTCGCTGTCATGCGAGTTGCGTACACAGTCAATGGTCGTTTCGACCATTTCTGCCAGGGCCTCAGCCGCCTTGCCGCTGCGTGATTCTTGCACAAAACGCAGCAGACCACTGACGGTCACCATGGTCGTGATAATGATGACGGCTGTCAGGTCCTGTTCATCTGCAGCAGCAAAAACATAGTCGGTAAAAAAGGATACGATGGCCAGCACAAAGAGCACAATCGTAAAGGGATTAACAAAGGCTTCAAAGAGCTGCTTCAGGACGGTCAGACGCTCGGTGTGAGCAATGACATTAGCACCATAGCGTTCGCGGCTGGTTTGGACGGCCTCGTCATCATGACCATCATAGGCGGCAACATTGTACTGCACAAAGAGCTCATGTTCGGCAGATTTAGCGCCCGCCATGAGCCGACGCTGCGCCTCTGGTCGGTTGTCGATTCCGTTGGCGAGACCATCAGGCGCTGACTTCAGTCGAAGGAGTTGTTTGATGAAGGTCAGCATTATGAGGCCTGCGCATTCATCCTAGTAGGGCAGCACTTCTGCCAGAAGCCACACGACGGCGAGCGCCACAAACACGGATGGCAGCATGTTGCCGATGCGTAGCTTTACGCCGGTTGCCAGGTTCAGGCCGATGCCTGCAATGAGCGCACCGCCGACCGCTTCGATGCCGGTGATGGCAATCAGGGGGATAACGTCGCCGATGCTAAAGGCGAAAAGTGCGAGGGTGCCCTGCATTATCGCCAAAGGAATAATCGAAAACAACACGCCAATACCCAGGGTCGAGGCAAAGAAAATCGAAATCGTGCCATCAAGCAGCGCTTTGACAAAGAGCGTATCGGGGTTGCCCAGGCCGTCTTGAATCGAACCTAGGATCGCCATCGCGCCAACGCAGTAGACCAGGGATGCGGTAATGAAGCCCTGGACGAATTTGCGCTCTTCCCTACTGGATTTAGCCTTGACTTCGTGGACGGCGCGGTCCATCGAGTCGCCAATGCCCGCGTCAGGTGGTGGCTTGATAATGTTTTCGCGCTCGCCGGCGCGACCGCCGTCTGTGACGCGCTTTTGCAGCACCTTGCCCATGGCTTTCAGGCGGGTCTCGAGCGCCATAGCCTCGCCTATCAAGGTGCCGATAATCAGGCAGACGCAGAAAATGACAATCGCAAAACGACCCAGAACGCCGGGCTGATCGCTCAGAACCCCCAGCGCATTGACCGAGCTCATGACACCCAGCACGATGACCGCCAGACCCTGCACCTGAATGATGCCCGTGCGGACGCGTTCTTTGACCAGGCGACCAACAGCCAGACCTATCAGTGAGCCAACAATAATGGCCATTATGTTAACCAATACGCCTAGACCCGGAATATGCACCTTACGCTCCCCTCTTTGGCCGCACCCGATTGTGTGTAGCTTGAATGCCAATACTTCATTATTTCACATTTTCAACACATGTGGATTACAAGTGAAGAAATAACCAGCTATTTTAGCGAATACTTTCCATACATAACAAGGGGCGGAGTGCGTCCATACACCATCGCCATTGCGCGCCCAGTGCCTTTCACCCTCGTCATTGCGCGCGCCGACGCGCAATCTAATTGCTGGCAAAATTTTGATTGCAATCGTCCCCATATCATTCACCGTAACGCACTAAACAGCACTCTGCTTACAATTAGACTGCGGGTCAAGCCCGCAGTGACGTGAATATGCTTCTGCCCTTACCCGAGCAGGGATTGGAGCTGCGCGATATGCTTGCTGGTGGCGCGCTTCAAAGCAGGGAGGTTGGAGGCAGCTTTGAGGGCTGCGCCGAAGCTAGCATTTGCGGCAAAGAGCTCGCGTTCGAACTTGCGGGTAGCATCCGACTTGCTGGGTAATGCATCAGCGCTGCCCGTGGTGCTAGGGTCTGGCAAGGAGCCACCACTCTTGAAGCTGCCATCTTCAATGGATCGCGCAATAGTCGCAACCTCGCGATTTGGTTTTGCACCCAGCTCACTGAGCCGCTTGCGACTTATGCGGACTTCGCCGTCGATGATTTTGCGCTTAGCCTCCTTTGAGGTTTTACCAATGGCCGTGATTCCGTCGGCGACTTTTTCTGCGCGGACAACAGTCGACTTTGCAAGACCATGTTGCCCCCCGACTATACTTGCTGTTGATCCTGCCTCAGAATTAATCAAATGTTCATTTTGAACATTTGATTCTTTTGAGCCCACAATGACGTCCGCATCGGCACTTGCCTCAATCTTTTTGCGCCCAGCACCAGCGCGCTGACCCCCACGTATCTTCTTCGCGGCACCGTATTGCAGTCCAAGAAAATAGGTAAACTGCAAGGGCGAAAGGTTGCGCCGTGCGATTTGAGTGGTAATAATCCAAACGATGACGTCTTCACGGGTGGGGAATTCCAGCTCGACCGTCTTGAAGGGCAGTCCGTGTTTCATCGCAAAGCCATAGCGGTTGTGACCATCTATCAAGATGTCGTGCCCCTTCCACAACACCAGGGCGTCACGGATACCATGCTCTAAGACACTGGCCTCAAGAGCTGCAGAGGACTCTTCGTCAAGGCGCGGCAACAAGAACTTGAACTCCTCGTCGATGACGATCTTTGGGGCAATGAAATCTTCAGCAAGAACATTGGTCGCCAGATGGGCGCGAGAAGGAGCAGACATGGGACAACCTCACAATCTGTCGGAGGCGGTCCAATCGAATCGATACCCTCGATTATACGCTATGAGGATTTGTACCTGCCTTCCCCTGCTGGAGGAGTACGCCCATACTCAATCATCATTGCGCGCCCCAACCCGCAACGCTCTCCCAGCCACGTCATTGCGCGCCCCGACGCGCAATCTAATTGTCAGCAATGTGTCGCTTATGACCGTCACAATGTCATCCACCGTTACGCATTAAACAGCAGCTTGCTTACGATTAAACTGCGGGTCGGAGCCCGCAGTGACGATGCAGCAACTCCCTGCCCGTTGCGAAGCAACGGATACAGGTCCTGTGCCCTTGGGCACAGGTGCATGGGGCTTGCGGGCAAAGGTCAAATACGAGATGCCGCATCGAGTGCGCAAGCACAGAAAGCTGTCAACCGCTGTCACACTGGGATCTTTCGACTACGCGCTGGCGCGCTTCGCTCAAGATGACGGGGGTGCTACAGCGCTGTTGGTTTTGACCTTCGGGTGCAGTGCGCCCGCTACTGGTCCTGTTGTGCCGCTAGGCACAGGTGCATGGGGTTAAGTGCGGCTTAAGGTCAAATACGAGATGCCGGCTCAGGGGCCGGCATGACAAGGGTTGAAATAATAATGGACGCACTCCCCCAGCCCAAAAGCTTGGCTCAAAAAAACTTGTTAGCTTGAGAGGGAAATCAGATCGGTAACGAAGTTTTCTTTTGTGGAATAGATTCTTTTGATGTCGATGTGTTCCGCGTTCACCTCATAGACAGCGAGGTAGCGCCTCTCCCAAACAACAAGCCCGCGGTAGGGCAGTTTCATTCCATACTTTGCCCCTATTAAAAAGCCTATTTCTGGCTGGTCTTCGAGAATTAAGATGCCCCTCATAATGCTGTCAAGGTAGGAATCGACCTCATCGCTTTGCGCGCCGTTTGCCGCATAGAACTCCATGATGCGCAACACGTCGCGTCGCGCAGGCTCAGAGTAGCGAATCCTCATGAAGCAAGACCCAGCTCGCTACGCAATTCATCATGTGAGTACCATGTGCCGCCTGCCATCATCTCATCGTCAACCGCCTTCATATCTGAAAGAAAGCGGAGCATTGAAGTCATGTATTGCCAGGCCTCGACGTCAACAACGGCATATTTCGAATGGCCATTTTTGGTCAAGATAACTTCGTTGCCTCGGTCGATTTCCGAAAGCACTTCGTTGTAGTTGGTAAGTGCAGATACTGGTTTTGATACAAGCATGGCTTCCTCCTTTGAACTGATACTTATTGTAATAGGAGTGCTGTGCATATGCAATTATTTTTAGAAGAATTGTTCTAAAGCGGCAGTGACGGTGCTGCAGCACCCTGCCCACTGCCCTTGCTTTTGACCTTTTCGGGCGCAGTGCGCCCGTCACTGATCCTGTGCCCTTAGGCACAGGTGCATGGGGTAAAAGGTATATTCAATTCCCGAGCGCAGTGTTTTCCCGTAATGTTGAGGCCTTTTGCGAGGGATCTTGCGTGTGCCAACAAAGGGCGCATTTCGGTGCTTGCCACCCAAAGATCCCTCGTTACAAGACTTCAGTACACGAACCATCTTGCACTCGGGAAGGAGGGAATTACATGCTTGCACTACCCTTTGAATGCGTGCGGGTGAGGGCGGTGGTGCTGGCGATAATGGTCAGTAGCGCAAGCAGCATCAGCAGGCCATTGAAGGCAAAGAGCACGTCGCCTGTGGCAGGTCCCGTAACAGGTGTACCGGGTGCTCCCGGTGTCTCGCTACCTGGAGGTGGCGTCAAAGGCGGCTGCGAAACCACTTCGGGCGCATAGTTGTTTTGCACCACCAGAGTCACTTGCCCCTGCGGATTTGGCACGAGGCTCGTCGTAAAGGGTAGCGACGGATTCGCCGTCAAATCAAAGCCGGGGATTTGTGCATTGCGCTCGGTTATAGTCCAGTTACCCGGCGTGAAGTTAGTAAAGACAATACCGGTAGGGTCAGTAGCTGTCGCCAGGTCGTAAGTAAACTCGCGCTGGAAGGGATCGGTCACAACCAGCTGAAAATCTGTTAGATACTGATTCACCGTAGCAGATGTCACACCAGAGAACTCTTTCACAATATTCAAGGTATAAGGCACCGTCTGCAGCGGATAGTTCACGACCGATACAAAATCAGAAACACGCTGAACACTCTGACCAGATACCAACACGGGACTTAACTGTGTGTTCAAGCTGCTGGTGTCAGCAGGGGTCACCTGTTGGCTCATCGTAAAGAAGGTATAGGGCGTGTTGTAGTAATAACCGGTCGGGGCTGACTGCTCGACCAGCAAGTAGAGGTAGCGATAGCTGGAGGTTATACTGCCATTGCTGAAGGTCGCAACACCACCAGCATCGGTGGTTTGGACGACCTCCCCCGGTGGAACAGAAGCATCTGAAGGTAGCTGGGCGAAGTTAAAGCTCGTCCCGCCTGTGCCCGTGAGCGTCAGGTCTGTCGCAAGGCCACCCGGCGGCGTGTTGCCCGCGCTGAGGTCGGTGACATAAAGGCTGAACTGCGCTCCCATCAGGTTGTTGCCGACGCTGTCGGTTTTGAAGAGGCGCAGATCCTGGCGGCCCGCGCCGACGCCGACATGGGTGCCACCGACGACGTACTGGTTGTCGCCTGCGCTGTCGCTGACGCCCATGACGGTAATGGCATTGCTAATCGCGCCTGTCTGGCCAACGGGCAGGTCAACGAGCGCCCAGTAGCTAATCTGAACGGGCGTCTGGTTGGGCACGACAAAGTCAATCTGACCGGCGTATCCGGCAGGCACTTGTGCGGCCGGCACAACCGTCGCGCTGTAAGCTGCACCAGTGTTGAAGGTCAGTGGGTTGGGGGCGGGTATCCAGGTGCCGTCCCAGACCCCGGGGCTTGTTTCTGTCTGAGTCTCCATGGTGATGGTGTCGGTGAAAATCTGAAGGTTTCTGAAAAGATCAACCGCAGACACCAGCGCGGGCGCATTACCGGCGCTGTCAGTAAAGACATAGCCGCCTGAAGGGTTAATGACAATCGTCACCAGCACGCGGTCTGACCCGGGCGGGTCTGCAAGCATGGTCTTTTCAAGCACCTGCGGGCTGTAGCTGGTCACCGCCCCGTTGCTAAAGCTGCTGGGGTTAGCCGTTGTAGGTGGCGTGCCTGCATCGGTAAAGATTTCAGCTGTATTGGTCAGGCTATCTTGCTGCGCCCCTAGGTAGGCGGGCAGGATTTCAAGCTGATAATGTGCGGTCATGACGCTGCGGTTCACAAACCAGTTGGCGGGGGCAGGGGTCGCCGTAGGAGTTCCGCCCGGTAGGGGTCCTGTCAGCTGATACCAGTCCGTGGCGGCAAAGTCTGCCGTCAGCGTGTTGCCAGATACGGTAACGTCAGAACTGGGTGCATAGTAGTTGGTGCCGACCTGTACATAGAAAGTATCGGGAACATAGCTCATGCGCGGGTCAAAGGTGTCAACGTATTGGGGAGCAGAGCCTGCCTCCATCAGTGTGACCGCCGCGTTGCTTTGGGCATAGTTGCCGTACAGGGAAGCTGTGTAGGCAAAGACCGCCGGGTTGGGGGTACCTGCGACCGACTTGAAGATGGGCCAGATGTCGTCAGTGTTTACGCCGCCGACGATGTTACCAGGGATGCCCGGACCTTGCTGTCCGTCGAACTCTGGCTGGCCGCCCAAGATGGGATTGGTGTCAGTCGAGTTCACCAGATAGGCCGCGTTTTCGAGAATGTTATTGGGCGAAGACTGCATGATAGCAGCACTAGCCGCATCTATAGGTACCCGGTAGCTAACCGTTACTGCGGTTGCAGTGTCGACAGGCCACAGAGCCACCTCTGGAGAGCTGACCGTGCCTTGAGCCGTCAGGGGCGAGGTATCCTGTCCAAAGAAGATGCGCCATGAGTTTCCGTAGAGGTCAAGGGGCGCCGTATTAAGTAGAGTAGGATCAGTAGGACTGTAGGTCACATTGACACTGGCAGGATCTGGCACGTTGGGAACATTGTGTACGGTGCCGTCAGATAAGAAGACTGCCAGCGTGTCATAAAGGTAGATCTGCTGACCTTCCAGCCCGGCAGGTATCGTAAAGCTGACCGTGTAGTCTACATAGTAACCCGTCGTGGCGTTACCCAGAAGTCCGCTGGTGAGCTTTGTCATGGGAATCATACCAGCATTGACGGTTACCTGTGCTGTGGTGTCTTCGGTCGAGCCCGCTACATCAATGCTAGCGTCATTGGTGTACATGACACCGGGAATCCCCACGATGGGGGCGGTAATAGTGACGGGCAACGTGATGACCACCGAATAGATGGCTCCGTAGCTTGAACTGTCATCGGGCAAGGTAAAAGTAAAACCTTCGGGGGGACCTGCATCGAGGGTAAAGGTGCCACCCATGTTTGTTGCGTTACCCGTGGCTATTTCCACATTGCCGAGCCCGAGGTAGGTAATGCCGATTTGCGTCAAGTCAGTAGAAATGGTCTGCCCTTCACTGAGCGTATCAGTGATGACACCAACAGCACCCACGGCGTTGAGCTGCTGCGAATAGCCGTCGCCAGCTGTAATTGTCCAATTGACCGTCGTTGAAGGTGCTCCAGAATAGCTGCCTGTCTTAGTGATGGACAAACTGCGATTTACCGGCGTTTGCGTCGAGCTCGACGCCGAAGGCAGTGCTTGTGAGGGCGAGGTATCGGCATCATTGCCACCCATGGTCGCCGTATTATCGACGGTAAAGCTGTAGTTGGCATCGGTATCACCGGCCAGAGCCTGCCCAGGGCCGTTATTATTATTGACCACATCGGGCAGGTTCAGGGTGTAGGTGATGGTCAGCGTCTGGTCTTGGTTCAGAACCAGCGGATTGCCTGAACCATCAACAAAGGCATTGTAAGTAATTTCAGAAGTAGCAGAATTAATGGTCGGGCTGAAACTGGTTGCGGTTCCGCCCGCGACCTCATAGCTAAAGTTAGAAAAGGCATTCGTGGGCGCATTGCTCATCGTTGTACCCGTGACGCTCGAGGTCGTCAGCGTGGGCAGATCGTCGAGGCTAATGCCGTCAATGTTGCCACCCAAAGCCGTCAAGGCAATCGTATAGTTGATTTGCTGGTTTGTCTGGTCATAGGTCGCAGACTTGACCGTCGACAGCGTCGGTGGGGGCTCGACGGGAGGCACGATGCTGACGGTCACACCATTGCCAAAGTCAAGGCTGTTGCCCGCACCAGCAGTTAGGACTGCGGTAACCTCAAAGGTAATGTTGACGTCTTGGTAGAAGTCAATAAAGTTCTGATTTAATGCAATGGGGCGCCCATTAAGGTCGAGCGTGCCAAAGCTCATAGTGACAAGGCCCGCCGTAGAAACACTGTAGGTACCAATGACGGGGTAGCTGGGCGCATTACCCACCAGATCGACTGGTCCGATGGCCGCAGGAATATTCAAGTAGGATGGCAGTTGATAGGTCAGATTGCCACTGCCATCGTATTGCAGCTGCAAGTTGGGGGTTTCGGCAAAAGACACCAGGAACTGGTAAGACTGACCAATGAAGGTGGGCGTCGTCGACGTGATAGGGTTACCATTCATGTCCTGCATGGCAACCGCAGTGATGAAGTCCGCGAGGTTCGAGCTATAGGTAATCGCAAAGGGGGCGACGATGTCGCTAGCAGGCGCAAAGGGTGATTCGGGTGGGATAACTTGAAAAGCACCACTTCCAGCTACTTCATTGCTGGACGGTGCTTCGCTGCCATCACTATCAAGGCTGGGGGATGCTGGACGCACTCCCCCGCTGTCGTTGTCAACAGCACCCGCATCGTCCACGCCTGGAGCCTCGGTGCCAGGCGCGGTCTGAGTAGCTTCTGTCGCAGCCGTTGTCGCCGCGTAGTTGTCAAGCGCTGCAAAGCCGACCAGCAACGGCAGGACGCACAAAAGCGCGCAGATTGATAGAACGATTTTCTTTTGCGACAGAGGTGACCGGGCACCTCTACGAGTGTTATTCATGTGCATTCCCCCACTAAACAGATAGATACTTTATTGTATATCGAAAGTGACTTAGAAGTGTGAAATCTGTGAACATTTACGCAGCTACGAGGCATCGGTTGAATGCCTGTTACTTGTTTGTACCCATGAGCATGTCATGTCTGAGGGCAGGAGTATAATCGAAAGCATCGATACTTTTGGGCCGCCTCCGATAGATTGTGAGGTAGCTCCATGTCTGGTCGAACTCCCCCTAGAGGAAAGTCTCTTGCTGAGAGCGAAAAGCGCATTGAAGGTCAGCTCTTTGGCGACTTGAAAGAGATGATTGAGGAAAGTCGGTCGCGAACGGCAGCTGCAGTTAACGCAGAAATTACCTTGCTTTACTGGCATGTGGGGACGCGGATAAACCGTGAGATACTGGCGAATGCCCGCGCAGAGTACGGCAAAGAGGTCGTGGAGGGCACCTCGAAATTCTTGACCCAAATCTACGGCCGCGGATGGAGTCCTCAGCAGCTTTGGCAGTGCATTAAGCTATCTACCGTCTTGCAAAAAGACATTCTATACTCGCTGAGTATAGAATTGAGCTGGACGCATATCCGCACCATAATGTACATAAATGATCCCGTCAAACGCGACCTCTATTTTGAGATGGCAAAAGCTGAACGTTGGAGTGTAGCACAGCTCAGGGGTCGCATTAATTCCCTTATGTTTGAGCGTACTGCCATCAGCAAAAAACCAGAAAGCCTCATAGCACAAGAGCTGTCTGCGCTGAGCAGCGGAGCCACCATATCGCCCGATTTGGCGTTTCGCGACCCCGTCCTCCTCGATTATTTGGGACTTGCTGACACCTATTCTGAACAAGACCTAGAAAGCGCCATCGTTGCTGAAATACAGCGATTCATCATCGAAATGGGCTCTGACTTTGCCTTTATGGCTCGCCAGAAGCGCATGACCATTGATGGTCGTGACTACTATTTGGATTTACTGTTCTATCACCGAAGGTTACGCTGTCTGGTGGCTCTGGAGCTCAAGCTCGGCGAGTTTGAAGCCGCATACAAGGGACAGATGGAGCTGTACTTACGATGGTTAGAAAAGTATGAGCTCATTGAGGGAGAAAACCTACCCATCGGACTCATTTTGTGCAGTGGGAAAAGCGAAGAGCATATCGAGCTCATGCGGCTGGATGAAAGCAACATTCGCGTTGCCGAGTATCTGACCACCTTGCCCGACCTCAAGCTGCTGGAAGAAAAGCTCAAGGCATCGATTGAGCTTGCTCGTGCACAGTGCCAGAGAGTTGAGTGAGCACCGAGGAGTGCGTCCATAATGCTCCCGTGGCTCTCGCCCGTCAGACCCAGCTTCCCGAGCGCAGTTTTTCCCGTGTAGCTAGGACCTTTTTGCGAGGGATCTTGCGTAATGCTGCCGTGGGTGTAGGGGCTAGTTGATGGTGCCGCCGCCCAGGACAGATTCTGCGCTTTCTTCGTCGTAGAAGACGGCTGCCTGACCGGGGGTAATGGCGCGCACGGGCTGGTCGAAAGTGACCAGCACGCAGGAATCGCGAGGAAGGTCAAGGGCGAGACCCCGCATCGAGTGCGGGGTGACCAGGTGGGAGTCCGAAGCGGCTTTGTAGGGGCGCGCGTCCCCGCGCGCCCGCATGTGCGGGGTGGTCGTGTCCATGGCTTGGATGGTGCCAGGGCGGGGGCGGTGCTTGTAGCCGATTTTTATTTGACAGCGCAGAGACTGCTGTGGTGCGGATGCCAATGCCGTCCAGTTGCAGCGTGTCGCGACAAACTGGCGCGCCATAAGGCTGTCCTCATCATCACCAATCGTGATGCTATTACTGTCCGCGTCGATCGATTGAACAAAGACGGGTCTTCCGTGTGCTCCCAGCCCTTTGCGCTGACCTATGGTGTAGTGAATAAGACCGCGGTGGGTGCCGACCACTTTGCCACTGCTGTCCAACATGTCACCAGGCTTGCTTGCCTGCCCGCGGTAGTCTTCAATGAAGCTTGCATAGTCGCCATCAGGAATAAAGCAAATGTCCTGGCTGTCTGACTTCTGCGCATTGGGAAAGCCCGCTGCTTCTGCCAGGGCACGTATTTCTGTCTTGCAGTAGTCGCCTAAAGGCAGCACTGTGCGCGCCAACTGCTCTTGCGATAACTGGTACAGCACGTAGCTTTGATCTTTGCTGGCGTCAAGGGCTGTCCGGGGTACCCAACGGGCGCAAGCCTCATCATAGGCAATGCGCGCATAATGACCGGTAGCCAGATACTGGCAGCCTAATTGGTCTGCCACATCAAAGAGCGCGCCAAACTTGAGGCAGCGATTGCAGTCGATACAGGGGTTAGGAGTAGTACCAGCCTCATAGCCCGCGACGAAAGGCTCGATGACCTGCTCGCGAAACGTGTCTGACAGATCGACCTCGAGGTATTCCATGCCCAGCCCCTGCGCAATATCACGCGCACCCGCAGCGTCAGCACCTAAAGTGTCGAGCAGCTTCATGTGAACACCGACACATTCATAGCCGGCTTGCTGCATCAGCAATGCCGTCATAGAAGAGTCGACTCCCCCACTCATCGCTATCAAAGCCTTTTTAGTCATTCAAATAAAGGAGTGCTCAGATAGCGCTCGCCCGTATCAGGCAGCACCACCACAATAGTCTTACCCGCAGCTTCTGGGCGACGCGCAATCTGCGTCGCTGCAGCCAAGGCCGCCCCGCTGGAAATGCCTACCAGTAAGCCTTCGGAGCGCTGGACGCCATGGACGCACTCGTAGGCATCCTCAGTAGCAACCGCGATGACCTCGTCAAAAACCGTGACGTCGGTGACCGCAGGCACAAAGCCAGCACCAATACCTTGGATACCGTGGGGGCCCTTTTCGCCGCGCGTCATGACCGGAGAATCGGCCGGTTCGACCGCGACAATCGCGACATCAACGGCCTGTTCGCGAAAATACTGCCCCACTCCTGTCGCCGTGCCGCCCGTCCCCACTCCGGCGACAAAGTAATCCAGCAAACCGCCCGTGTCGTGCATGATTTCAGGTCCCGTCGTGTGAAAGTGCGCCG
>Ga0131853_10001001_pt1 | contig 51348 bp, 44 predicted proteins | sample TergutLab28metaG_FD_92764 | JGI IMG/M metagenome (GOLD analysis project Ga0131853, IMG submission 92764) | Labiotermes labralis P1 segment gut microbial communities from Petit-Saut dam, French Guiana - Lab288 P1 (version 2) (version 2) | ecosystem: Host-associated > Arthropoda: Insects >...
TAAAAGCAAGCAAGCAAGCAAGCAAGCAAGCAAGCAAGCAAGCAAGCAAGCAAGCAAGCAAGCAAGCAAGCAAGCAAGCAAGCAAGCAAGCAAGCAAGCAAGCAAGCAAGCAAGCAAGCAAGCCTTTTTGTAATAGAATTGAAGATTCTTAAAAATATGATAAATGGTTGTTCTCTGTATTTAAAAGGCAGAGGGCAGCCGTTTTTTGTACTTTAGAACATTTGATTTATAGATAAATAAGGAGAGATTATTATGCGTATTTCACGACTAATTAAGATTTTGATAGTAGCATTTGCCATATTGGCGAGTATAAACATTTTTTTTACTGTGCTTTCTTCCCAAGCAGATAATAGGTTAAAAGCGGCTACAACTGAAAGGCTATATCTTTATATGGCATTACAAGATTTACAAAATGCTTCAGCAGATTTAACACGTTGGGCGAGGGCATATGCTGTCACAGGAAATCCACAAGAGTATCAGAATTATTGGAATGAAATTTTTACGATACAACGCAGAGACCGCGCAGTAGCAACATTTGACAACCTAAATGTACCTCAAAATGAGCGTGATTTAATACAGCAGGCCCTTAGCCTTTCAAATACGCTTGCTGTATTAGAAGGGCAAGCCTTTGAAGCTGTAGCTGACGGTGATATGGATTTGGCGGCGTATTTAATGTTTGGCAATGCTTATGAAGTAGGTCGTCTTCCTATTGTACAAACCCTCAATCAACTATATGAAACAGTGGTGCAACGTACAACTGCTAATCAGATAGATGCCCAAGTATCTGTTTCTATTTTTGATACACTGGTGCTTGTATTTACAATCTTGTTTGCGATTTTAAGTATTGTTGGCGTGGGAATCATATTACGCAAAATTAGCCCAATCAGCAAAGTGGTTAGTATTTTGGGTGATGTAGCCAATGGAAATATGAATGTGAACATCGACAGGTCAAATATTTCAAAAGATGAAATAGGCGAATTAACGCGTTATACTTATAATCTTGCGAATACAATAAAAGATTTGGTGCAGGATATAACCCTTGTAAATCATGAGTTTCATGAACGTGGAAATATAGAATACAAAGCAGATGCTAGTAAGTTTCAAAATGAGTTCAAAACAATGGCAGAAAGCGTAAACGCTATCCTTACAAACAGCACCAGTGATGTAATGAATTTACTTAACGCATTAAATCAACTTATTGACGGAGACTTTAATGTGCGCATGGACGATATGCCGGGGCAAAAAATGATTGCGCCACAAACCTTACGCACCTTCATCCAAAAATTGAAAGCTATCAATGATGAAATAAATAGGATGGTTGAAGCGGCGGCAGACAAAGGTGATTTGCATTTTCAAATTGACACCAACAAATATAGTGGCGATTGGAAAAAAATTATGGAAGGACTTAATCATGTTGCCGAGGCTATTGACGCGCCTGTTGTTGAAATTATGAATGTAATGCGCAATCTCTCTCAGGGTGATTTTTCTATTCAAGTCGAGGGCGATTATAAAGGAGACTTTTTGCAAATCAAAAACGCAGTGAATAACACGATTGACGCACTTTCAATATATATAACAGAAATTACAGAAGATTTGTCGGCAATTTCCAATGGCGATTTGACTACAGTCCTTACACGGGAATATGTGGGAAGTTTTAACGCCATCAAGGAATCACTTAATCATATTTCTGAAACCTTGCGTAAAACCATATCAGAAATTTCTGCGGCATCTGGACAAGTTTTATCAGGCGCAAGTCAAATTTCTAATAGTGCAATGATATTAGCCAACGGCGCGCAAGAGCAAGCCAGTTCTGTTGAAGAACTGAATACCGCTATGGATATGATTAGCCAACAAACTAAGCAAAATGTAGATAATGCATTAACTGCTAATGAACTTTCTATAAAATCTACCACAAATGCCCAAGATGGTAATAGTGCGATGGAACGAATGGTAGAAGCCATGACACAAATCAAGGAATCGTCTAACAATATATCTACAATTGTAAGGACAATTCAGGATATAGCGTTTCAGACCAATCTGCTTGCACTGAATGCTTCGGTTGAAGCGGCAAGAGCTGGTGAACATGGTAAAGGTTTTGCAGTTGTTGCCGATGAAGTGCGTAGTCTTGCAGGTCGCAGTCAAACAGCTGCAACTGAAACAACGAACCTTATTCAAGTTTCCATTAACCGTGTTGACTCTGGTTCAAGTATTGCAGAATCTACAGCTGAGTCATTGAACGCGATTGTCACAAGTGCCAGCGAAGTATTAGAGATTATAAGTAGTATTTCAACCGCTTCAAAAGAACAATCGGAAGCGATTGCACAAGTCAGCATTGGACTTGAACAAATATCAAAAGTGGTGCAAGATAATTCGGCGATTTCTGAAGAAACCGCGGCAACATCCGAGGAATTAAATTCACAAGCTGAATTACTGAAGCAGTTAGTCGCGTATTTTAAATTATGAGATAATTAAACGCCCAAATATCTTTTCATTAAAAAATTACCGTGTGCATTATCCTCGTTTGCACGCGGTTTTTTTTGTATCACCTTGACTTGCTGTCAAGAATACATTAGTAAATGATTAGCAAACGACAGGAAGTGGATAATGGGTGGAATCGGTGGCATAGTGGGATATAATAATAGTGCGTCAATAGCGGCACAAGTGTGTGAAGAAATGCTAAACTCATTAAAAATGCGCGGCGCAGACCTAAACGGAACACATATTTCCAAGGAAATATGCTTAATGCACACATGTCATAGCCAGTTAAATAATAGTTCTCAGCCATTGCGTGTGACATTGGGAAATAAAGCGTATGTACTCGTATTTGATGGGGAACTATATAATAATGAGGCACTTAGAAACGAACTTTATAAAAAAGGACATCGCATGTCTGATACAAATGATGCGACAGTCGTTTTATATGCATATATAGCATGGCAGCAAAACTGTGTTGAAAAACTCAATGGTGTATTTTCTTTTGCCATATGGGATGGAAGCCAGTTATTTTTAGCACGTGACAGATTGGGTTTACGTCCAATATTTTATTCTATAGGTGCATATGGGCTGGTATTTGCTTCATCTATAAAAGCTATGCTTTCCCACCCGCAAATTCGCCCTGTAATAGATACAAATGGTGCAGCAGAACTTATTTTGCTAGGGCCAGGCAGAACACCGGGATGTGGCGTTTTTAAAAATATTTCCGAATTAGGGCCAGGCGAACATGCAGTATACATCCCAAATCATGGAATAAGCAAAACCACTTATTGGCGGCTAAAATCCCAAACCCATCGTGAAGATTTCAAAGAGACTGTCGTAACCATTCGTGAGTTATTGATGGATTCTGTAAATTTGCAACTTCTCCCCAAGGAAAAAAGCCCTGCAATACTTCTTTCAGGTGGATTAGATTCTAGTGCTGTTGCTGCCCTTGCTAAAGCAAATAAAAGTTTCTCTGTAGACTATGTAGGTAATGATAAACATTTTTCACCCACCAATTTTCAACCAGAAGATGACGGCGAATATATTAAGCGTATGATTGACCATCTAGGACTAAAACATAAGCGCATAGTACTAGGTAGTGATGAACTTGCTGACGCATTAAACGATGCAATGCACGCCCGCGGGCTTCCCGGAATGGCAGATGTAGACTCTGCCCTACTGTTATTTTTACGTCACGTTAGTAAGGAAACGTCCATTGTATTTTCAGGTGAAGGAAGCGATGAAATTTTTGGTGGATATCCTTGGTATCAAGACAAAAATCGACTAATGCAAAATGGCTTTCCATGGTCACAATCGGTGCAGCATCGTGCAAAATTTTTATTGCCCGAATTATTAAAAGAGCCTGAAGCATATGTACAGGCGCGGTATGATTGGACAATTAAAGAAGCTGAAATTTCCTATGATGACGAACCCATTGAGCGGCGTATAAGACAAATGTATATGCTAAACCTTCATTGGTTTTTACAGTGTTTAGCTGTGAGAAATGATACAATGGCAGCATCTGCCGGCATGTCTGTTCGCGCACCGTTTCTAGATTATCGCTTGGTGGAATATTTATATAATGTACCATGGCATTTTAAAAACTATGAAAACAGAGAAAAAGGCTTGTTGCGTGAAGCCCTTAAAGGTATTTTGCCTGATACTGTTTTGTTTCGCAAAAAAAGCCCATTTCCTAAAACCCACAATCCAGCATATCTTACACGCGTAAAAGATATGTTATTGCCTATCTTATCTGATACATCATCTCCAATATTTTCACTTGTGCCAAAAGCTGCATTACAGGCATTGTATGACGGGCAATCAGCTGATACAAATTGGTATGGGCAGTTGATGTCATACCCTCAAACCATTGCATATTTTTTACAAGTGAATATGTGGATGAAAGATTATGCAGTTATTGTTGAAAATTAAATGATTATTAAGTGTTTGATATTGCGAACGTGGATGATTGTGGTACAATGATAAGACAATTTTAATTATACGCGGGAGGTTATCTCTGATGATAGATTTTAAAGAAGAAATAAGCAAATACAAACCCATTCGCCCCGTGGACGATGTAGAAACAGCAGTGCGAGACGAAATTATGGATATTATGGATTTGTTGCAATATATTTCTGGCAAAACCAGTGACAAAGGGTTATAGCCATGAAGTGCCCGAATTGTCAAAAGAGTTTTAAATCAGGCAAAAAATGCCCTAACTGTAATGTAGATGTCGTTTTATTTATGGGTACAACCCGCTTGTCAAATAAATTATTTAATCAAGGGCTTGAACGGCTTAAAGTGTCGGATTTTTACCATGGAATAGAAATGTTATCAAAAAGCATAGCAATCAATAAAAACAATGTATCCGCACGAAATTTACTTGGTCTTGCGCTTTTTGAGGTAGGACATATCGGTGATGCACTAAAACATTGGGTCATTAGTACATCTTTATTAAAAGACGAAAACCCAGCATCAAAGTATATAGACCAAGCGCACAAAAACCCGCGCATTCTTGAGCGGTACAACGATGCTGTAGGTATGTTTAACCAGGCACTTGGGCATATCAAGCAAAAAAGCGATGACTTGGCGATTATCCAATTAAAAAAGGCAGTTGAAATCAATCCGCGTTTTATTGACGCACTTAATTTGCTTACACTTTGTTTCCTGATTCAAAATGACAGAGAAAAAGCGTTGACCACTGTTGAACGGGTACTTGCCATTGACCCATTGAATCCAATTGGGCTAAATTATTATGGGTTACTTAATCCAGGCAAAACAAAGACGAGAAAGCCTTTTGCTGGGGTTGCCCCAGCAAAGCCATTAAGTGATGCTGTGCCATACAGAACCATTAGCTTAGAAGAAAAAAAGCAAAGCAATTTTCATATTGCAGAAATTCTTGCCTTTATAATCGGCGCAGCATGTTCGGCGGCGGCATTGTATTTTATGCTCATTCCTGCAATTGAGCGGGACAATACTGCACAATTGCAAACTGTAAGAAGTGAAATGGATGTTGCTGCGACTGGATATCAAACAGAACTGGACGAAGCAAATGCTCGTGAAGAGCTATTACACGCTCAAGTGACCCAAAATGAAACAGAAATTCTGCGGCTGGAAAATATAACAGAATTGCAAGACAGGCAAATTCGCGTCCATCATGCGTACAATAGATTCTTAGACGGTGAACTACGTGAAGCCACAAGTATTGTGGATGGGCTAATGACAACGGGATTCCCAAATGACCTCCTTGACCGCATTGACGAAATTCGCACAGGTGCATATCCTGTTTTGGGTGTAGAATATTATGGGGAAGGATTAGCGGCATTTAATGCGGATGACTTTGCGTTGGCGGCTCAACATTTGCAACGGGCATATTATTTCTTAGACGAAGGCGCGGCTCAATGGAATGAACTACTATTTATGCTTGCTTCAATGCATTACAACCAAGGGGAAGACCATTTTGACGAAGCCCAAGTACTTTTGTTAGACCTTCAAGCACGTGTACCAAACTTCCGCGCCGCCGCAATTGCACGTATGCTTGAAAGCATTGAATCTCAAATTTAATTTTGCATGTGTAAACTTTACAGACTTTATTTTAGGCATGTCGTATCTCTATTTAAAGGAGGTAATAAACATGGAAAAAAAATCTGTATTTGGATTAACTGAAAATCTCGCTGCTGCATTGAGTTACATCTTGGGGCCAATTTCTGGCATTGTTGTACTGGTTATGGAGCGCGAAAACAAGTTTGTGCGATTCCACGCACTTCAATCAACATTGTGGTTCTTGATGTTGATGGTTGTTAGCTGGGTATTTAGCTTCGTAGCAAACATTTTGAGCCGAATTTGGATTGTAGGTGGCATCTTTGGTGCATTTGGTGCCTTAATTGGTGCGGCATTATCCATCATAAGTATTGCCAGTGCAATTTACTTGATTTATAAGGCTTATAATAATGAAACATGTAAACTTCCCATTATTGGCGAAGTGGCTTGGTCACAAATCAATAAATAATCAATGCTGTTAAAAGTCCTGAGGTTTTGTTTCAGGACTTTTTGTTGTATAATGGGGTTGCGCATACTATGTGTATATAACATGCGCAGTTTCCACATTAAACTGAAAGGAGAACCTGTTATGAAAAAAACTTATGTAGCGGCTATGGCAAGCATCTTAGTTTTATTCAGTGTTATAAGTTATAGTGTTAGTGCATACCAGACCGAATATTATGACTTTGCAAACACTGTTGCTAGTAGTGAGAATAGCCATGTGTTTAGTGACCAAGGGATTAGTTTTGAACCGCATTTTTGCCTTGACGATGTGGTAACATACTAATCGTTTGTAATTTTCACATTAAATTCTGCTTCAACATACGCTTCAATCATGAATAATTCCGTATTACGTTTAAAGGCTTTAAAGAGGGCATAGGCATCAATTAAAATGGCTATGCCCTCTTTTCTTTTGCCCAAACCAAGCAAACAACACCCCTTATTAAATAAAAGCATTGGAATTAGATGGGAATTTTGATATTTTTCGCAAAATTCAATACCGACTTCACAAATTGAATAGCACTCATCATATCGTTTTAACTGACCTAACTTATTTGACAAATTGAACAGCACACGCATGTATGTTTTAGATTTTTCTTCTTCATCAACATATCCATTATCCATACACTTTTTTAAGTTAAAGAGGATATCTGTAGATTTTGCTAATGATGTAATAAAAGTATGTGCAGTGGCAATTTGAAGGATAAGCTGTATCTCAACAAAAAAAAGAGCATATGTATCTATTTTATCTTCGTTAAAATTTAATTTTGTTATTTTTATACCTTCATAGGCGAAATCATACATCTTTTGATAATTTTTTTGATGAAATGCTAGTATGGCTTTGATACTTAGAAGAAATTGCCTGTTAAATTTATCTCTTATAAAAAACTCATTTTGTTCAAGATGAAATACCATTGATTCGACTTCAATGGTATTTTCGATTTTATTGTCGCGTGTCAAGATTTTTAGTTTATTTTTCTTTTCTGCAAACTCCCTATCTTTTGCCGTCAAGGAATACCCCTTATAATGTGATATAGGGTCTTCGCCTAGTCTTTGCATAAGTTTTTCAAATGTAGTCCAATTGGGGCGACGCTCTCCTCGTTCATACTTTCCAAGTTCGCTAGGGTCGCAAATCATTCCATTTATTTCATTAAATTCATCTCCAGAACAAAGATATTCTAATGTCCAGCCTTTTGCCATGCGCAGTTCTCTAATCAGTTTGCCCAATTTAAATTTAACCACTTTTTTGTTTTGATTCATACATATTCACCTTAATATCTAAATATTTGAGTTTACCTTAAAGGCACAGATTTAATTTCATAAAGAAAATTTGTCGAATTGTCTCGAAACGTCCTGTTTTGAGTAATATTGCTTTGCTATACTGTAGCTAGTTTTAGAAAATAGCTATGTAAGAAACATTACATTATCAATACGCTTGCTTTATAAATTTTGCTACTATAAAGTCGAACATTTTATCGGCATGTATTTAAGTTTATATTTTTTTAGTTATAGAGTAATTTAAAGTTTACCTTATGAAACATATATCGTCAAGATAATATGGAAAGCCCTAAAATATGTAAACTTTAATATTGTGAGGTGTTTAAAATGTTTACATTTTGGCATAAGGAAGCTCAGTTTACATTCGATATTGATAATACTGTGTTGCATGGTCTTGATGGGACACTGAATTTGAATAATAAAGAGAGACATGCAGATAAATTGATTTATTTAAAATTTTCTTCAAAATGTAATCTAAAATGCACCTATTGTTTTCAGCTTGCTGATGAAAAATCAATTGATATGACAGAAATCAAGCTTTATAGTAATTTGATTGAGAAAATTACTGATATTCATAAAGATTCAATAATTGCATTTGGGGGCGAGCCCTTTATTGACAGCAATGAGAAAAATCTTCTTTTTATTTTTAATATCATGCCTGTTGATACTAAAATTGACTTTATTACTAATGGTGTCTTTTCAACTTCAATGCAAGAGATAATTTATAATAATAAGGACAAAATTGGAAACATAGTTGTTACTCTTGACGGAGATAGACAAGTGCATAATAAGCGACGCGTTTTACCAGGCGGCGACTCATTTGAAGAAATACTAAAAACGATTGATTTTCTAACACGTAGTAAAATTGGATTTATTTTTCAAGTGAATATAGATACAAACAATTCACATTCAATCAACGAATTATTGAGTACATTAGACAAGCAATTTGGTTTAAAGCATATTATTGCCTATTTCAATAGAGTATTGAACACAAAAAGCCAGATAAACGAATTAGATTTCCTTATGCTATACAAGCAATGCAAAACAGAATTTCCACACGCTAATCTTTTATTAAATTCGCCCATGCACAAGAAGCTATCATATGCTCTGAATAATTATGGGTTAGAGCGAATGCGTTGTGGCGTAGGTAAATGCTTAGTCTTTGATTTTGAGACTGAAAAAATATACACATGTCCCCACTCAGTGAAAACTCAAGTAGGTTATTTTGACTATGATAATATGTATTTGGATGAGCAAAAGCTTAGTGAATATGAAAAAAATGTGAATAAAAGCAATGATGAGTGCAATATATGTGAATATAGATTTTATTGCAAATTTGGATGTGTTCTTGAAGATTCAACCGCGCGCCTAGATTGCAAAAAAGAGACTGAAACGGAGTTGAAGTTTATCTTTGAAAATTTTGATATTTTTCATCCAAGGTGGAATGCGCGAAAACTTGGACACCGTTTATTGGACAAGTCTCTTTAAAAGTAACTAACGACTCCAAATAATATAACTGCGAGTTGAGGTTGTGCAATATGAAAAATATAAACATATTTGAAAATCATCATAGTGTTCTATTTGACTGGACGTCTAAGGGATACAATGATTGTACAATTATTCACATTGACTCACATCATGATATGTATAACGATAATAAGATTATATTTATTGATAATTATTTAGTACATGCAATAAAATTAAAAGTTGCAAAATCTATTTATTTAGTATTTCCTGACCATATTTTTAATGCTTGTATTGATACCACATTGTCTAGTATTGCATCTTACATGAGCCATACTAAAATTGGTGAGAATATTTATGAGGTGAGTACACAATACCAAGTAAAAATATACTGCTGTAATATAGATTCTGTTATAGGCTTGCGTTTAGAAAATACAATAATTGATATAGATTGTGATTTTTTTATAGTAAATGGTTTAGGTTCTTTTATATGTGGAATGAATAATTATTTTTTATCTAAGCAAAGTGCTGAATATGCAAGAAAAATCTTTGAGTTGTGTAATATAACTCATAATAATATATATATTTCAATTTCAACACAGGGAAAACATTTGCCGGCTGAATATCGTATAGTTTCTTCATTGCTACATTTAGTCTTGAGTGGAAAGATAAATTGTTCTGTATTTGATAACATTTTATATTGTTGTGATAATTTTAATGAATATGATTTGTTCGTAGATAGTATAGACAATAACGAAATATGTTTATTTAATGCAGCCATGAATCATCAAATTGGAAGAAAAGAGCGTTTGAAATCTTGGATAAGCCAAACGACAATTTCTAAATGTGCTGAAGACTTAGAATTATATATAAATTGGGAATTTTACTATCTTAAAAAAGATGAGACAGGATTAAAAAAAGAACACAATAAATGTATAGAATGGTTTGATGATATTGCCAGTTATAATTTAGTTCATTTAAAGATACTTATAGCCAAGGGCGATTATCCTAAAGCAGAGAAATTGCTTAAAAGCGGCAAAGTTGTTTTATCTGAATTGTCATTTCTATTCTATAGCTCTAAGATACAATATGCTTTAGGTGACAAAGACAAGAGTAGGCATTTTGCTTCGTTATTTATAAATAGTGCTTCTGAAATGGCTGAAAAAAATGTTGATATAGATTATAGATACCGCGAATTTTTATTACAAAGAAACTTCGTTTCAAGAGTGCTTAGGCAAACAAGCAACTTTCAAAGCAAGGATGTGGTTTCCTGTGAAATATGACAGCATGGGTATTTCTGTAACAAATGAATGTGATATTTCATGCTCAATGTGTTGCCAATCTAATAATCAGCCATTAGGCGTAGTAGAATATAAAAAAATAAGTGAGTACATCAAAAGTGCAAAGGATACGCCTATAAAATACATAGGTTTTTCTGGTGGTGAAGCATTTTTACATTTTGACTTACTAAAGGATTTGATTTCACTTTCTAGTGCATTGGGAAAATCAAGTACAGTCATGACTAATGGATTTTGGGCAAGTGATTATAGTAAGACAGAAAACTATTTATCAGAGCTAAAAAAAGCTGGTTTAAACTCCTGTGGTTTGAGTTATGATGAATTTCATGCCAAGTATGTTCATGAAGAGAATATAAAAAATATAATACGTGCTGCTAAAAAAATCAAATTACATGTAACCATTCAATCAGTTATACTAAAAGATTCTAATATTGGTGAATGGATTAACAAAATTGGCAATGTTCTGAATGGTATAAGCGTTTTATTTACCAATTGTCATCCAGTTGGACGCGCTGCAAAAAATATTGGTGCGGATAGATACATTCGGGCGTTATCTTCAAGAGGATTGCTGTGTGTAAAAAATGGCATATTTTCTGTTGGGCATACTGGAGTCATAAGGCCTTGTTGTTTTCCAGAAATCTCTGAAACCGAGCTTGAAGCAGGAAATATAGGTAATCAGAATGTATTACAAACCTTAAAAACTCTAAAAAATAATCCATATTTATACTTATTACGCAACTATGGTTTTGATTACTTCATCAACATAGTGGAAAAGAATGCATTAGATATTACTATTCCTGAGCAAGTTGTTTCCAATTGTGAACTGTGTGCTTTGTTTTTTGCAAAAGACAACTATCAACTGCTGTCACCTTATGTGAATGAAAGTGTTAGAAATCTAAAAAAAGATTTGGTTTCATTATAGTTAACGACAATGAGATACTGAGGATATAACAGTTTTGTGACAAGTAACTTACAGGAAGGAAGTGTGGCTGTGCAATGGTCAAGATTTAATTTGATGTTTGAATCAAAGAATAATGGTTGGCTTTTATATAATTCAGCTTCAAATTCGTTTGTACAAATGGACGATTCTACAGCGGAATTTGTTAAACAGGTTAAAGAGACTCCTAATATGGATTTTTTGAACAATCAAAACCTTTATTTTAATTTAATAAATGGAGGCTTCCTTGTTGACGATGGGAAAGACGAAGATTTTATGCGTACTTTAAAGATGAAAAGAACAGCTAAGAGATACGATAATTGTAAGCTGAAACTGACTATAGCACCTACTAGAGAATGTAATTTCGACTGCCCTTATTGTTTTGAAGACGAGCGTTTGAAAATAAAAATGACAGATGAGACAGAGGAAAACTTAGTTCATTTTATAGAGAAACATAAAAAGGTTAATGACGTGACTGTGACTTGGTATGGTGGTGAACCACTTTTAGAATTTGAAAGAATGAAAAGTCTCAGCAAGAAAATTGATGCATTAGGAAAAAAGTATCGTGCTTGTATAATTAGTAATGGTTATTGTATGAATAAAGAAGTAATTGCAGCTATAAATGAACTAAAAATTCAATGGGTACAGATTACAATTGATGGTTTATACGAAAATCATGATAAACGAAGATATTTGATTGAAGGCGGTTCTACATTTGATGTGATTTTGGAGAACATCGGAAATTTATTGCAATCTGATTGGATGGGTCAAATTTATGTACGGGTAAATATTGATTCTACAAACTGTAATGAATTTGCGGATATTTATAACTTCTTTAAAAATAAATATTCCAATGAATTTCTTAAACATATATTCGTTTATCCTGGATTTGTCTGTGCCTATCATAAACAAGATAGCAATTGTTATTTTAACTCTCATGACCAGGGGCGTTTTTTGGCTGAATTAGCCCGAGATTATGGTATTGTTGCGCTTCCTATTTTTCCACGAATAGAAATAGATGGTTGTGACATGGCAAAAATGAACGCTTATGTTGTAGGTCCAGAGGGCGAGGTATATAAGTGCTGGGAGGATATGGGCAGAGCAAACAAGGTTATTGGTAATATAAACAGTATGGATAACTGGAATACTTCATTGGTTGCAGAAGGTATGATTGGAGCCTCTTATTTGGAAGACAAAGTATGTGAAAAATGTTATTTATTCCCGATTTGTGATGGAGGATGTTCCAATATCCGTATGCTCAATAATCACGATAATGGAAAAAGAGACTATTGTACGTATTTCAAAAGTCATGCACAGGAGTTATTGGAAATTCATTATGAGCAAAAGTTGATGTCACATAGCCAGTAAATTATGTTATAGCACAGCAATTTTTATTTTTTTAATAAAGAAGATTCACAGAACATAATATAAACGAATACAATCAATTTCTCATGCGAAAAACGCATGAAAAGGAGGAAAAAACATGTGGGATCAAAACAAAATCAATGAAATTTGTACTCGTGTACAAACACTTGCAACAGACGAAGCATTCCGCGCCGAAATGTTGCAGAATCCAACGGAAGTTATCGAAAAAATTGCAGGTGAATCTATACCTGAAAATTTCACCATAAATGTCATTGAAGATGGCACGACTAATTCAATATCACTTGCTTTACAGCCGATGATGTTGGAGGAGTTGAGCGATAACGATTTGGAAGATGTGGCAGGCGGCGGTTGTTCATTGTCTATCTTTAGAATGTGCTAGTATTGTAAAGATACACAGATGACGACTTGAAAGGAATAGACTGGTGGTTATTTTTATGTGATTTGCTGGTCTTTCCGCTAGTATCAAAGTGAAATAGATTTGATAGGCATAAGAATTGTACTATAGAAACTATCTCAAGATTCGTTGATTTATTGTTTTGTGAATCTTAATTTATCTTAAATAAACTTTATGTGTTACGTTTACCATGAAGGGTACAAAAGTTTTCCACAACAAACAATCCGTTTTAAGTTTGAGTCAATACCTATTTTATTGACTTCCCGCTTACATTTATTCAGAATGAAGAAAAGTGGAAAAGGTGTGTAATATGGATATTGTTCTTGTAAGTAGTGTTGACTTTCACAAGCATTCGACACCAGCATTGGGGCTATTAACTTTACGGGATATATTAAAGCCTTATTTTGATGTAGAAATCGTGGACTTTGATGTTCTTTGTTTGAAAGAGCAGTTTACTTACGAAGATATACTTGAAGATAATATTCAAAAATTCACACATCATATTATATCCAAAAGTCCGAAGATAGTAGGGTTTTATACCATATGTCATTCGTTTGATGTGGCTGTACGGGTTGCCCATATGCTGAAGAAAAATGATAGTAATATTAAAATCGTTTTCGGAGGTCCACACGCAACCCATACATACGATAGTTGCTTGAATGCTTTTGACTTTATTGACGCAATTGCTCTGGGAGAGTCAGAACTTATAGTATTAGATTTAATGCGTGCGCTTATGGGTATTTCTAGCATAGAAGATGTCTTCGGAATAGCATATAAGAAAAAAGGCTATGTCGTTAAAAATAAGCCAGTTAAGAGAATCTCGGGCGTTGAATTGGAGAAATACGCTATATTGGATTATTCGCCTTATATAGGTTCTCATACTGAGGAGCATGGGATTATCCAAATTGAGGGTGGGCGTGGATGTCCTTTTTCTTGTACATTTTGTTCAACTAGTCTTTTTTGGGAACACCATTTTAGATTAAAAACTATAGATGGCGTTTTCAAGGAATTTGCACGGCTTTATAATGAATATAATATCAATCGCTTTGATATTACCCATGATTTATTTACATTTAATCGTGAGTATTTTATAGACTTTTGCAATAAAATGATTGACTGCAAGCTACCTTATTCTTGGATGTGTTCATCAAGAATAGATATTCTTGATAAAGAGATGATTCAGCTTTTAAAAAAATCAAAATGTAAAAGTATATACTTTGGGATTGAAACAGCTTCACCGCGAATGCAGAAACTTATCAACAAAAATCTAAATCTCACAGATTCACTTGAAACAATTACGGAGTGCCTAAATGCTGGGGTTGATGTTACAGTCTCTTTTATTTATGGCTTTCCTGATGAAACAATAGATGATTTTATGCATACTGTAGATTTCATTGAGACACTTTTAAAAATGCAAATGAAATCTCTAACAATACAGTTGCATTGTTTAGAAATATATGCAAATACTGCTGAGTATGAGAAGGTAAAAGATATTATGTACTATGAAAAAAATGGGACACATTCTTCAATACATGATAGAACAATTGACGCGGCTACAAGTGCTTTAATTGAATCCCATCCTGATTTATTTTCTCATTATTATACATTTAAGAATGAAGTTCGGGATAAATACTTTTTCATGGAAACTTTAATTCAATTATTAGTAATTTCAACCCGTTACTATAAACTTTGCGTAAAATATATGATAAATAAATATGGCTTAGTGAATCTGTATAGCATGATGGAACATGATATATCCACGATTATTAAGGCAAAATCTGTTGAGTGTCATGACGACCATGCCGCAATCCGTGTAAGTTTAGTAAAAATTTTTAAAGATTGTTGTAATCTCCAAATTGAGAAAGATTACTGTGAGTTTTTCACATCGGTTTTTAATTATGAATGCGCCTTTCATGATTATGTTTCTAATAGAAGTAAAGAACCTTTGGTAGTCAAAGTCAATTTCGATGTCGCTAAAGCTTATCGCAACAATATACATGTGAAAACGGAGCAAAGTGTTCAATTCTATTTAAAAGATGGGATGTATAAACAAGCTATTCTTACCCCAATGAATGGATTGTTAGGGTTATCATCTTAACAATCCTTAGAAAACAGATTGGGTTAATGTTATTTTTTGTAACGCTATATAAAATTACACTGAATGATAAAAAAAGAATCCCGTAAAGGGGTTCTTTTTTTTAGTTATTAAAATCTTTGAAAATAAAACAAAATCATTGTATAATAGAGAATACCTACAGTTTTGGAGGAGATTAAAGTTGAATGAACAACGGAAATTAAGATGCCCGCGGTGTAAGGAATTTTATGTGCATAGCATAGGGCTACCGCCAGAATGTTGTCCTGAGTGTATGAAAAAAAGAGAACAGCAAATAAGCGATTTGCGTGATTTATTGTGGAAAAAGCGCGGACTAAATGCTATGAACTTGCACTCCATAACAGGTTTACCCATTGAGGTCATCACCAATGTCATCGACGAAGGTGGTTTAGAAGAGTGGAAAGCAGCAAGATTATTAGAAAAAAAGGAAAATGGAACAGGCTTTCATTTTAAAAAGTAGCATAAAAGGGGAGCTTTAACATGACTAAGGTAGCCTTAGCCATCATTGGCGGTGGACCAGCAGGATTGTCTGCCGCTATTCGTGCAAAAGAAGAAGGTATTGAAAATGTTTATGTAATTGAACGAGCAAAAACTCTTGGCGGTATTTTAAATCAATGTATCCATCATGGTTTTGGTGTTCATATTTTTAAAGAAGAACTGACTGGCCCAGAATATGCCCAAAGGCTTATCGACCGTGCAGTAGAACTTGGTGTGCATTTCGCCCTTGGTTCAATGGTTATCAATATTACACCTGACCGCATGTTAACTTATGCATCAGAATCAGGTTTATGTTATATGCAAGCAGGTGCCATTATTTTAACAATGGGTTGTCGAGAACGTTCTCGCGGAGCAATAGGCATTCCGGGTGGACGCGGCGTTGGTGTTTACTCTGCGGGTACGGCTCAAGCCCTTGTAAACATGAAGGGGTTTGCCATTGGTAAACAGGTGGTTATCCTTGGTTCTGGTGATATTGGCTTGATTATGGCTAGACGCATGACCCTTGAAGGTGCAAAAGTTTTAGGTGTTTATGAAATCGCGCCACATGCTGGTGGGTTAAAGCGAAATATCGCCCAGTGTTTAAATGATTATGATATTCCACTTTATCTTTCTCACACGATTACCCGAACTGTTGGTAATCAGCGGCTTGAGGGTATTTATATTGCAAAAGTAGATGAAAATTATCAACCTATCCTATCAACGGAAACTTTCATCTCCTGTGATACACTGCTTTTATCTGTGGGACTTATTCCTGAAAATGAACTGGCTGTAAAAATGGGTGTGAATTTATCCCAAGTCACAGGTGGGGCAATTGTAAATAATCGTCTTGAAACAAATATTTCCGGAGTTTTTGCGGCAGGTAATGCCCTTCATGTCCATGACTTGGTTGACTATGTAACCCAAGAATCCTATGAAGCCGCAACCAATGCCGCAAAATATTTGCGTGGTGAATATATCCAAGGTGAACATACCACTGTAAGGGCAGGGCAGGGCGTTAGATACACCGTACCTATGTCGCTGGTTTGGGATGATCCGAAAACAGTATTTACACTTTCATTCCGCAGTGACCATGTTTATTTGAATCCTTTTATCAATATTATTGCAGATGGAGAAGTTGTGCGAACAATAAAAAAACGTGTTATTTTGCCAAGCGAAATGGAACGCGTCAAATTTGTACTGGCTGAACCTGTGAAAGAAGTCATAGTAGAAATATTGGAGGGCGAATAAATGGATATAATTTGTGTAAGTTGCCCTGTTGGTTGTTTGATGACGGTGGAGCAAACTGTAGGCCGATTAATCGTAAGCGGAAATCAATGCCCCGCTGGAATCGAATATGCTCAAGAAGAAATGACGAATCCTACCCGAAATATTGCAACCAGTGTGCCTATCACAGGTGGAGATATGCCCATGTTATCTGTAAAAACAAAAAGCCCTATCCCTAAATCTGCCATTATAGAGGTTGTCAACGCCATCCATCAAGTGAAAATAAAAGCCCCTGTTACCATTGGTGATATGGTACTTGCTGATGCAATGGGTACAGGGGTGGATATTGTTGCCACACGAAATATAGAAATAATGAAAAATAGCCTTCTGCCATAACTATAAAAAAGTGTCTACCCTTTCGGGGCAGGCACTTTTATTTTTACTTTGATTTCTACAATCTCATACCACCATTAACACTCAAAGTCTGACCGGTAATATAAGACGCATCATCACTTGCAAGGAACAATGCGGCTTTAGAGATTTCTTCTGGTTGTCCTAGTCGTCCAAGCATGGTTAATCCTGCAAATTTATCAAGTAAATCTTGAGGTACAGTTTTTAAAATGTCAGTCATAACATAGCCAGGGGCGATTGCATTGACGCGGACATTTCCGCCCTTCATGGCAAATTCCTTTGCCCAAGTTTTTGTAAGCCCAAAGATGGCAGATTTGGTGGCGGCATAGTTTGCCTGCCCAATGTTGCCATATTCGCCTACCACAGATGAAATGTTAATAATTGAACCGCCGCCTGCCCCTTGCATAAAAGGCCCAAAATAGCGGGTTACATAAAATATAGCGTCTAAATTTACATTGATAACTTGACTCCATTGTTCATCAGTCATCTTGCGTGTCAGTGCGTCTCGGGTAATACCCGCGTTGTTTACCAAAATATCAGCTTTGGTGTACTTTTCACTAACATAGTCAAAAAATTTCTTGCATTCGTCAGCATAACTGACATCCAGCTTGTAAAACTCCACATTTGGGTTGCTGTAAGTCAGTTCTGTCATGTCACAAGCAATGACTTTCGCGCCCTCGGCGGCGAAATCTTGTGCGATGCATTGACCTATTCCTTTTGCACCGCCTGTTACAATGGCTACTTTGTCTTTTAGTCTCATACGACCAGTCCCTCCAATTCACCATGAGCAAACCCTAAAATTAGGCTTACAAACAATACTGGCTTTTCATACATACTAGCATGAACCTGTATCGGGTATCAACACTAATTCCCAATCTTCTATATTTATTGTGAAGATTCCGCTGTTTACTATAAGGTGTGATGGGGTCGTGTTCGCTTGCAATCAGCAAAGTTTTGCAGTAATTTTATCAAGTTCAGCTTCAATATCATATCACCAAGTGTGATGAATGGCAGGCGCGTCTAAAGACAGGGGTAAAAAGTCATACCCAAGTGTTTTAAAATATTCAATAACCCTTGGAAGGTACTCTACTGTGATTTTTTTCGTGTCGTGCATGAGTACAATCACAATGTCACCAAATTCTTTTTCCCTTGACTTAATGTTTGAAAATGCACCAGAAGCAGACTGCGCCCCTTTTGAGTCAGAACTATCACAGTTCCAGTCAAAATATTGATAGCCTTTTTCTATTACTTCAATTTTTAGCCGATTCATTGTGGACTTGGTTGCGCCTCGTGTAACGCTACTGCCACCAGGAAAACGTATAATCATACTGCGCACGCCTGTTTCATTAAAAACGATATCATCAATTTTTTGCAAGTCATTAAAAAATGCTTCACTTGAGCGGTATATTTGCTCAAAATCATGATTATAACTATGCAATCCAATAGCATGGCCATTTTCTACAATCATGCGCATGTGATGTGTATATCCTGTATCGCCTACGACAAAAAATGTTGCCGGAACATGATGCTGATTCAGAATATCTATAATTTGCGGTGTGTACTCTGTAGGGCCATCGTCAAATGTAAGATACACCATCTTAGGGTTTTCTGGGTGCGTGTAGTTTTCTGGAAAGACGGTGTTGTACGAATATTCTTCGTTTATATCCTCTTCTTCTAGGTCAAAGGCTGATAAAAAGATAAGCACAACAAGACATAAAACGATAGCAAGCATGTTTGTTTTTTTCACGAAAAATCCACTCCTTATGTTTATCAGGTCTATTATTTGAAAATGCCGTGAAATTTATCCATGCAAAAAAACCGCCTGTAAACAAACTTACCTCAAAAGATAGACCGTAAATGTTCAGCTTTGCTTGCTTTCTGCGTTCAACCGTGATAAAATAGATTGTAATAAGAAGTGCCGTAAAATTTACAAGGAGCGTTTGCATGGATTTAGAATGGATTACACCAGAAGAAGCTGGAAATAAATGGGAAATTAAATCTCGGCAAGTGCAAGCATTGTGTGCAAACGGACAAGTTGATGGAGCTATCCGAATGAGCAGAGTATGGTTAATTCCAAAAGATGCGCCGAAGCCTATAGATGGAAGAACCAAGGCAGCAAAGAACAAAAAAACATCTAAACATGGAGGTAAGTCGCATGGCTAAAAAAGAGGCAAACTTTGACCTTTATATACATGGACTATTGAAGGATGCTAAAATAAATGCTACGGCGCAAGGTAGTAGTGTTCCTGAAATCAGTGAAGCCTTGAAAACGGCTTCTAAGCGACAAACAGGTGGTGTGGGTTATCCTGAGTTTATTGCTGTTGTAAAAGACTTCGTTCTTGTTATGGAGGATAAACCAGATAGAAATTTACTTTGCTTGAAAGATTCTATCGGTAATATTTCTCTGACTGTTGATGCAACAGAAAAATACGCAATTAATGGGGCGTTATTTTATGCTCAAAAAATTGTCGAACATACAGCTTTCAAAAAGGTATTTGCTTTTGGTAATGCAGGAGATAGCAAGCATCATATTTTACAACCGCTATTTGTAGGTGCTGACGGTTATATTGAGTTGTCTGAAGTGGAAACATTTGAGAATTTTTCTGAAAATAATATTAGTGAATACTACAAAAGAACCGTGTTAGGTGAAATTCCCTCCGCTGATATTGAGTTGGGTGACATTCTAAAAAAAGCCAAAGACCTACATGAATATCTTCGTAATTATGGAAGTCTTGGGGAGGACGAAAAACCATTAGTAGTATCAGCAATTCTGCTTGCATTGCGTGAGCAATCGCATGGTTTTTCACTCGACCAGTTAATTGGCGATACTTTAGAAGGGGCTACCGACGGTGCAAAGATATATGAACAGCTAGAAAATAGCCTTAAACGAGCAAAAGTCAAACCAGAGGTAAAAAAAGAGCAGGTGCTAAATCAGTTCACACTTATAAAAGATAGACCTAAATTGAACGCAATACATGATACTCTGCAAAAAACTCCATTAAAATATTTTGCAGAATATATCAATACGCATATATATAAAGCTGTTGTATCTGCATCTCCTGAAGATTATTTGGGTAGGTTTTATGGAGAATTTGTTTCTTATTCTGGTGGGGATGGTCAATCATTAGGTGTTGTTTTGACCCCAAGCCACATCACAAACTTGTTTTGTGACCTCGTAGATCTAAAATCTGACGATATAATTTTCGACCCATGTTGCGGAACTGGCGGTTTTCTTGTCGCAGGAATGTATAAAATGCTCAGCACAGCCAAAACGGAATCTGAAAAGAAGCGTATTCGTGAAAAACAAATACACGGAATTGAAGCTCGTGATGATATGTTTACCATTGCAACTACTAATATGATTTTGCGTGGCGACGGAAGAAGCAATTTAACTTGTGGTGATTTTTTTGATATTGACCCTGCTGATACTCAATTAAGCGGTGTCACAGTAGGATTTATGAACCCGCCGTACTCGCAAGCTAAAGATAAAAATACCGCATACTTATCAGAACTAAGTTTTATTCGTCAATTATTAAATAGCATTACAGCGGGTGGACGTGTTGCGGTTATAGTTCCGGTTTCTATTTTGATAGGAAAGACAAAAGAAGATGAAGCCACAAAAAAAGAACTTCTTAAAAACCATACATTAGAGGGTGTTGTAAGCCTTAACAAAAATACTTTTTACCGCATTGGCACTGTTCCATGTGCGGCAATATTCACTACAGGAGAGCCACATCCAAAGGATAAACTTGTCAAATTCATTAATTTTGAAGATGATGGTTATGAAGTAAAAAAACATCTTGGCTTGGTAGAAACAGAGCGAGCGAAGGATAGAAAAAGTTATTTATTGGATTGTTGGCGAGGAAAAATTGATGATGCACCTAGTAAGTTTATGGTGCAAACCACGATAGAGGATACAGACGAATGGATCCACTCGTTCTATTATTATAACGATGAAGCCCCTACTGAGGATGAAATAATCAGCAGTATAGCTGACTATATGACATTCGAGTTCAGCATGGTTGCACATGGTAAATCGTATTTGTTCGACACGAACCTAGCTAGCGCAAAAAAGAACAAAGAGGACAGCTGTATAAAGAACCTAACACCGCTTTCCCAAAAAGTATGGCTACCGTTTTATTTCAACAAGGTGTTTACTCAAATTAAACGTGGTAAACGTTTAAAAAAAGCCGACCATCATGCAGGAACACAACCGTATATATCTTCAAGTGCGGTCAATAATGGCGTTGATGGCTTTATATCAAATTCAGATAGGGTTCGGAAGTTTAGTAATTGCCTTACAGTAGCCAATAGTGGGAGTGTTGGTAAAGCCTTTTACCATGAGTACGAATTTATAGCCAGTGACCATGTAACACAGTTAAAGAATCCTGAATTTAACCAGCATACGTACTTGTTTTTAGCTCCGATTGTTTCTCGACTTTCGGAAAAATATAGCTTTAACAGAGAGATTAACGACAAGCGAATAAACAAGGAAATCCTGTTACTCCCCGTAGATGAAAATGAAAATTTAGATTGGAAATACATGGAGCAGTATGCATTGGCAATTATTCAACAAAAATTTGGTAGGTATTTAGATTACAAAGGTATATCTCCTGATAAAATACTAGGGAAGTGAAAGGTGATAAATTGAGCAAAGTTGCGGAACGAGGGTCAGAATGGAGACGATGGGATTTGCATGTACATACTGCAAGTTCTTATGATTATGACTATAATAGCGAGGATGCTGATAGTGTCCTCGCTGATACTTTAATCATGAATAAGGTTTCTGCGGTTGCTATTACAGACCATTTTGTAATCGACAAAACTAGAATTGAATCATTGCGAACACTCGCCCCAGGAATTGTGTTTTTTCCAGGCGTTGAGTTAAGAACAGATAAGGGCGATACGAATATTCACGTTGTACTTATATTTGACGATAGAATAAATCTTGATGAACTTGTTGAAGATTTTAGTGTTTTCAGAAGAATAGAAGCAAAAAATCCTAATGATGATGATAAAATATATTGGGATTATTCACATATTGTCAAATTTGCAAAGGTGCATAATGCTCTAATTTCAATACATGCTGGCAGTAAAACAGCAGGCGTTGATGATAAAATTTCAAATAAATTAGAAGTTAACCAAGCCATTAAAGAGGACTATGCAAAAACTGTTGATATATTTGAAATGGGTAAGATTGATGATTTAGAAGGATATCGCACACATGTCTTTCCCAATATAGGTGGAGAAAGGCCAATGGTAATTTGCTCCGACAACCACGACCCAAGACACTATGACTCAAAAGCGAGAATGTGGATAAAAGCAGATGTGACATTCAATGGCTTGAAGCAGATTTTATATGAACCAGCAGAGCGAATTTGTTTTTCTGATACAAAGCCAGAGGAAAAGCCTGACTACCTTGTCATTGACCGTATCGAAATAGGGGATGCAGATTTTCAAGACGAACCAGTTTTCTTTAACGACAAGTTGACTTGTATTATTGGCGGTAAATCAACTGGGAAATCTATACTTTTGCATAACCTTGCACTCACGCTTGATAAAGAACAAACCGATGAGCGTGATTTAACATCTAATACAAGAACGAAAAAAGATGTTGTATTTACTGTGCATTGGGCAGATGGCGTGAAAAATAATCCTGAAAATACACGCAAGATTATATATGTTCCTCAAACCTATCTAAACAAACTTTGCGATGAGCAAACTGAAAAGACAGAAATCGACAAACTCATAGAGGACATTGTGTTGACAGATAGTGATGCAAAAAAGGTGTTTGCTAAAATGTCATCTAGCATAAAAGAGCATAAACTGGAACTTACCAAGAAAATTTCAGATTTATTAGAAGCCCATACTTCTATTATCAGCTTTGTAGAACGAATGAAAGAACTTGGTGATAAAGATGGTATTTCAAAAGAAAAAGACAAACTAATTTTAGAAAAACAGCACCTTTCTGAAATGTTGTCACTTGAAGAAACTGACATCAAAGCATATGAAGAAGCGACTTCAAGAATCGCTATTTTGGCAAACGAAATGACTGCGATTGATGATGAAATAACAGCACTAAATGACATTGGTAGCTTGGTAGAACCAATTAATTTTAAGTACCGTTTTTCGGATGATGTAAGAGAAAAACTTAATTCCTTACAATCGAATATAGCGCAACAAGCAGTTGTTACATGGACTTCATCAAAAGACGAATTGATTTCGACACTAAAGACTTTGTACGCTAGCAAGCAGTCTGAACTTATTAAGCAACAAGAGATTGAAGAATCTCTCAGGGTAAAGGTTCAGAGCAACAAGGCAATAGCCGAGCTAACAGAAAGAATTAAGTCAGAATCCAACAAATTGTCAGAGTTTGAGAATCTCGAAAAGTACCGAAGCGAAAAAATGGATATGATAAACGGACTATTAGGGGATTTAGTTGCGTCTGCAAATTATTTTAGGGAGCAACATAAAATTTTCTCTAATGTTGTCAATGCAAAATCAGACATCAAAACCAATGATTTGAGTTTTTCTGTTGTCGAACCCTTTAGGCTAAATGCCTTTTTAGATAAGATGAAGAGTATATTTGATACAGGTCGCAAGTCTTTCAAAGATACAATAAGTCCCGATGAATTTTCAGAGGTTGCCTATACGACCAATAAACTCACCGACATTATTAATAAATTGTTAATAGGGGAACTCGTTCTTAAAAAGAATTATACGCTCGAATCAGCATTGCGCGACATACTAGATGACTGGTATGAAACCAAGTACAAGGTTACGATGGGGGCTGATTCTATTGATGTAATGTCCCCTGGCAAAAAGGCATTGGTTTTACTAAAGCTCCTGATTGAGCTTGCAGAAAGCAAATGTCCAATTTTGATTGACCAGCCAGAAGATGATTTAGACAATCGTTCTGTGTTTGATGAATTGATTCCATTTATAAGGCGAAAAAAGAAGGAGCGACAAATTATTATTGTATCGCACAACGCAAATATTGTTGTTGGTGCAGATGCAGAAGCTGTAATAGTCGCTAACCAACGTGGGGAAAATGCGCCAAATAGGAAAAAGCGTTTTGAATATAGGGCTGGTTCTATTGAAAACAATACCTTTCTGTTGGCTTCTGATGGCACTATTCAAAGGGGCATATTGAACTCACAAGGGATACAACAACATATTCGAGATATTCTCGAAGGTGGAGAAGAGGCCTTTAAGAAACGCAAACAAAAATATCATATGTAGCGTTTAACATATAATGTCATTAGTTGGTTACAAAATAGAATTTAAGGCTCATGCAACTTTTGTGAACGAGCCTTAGTTTTATTTTTACAAATTTGGGGCATCGCTATCCTTGTTCGGATTTTCCAATCGCTTGGATTTACACTTGGCATTATAGCGATCACGGTTTTGTTGCCGTTCAAGTTCACACATGGCAGTAACGCCTGTGGCATACCAGACTCAAGAATCTCGTTTTTGGTCATCAAATGCGTAAGCAACGCAAGTTCATTAACATGTCTTCATCCCAGTTTGCAGACCTTCTGGACATATCACAAAATGCAGTAACCGCAATAGAGCGCGGTGATGTTAGTGCTTCACCCATGCGGGCAAAGCGTATTGCTCAAATCCTTGGTGTTACACTTGGATATTTATATGGCGAAATCACAGAAATGACAGAAAAACAAGACCCTTATGTAATTAAAATGAAAGCCCTCTTAATGAATGCATCAGAAGAGGACAAGAAAATTGTAACAGATGTTGCAGAAGCTTTTCTCAGTAGCCGCTACCCCAATACAGGAGAAAAATAGTAAAAAAAGACCCTACCATCGGCATTTTGGTGCAAACAGGCGATGGCATTACATAGATTTTTTATGGGAAATATCAATTTTTTCACATAAGACCTGTCCCTTACTGCATATGTATTGAAGAGTGAGGGGTGAGACTGTGAAAATTTTATTTGGCGTTTTGATTTTATTGGTTTTTGCCGTTTCTGTTGCCAGTTGCGGACGTGACGTGGGTGGGGCTTTGCCTGTGCTTTTGCCTGACTGGGATGAGGATACAGAAGGGGGCTTTCTTTTTCCTGTAGATTTTGTAGGGTATCCAAGGAATCAGGACATGACGGGAATTTTAGCAAGGGTAGGGGATGAACAGCCTGTAAGCCACTTCATGGCATTGTGGATGCTTACTGCGGCAGGATTACATACAGATGATTTTAATTTTTTGCCTGATGGGCTTTTAACTTTAGAGGAAGCCAACAAGCTTTTGCCTACTGTTCACCTCATGGGGGAATATATCACAGAATCCCATGGAGGGCGGCAGATTTCTTATGCCCTTTGGGTTGACCTTTTTCTTGGGGCTTTGGATGAAATGGGGCAGGAAGTAGGCGTTTTAAATATTGTTCCATTTAGACAAGAAGGGCAACAGCTTTTTTCTAATTTAGGCGAGTTTAGTGGCGGCGGAAAGATTTTCGCCCCTTATTTTGATATGGAAATTAAAGTGGCACATGTTGGGCGGGATATTGTGGCGATTATTGGATTAACAGATAGAGTGCCTTTGATTCGCAATGCCCTTATTTTGAACAATGATATCTTTGGAGTGACGATATTTTCTGGAGGCGTTGAGCGAAATTATTTACAGGGCGTGACTTCTCCTATGTTGGATGTGCAAATTGCATCGGTGCGTATAGATGGTGCGCAGGTTGTTGGGGTGAATCCTGCCGAACAGGTGATTCGAGGGACAATTGAAGCAGTTACACATGAATATATTGAGTTGAAAGCGTGGGGGAAGATACCTCTTTGTAATGATTTTGTAGTGTATGGATTGCTTGGTGACGGTTTTTCACCGATACGAAAATACCGAGAAGATTTACTGGTGGGGGCAGACATTGCAGACTTTTACATGACACAGGGACGTATTGGGGCAGCGGTGATAACCTTGGATATTGCACCCACTTATATTCGCGTAGTAATTGGTACATCGGGTTTTACTGGGCTTATTCATGACAGCGTGACTTTGGGCAGTACAGGGGATTTTACAGTCATGGGTGGTGGGCGGATAGAAAGAATTGAAGGAGGGGGAACTTTTACGGTCAGCCATTCACAAAATGCAGACTTTTGGGGTGGGGAGCGGTTTTATATTGCCCCTGAAAGTGAGGCTCACCGTTTAGAAATCGTTGGGCTGCGTAGAAACTGGCAAGGGGGCGCGTATCCTCAATATCGCGGCGTGATGGAAATTGCCCCGATGAACGGCGGTTTTGTCATTGTAAATGAATTGTGTTTAGAAGCATATCTATACGCAGTGGTTCCCAGTGAAATGCCTACATTCCATGGGTTGGAAGCGGCAAAAGTGCAAGCAGTGACGGCGCGGAGTTTTGCTTATCATCAGTTTTATGCTAATCGTTTCAGGGCATTTGGTGCCCATGTAGATGATTCGGTTATTAGCCAAGTATACAATAATATTCCTGAAAATGAGCAGTCCATCTCTGCTGTACGTGCTACAGCAGGGCAGGTGTTAACTTATAATAATGAAGTCATTTTAGCAAACTACTTCTCTACATCAAGCGGAATGACCGCCAGCTTTGGGGATGTATGGGCGCAGGGTAATCAATTTCCGTCACCCAGTCCAGTTTTTTTGCAAGTTCAACCTCAATTTGATATAAACGCACATCAGCCGGGAGATTTAAGTCAAGAAAGATATGCAGATGCATTTTTTCGCGATACAAAAATTCCCGGAATAGACCGGGAATTTCCGTGGTTTCGTTGGCAAGTGCGCTTGACTGCCGAAGACCTGACACGCAGTATCAATGGAAGTCTTGGGGCGCGCCAAAGGGCTAATCCTTCTATGATTTATCCTGCGGTGTCTTCTATTGGTGTCCTTCGGGATATAGAAGTTATACAGCGGGGTTTAGGGGGTAATATTATGGAAGTATTACTCATTGGCTCGGACGCAACAGTTCAAGTGCGCACAGAATTTAATATTCGTACTCTATTAAACCCTGCCCATGTTCCTGTAACGCGCCATGACGGAACACAAGTATCAGGTTTATCACTCATGCCCAGTGGGTTTTTCTCTATGGAGAAAGAAACAAATGCAACAGGCCTTGTTGCCATTACATTTTTTGGCGGCGGGAATGGACATGGAGTTGGTATGAGCCAAAATGGCGCACGGGCATTGATAGACCGTGGGTATACCTACAGAAACGTGCTACAGCATTATTATCCCGGTACCGAAATTAAAACCATTGCAGATTTAAGACGGGCTAATTTGTAGTATAAAATCAGCTTCTGTTTCGCCTGCAAATGTTAGGTTATCAAATTTATGGTATACTATTTTTGGGGTGAGTTTATGCAAATTAACCGTTTATTTGAGATAGTACATCTTTTATTAAACAAAAAACGTGTCACGGCAAATGAATTAGCCGCGCATTTTGAGGTTTCTAAGCGAACTATTTTACGTGATATTGACACGTTAGCAACAGCAGGAATACCCATATACACCACACAAGGCAAGGGCGGCGGTATTTTTATTCAAGATAGTTTCGTACTCAATAAGACTTTGGTTTCAGAAGATGAACAAAAACAAATTTTGTTTTCTTTACAAAGTATGTCTGCAACAGAACTTATTGATACCCAACAAGTGCTTAACAGATTGCGAAACTTTTTCGCCAACCCCAATAGAGAATGGGTTGAGGTTGATTTTTCTCGGTGGGGGCATAGTCAGATAGATAACACAAAATTTGACATGCTGAAAAATGCCATCATTAGCGAGGTTGCTGTGTCTTTTGATTATTTAAGTCCATATAGTGCATATAAAGGGCGTGAAGTATATCCCCTTAAATTATCATTTAAATCCAAGGCATGGTATCTACAGTCCTTTTGCTTGACCGAAAAAGACTATAGAGTATTCAAATTTACCCGTATCAGCAACATGGAGGTTTTAAATAAGTCATTCAATAGCGGCGATTACGAAATTCCCTCACTTCAATCTGTAGAAGAAGCACCCGCCCCCGACTTTATCAATATTAGAATTTTCATTGCCCAAAACGCAAAATATCGAATCTATGATGAGTTTGCCGAAAGCGATATAACGGTTAACAACGATAATTCACTGACCCTACGCACGGCGTTGGGGCAATGGATATATGACTACATTCTTTCCTATGGTACGGCGGTTGAAGTATTAGAGCCGCAATATATCCGTGATGAACTGCTTGTTCGTATCGAAAAAATAAAAAATAAATACTTGTCTAAAACATGACGCACTGTTGTCACCTTATGTATGTTATGCTGTAGGTGTAGCGCGAATCAATAAACGCACAAATCTAAAATCTGAAGAGGAGATGTTATCATGCAAGAAAAGTTTTGCGAAAGTTGCGGTATGCCTATGGGAGAAACCGACGAAATGTACGGAACAGAAGCAAGTGGGAGCAAAAGCACAGATTATTGCACACACTGTTATGACAAGGGCGAATTTACGAATCCGAATATTACCTTGGAAGAAATGATTGAATTTGTTGCTAATGTGATGGTAAAAGATTTTGGTTTTTCGCCAGAGGATGCGAAAGAACAATGCGACGCAGGACTTCCTAATCTTAAACGCTGGAAAACAGCATAACGTACGCAAAAAGGGCAGACATGATGGTCTGCCCTTTTTTTAATCTTTTTTGTTGTATCGGCTGTGGGTTTATGATACAGTCAATATAGTGAAAAAGCGGGGGTTTTTATGGGTGTACATATTGATGGTTTTGCGTTTACATTTCAGGCAGGGCAGACAATTCTTGAGGTCGCACAGGCACATGGCATAAACATTCCTACAATGTGTCATGTGGATGGGCTTGCGCCTAGCGGGGCTTGTGGGCTTTGTGTTGTTGAAGGGGAAAATGGGAAACTTCTGCGGGCTTGTGCTACGGTGGCTGTAGATGGAATGGTGGTGCTTTCCCGTTCGCCAAAAGTGATTTCGGCTAGAAAGTCTATTTTGGAACTTAATTTATCCACCCACAGAGGGGATTGTAAAGCACCCTGTCAGTTGGCTTGTCCGGCAGAAAGTCATTGTCAGGGTTATATTGCGTTGATTGCCGCAGGTCAACTGGGTGAAGCGGTAAAGATTATGAAGGATGCACACCCTTTTCCAGCATCTATTGCCCGTTGTTGTTCGCGCCCTTGTGAGGAAGCGTGTCGCCGTGGATTGGTGGATGAAGCTGTAAACATTGCAGGGCTAAAAGGTTTTGCCGCTGACTATGCTTTGGAAGATGAATATGTGCCAGAAATTGCAGAAGATACGGGCAAATCTGTAGCGATTGTTGGCGGCGGGCCTGGGGGGCTGACCGCGGCATATTTTTTGCGGCGGTTGGGGCATAAAGTTAGTGTTTTTGAGGCAATGCCTAAGATGGGTGGACTTTTTCGTTATGGTATTCCAGAATATCGCTTACCAAAGGCTGTACTTGATGCAGAGCTTAAAATATTTTCACGGATGGGTGTTGAATTTTTTAATCATGTAAAGCCTAATGTTTCTCAACTAAAAAATGATTATGATACAGTCATTGTAGCCATTGGCGCAGGCGTGAGTAAGCCTTTGGGATGTATAGGGGATAATTTTGCCATTGGCGGGCTTGATTTTTTACGGGCAGTTGCTTGCAATAAGCCGCCGATAATTGGACGGCGTGTCGTGGTGGTGGGCGGCAATAATACAGCCATGGACGCAGCCAGAACCGCTTTGCGGTTGGGTGCAGAAGTATTTGTTTCCTATCGTCGAACAAAAAATGAAATGCCCGCCCAACAAACAGAAATCGAAGATGCTATTGCAGAAGGTGTACAATTTCTTTTCTTAACTGCTCCTATTGAAGTTTCAACAGATGGGATTAGACTGCAAAAAATGAAGCTTGGTACGCCAGATACCAGTGGACGCAGACAACCTGTTCCTATTGATGGGGAGAATGAATGGATACCGGCAGATACGGTTATTTCTGCCATTGGGCAGGATGTTTCATTAGAAGGCACAGGATTAGATTCACTGGATGGTATCATTGCAATAGGAGACGTTACAGGAACGACTGCATATGCAATAGAAGCCATTGGACAAGGGCGCAAGGTTGCGGGAGTTATTCACAAACATTTGAATGGTGAGGAGGATGATTTACATTGGGAAGTTATGCCTAAATTTTTAGTGCGCGATGCAAAAACTACTGAGGATTTTTCTGATATTCCTAAAAAACCAAGGCAGGGCAACCATGTCCATGAACTGACACCTGTTCAAGCTGCACATGAAGCCGAGCGTTGCCTCTCATGCGGTTGTTCGGATTATTATGAATGTAAGTTGATTGATTATGCGAATGAATACAATGCTTCACCAGATAAATATTCCTGCAATACACATCACAAGCCATTGGGGGCAATCGACACCAGTAATTTTTATTTCCACAGGGATATGAATAAGTGTATACATTGTAGTGTATGTGTACGTGTGTGCGCCCATCATGGGAATGCTTTAACCATGGCTGGGCGTGGATTTGATACAACTGTAGAAGCCGCCTTTGGTCAGCCTTTACAAAACCGCGATGAATGTACAATGTGCGGCAATTGTGTTGCATACTGCCCTACAGGTGCGTTGTATGAAGTGCCAAATATGAAAAAGGCCTTTATTACACCCCCTAATTTGACAGGAACTACATGTATCCTTTGTGATGAGTTTTGCCCAATGGTTATAGAGACAAAGGCTGGTCATATTTTGCGGTGCAGACCAATCATTGGGTACAATTATCTTTGCGAAAAAGGACGGTTTGGGTTTAGGTATCTTGGTGAAAAATTGATTGTGCCTTTGGTTCGCAAAGAAGGGATATTGCGCAGGGCTTCCATTGATGAAGCCGCAAAAGCCATACAAAGTGGATTTAATGTTTTAATGGCTCAATATGGTGGGCAAAGTATTGGTGTTGGGGTGAGTGCGCGGTATACTGTGGAAGATGTTGCGGCAGTGAAAGCATATGCAGAATATTTAGGCACTCCTCATGTGCTGACAACAGACACAGATGAGTATATGGAAGTATTACGCAGTGGCGCAGTCAAGGGACTTATTCACTTTGGTGATGACCTTCCGCCAGAAGTTGTGGAAATTCCGTTAGCGTTCCTAGTATTGCAAACGGCATATGTAACAAACACATCAAAAAAATCTGCTGCAAGGGCTAATGTCATTTTGCCTGCACCATCTTTTGGAGAAGTTGATGGGCATGTAAAGCATCCAAAATCAGGTGAGCTTTTACCAGTCAATGGTGCATTCCCTCCCGCATGTGGATATCAAACAAGAGACTTAATTAAAGGAGTAATGTAAATGTTAGCAAAAAAAAACAAGGCTCAAGTCGTTATTTTAACCACTGAAAATCCGACAGCACAAGAGGTTTATGCTGCTTCAGAACTTAGAAATTATTTAAACCTCATGACATGTGCGCCATTTGAAATTGTATCAACAGATGTATCAAAGCCTGTCATTGCCATTGGTGCGGCTTCTGCACGGTTTGGACTTGAATACGATGTTGTAAAACATGGCATTGATGGCTTTACCATAAAGACTATAGATACAAGTATTGGTATTGTAGGTGGTAAGCGTGGCATTATTTATGGTGTGTATGAATTGTTAGCCCAGTTGGGTTGCCGTTTCTTTACGCCAACATGCGAAAAAATCCCTGTTATTTTAGACCTGACCTTACCAGAATTAGATATCACGCAAAAACCTGTTTTAGAATATCGTGCCCATAATTATCGTGACTTTATTCAAAATCCCCGCTTTTCTGTAAAAAGCCGTGTCAATATGGGGTCAGTCCATGGCGGTGGAATTATTGCAGGGGATATAGATGAGGACTTTGGCGGTGGTATTCCGTATGCGTGGTTTGTGCATACTTTTGCATCAGAAATCATCCACCCTGATGATTACTTTGACACCCATCCAGAATACTTTTCTATGGTAGACGGCAAACGGTTACGGGATTTTTCTCAACTTTGTTTAACGAACTCTGACGTGTTGGAAATTGCTATTGAAAAAGTACGGGGGGCATTACTGGCTAAACCCTTATGCCGTATTATTTCTATTTCGCCCAATGACTGGTATAACTATTGTACCTGCCCATCCTGTGCGGCAATAGATGCAGAAGAAGGCACATGTGCGGGAAGTCTTATATGGTTTGTAAACCAAATTGCTGAACGGCTAGAAGATGAATTTCCCGAAGTTGTTTTCGATACATTGGCATATCAATATAGCCGTCAAGCACCTAAAAAGCTTCGCCCTCGCAGAAATGTATGTGTAAGGTTAAGCTCAATAGAATCCTGTTTCTCACATCCATTTGCTACTTGTGATGACGATAGCCGAAAAACTGCCCGTCCTGATGGCACAAAAACCAGCTTTTTAGAAGATTTAAGTGATTGGGCAAAGGTGTGCGACCGTCTTTATATTTGGGATTACACCACAGGTTTTGCACATTATCCTGCACCTCACGCCAACTGGAATGTCTTACAGCCAAATATGAAAGCATTTATTGACAACAATGCAAAAGGTGTTTTTGAGCAAGCTTGCGGCGCACTGGGCGGCGGTACAGATTTAAACGAAATGCGCGCCTATATTATAGGCAAACTTTTGTGGAACGCAGAATGTGACGTGCAAAAGCATATGCAGGAATTTGCCGAGTTTTATTATGGTGATGCCGCGCCGTACATCTTAGGATATGTAAAAGCCATGATGGATAAAGTAGAAAAAGATAATATTCATATAGGTTTTAATGACCAGTGCGATAAACCTTACCTTACTGAAGAAATGTTAAACATTTATGATGAATTTTTTGACAAAGCTGAAAATGCAGTACAAAGCGACCCAATTCGTTATGGGCGTGTTGCAAAGGCGCGGTTATCTATCCGCTGGGTTCGTTTAAAAAACAAACAAATGCTAAAAAATGAAATTGACCCAGTGGAAGTCAATCAATTTTTTCACGATTGGAAAGCTCATGGGTTAACCCGCATCGACGAATGGGTTAGTGCCGAAACCACCCTTCGCGCAATGCTAGAGGGTAAATGGCGCGGCACAGAGTTTTATATCCATTGGGATGTAGAAGGTAAAGAGCGATTATAGACGGGCAAAGTTTTTGCATTGCAAAAAACGTCGGTGTATGCTATACTCATGTAATTTATCATAGAGAATTTTCTATGTATAAATTGAATGTTAGACTTCAATTATTTTTTGAACATTCTGGCAACGCATGGAGTAAAACAGAAACGGAAATAATGAAGCTATAAAACAAGAAGGAGAATGTATTATGTCAAAATGTAGTAGTAACTACGCAAACGCTATTGTAAGACTGGATTTCCAGTATGCCCACAGATTTATGAATTATCCAGGGGAGGCACAATTTCTACATGGACATTCTGGGCTACTTGAAATTGAAATCGGCGGAGAGGTAGATGAACGGACAGGCTTTGCTTATCCAATTAAGGAAGCCCAAAAATTAGCTTGGGAAATTGCGGACAGCTTTCACCATGGCACTCTTTTCCAAGAAGGAGACCCTCTTCTTGAGCAAGTGCTTACAGGCTATGAAAAAGCTGGTATTCGTAATGGCGCACCACATACCACACCCCCTAAAAAACTCGACCATCCACTGGTATGGTCATACCCAGAGTGTCGCGTAGTCGTTACCAAAAAGGTTTCATCTTGTGAAAATTTCTGCGAAATGTTTTACGAATTGCTAAAAGATAAATTAAATATTAAGAAGATTACATTTAGGTCTTCTTCTCTTAATGCAGCTTCTCGGTGTTACGAATAATATTCTAATACAGCTTACTAAAGGGATATTTACCACTTTCTCTATTAAAAAGGAAAAAAGCGATATTTGAAGGTCAGCATAATATATTTATGTTGACCTTTGATACTTACTCGTTTCTTTTGTTTAGGATAAGAGATGTTATTGATATGGCGCGCGGTATAACGAAAGTTTATTTTATTTGTCCTTGAGATTTATACAAAATTGCCGAGAAAAAGGAGTAATTCAATTGAGAAGTTATTATTATAATTTGAAAATAAGAACAAAGATATTACTGGGATTTTGTGCAGTAATGATTATTTTATTGCTCATGGTTGTATACACTTTAGTAGGTTTGAGGGGAGTAATACACTCACACGAAAACCTTGCGAGTGGTCACTTTTTGCGGAGAGATACTCGTTATGATTACCGCTACGCTTTTGAAACGATGCAAAGACACACAAATGCTATGCTTATGTATGGAAGTGTAGGCGACAGGGCTAATGTGGAATTATCTGCCTCTCTTGCTTACGATGCGCTCTTGTATGCCATTGACTCCTTGGAAGAATATAAAAGACTGGTATTCCAAGATAATGACATACCACAAGATGAAAAAGCGTTGAGAGAGGTAACTGCAAATAGGGTTATAGCTATTTTATGGGATTATCACAATGGCATAATTCACCCTGTTTTTTATCTTGCCTTAGAAGGTGATGTTGCAGGGGGGATTCAAACAATCCGTGATGGTCAGGAAATTGCTGATTACTTAAATGAAGTCAATACGTTTTTGAATAGTATATCTGATGCGTGGATTGATGTTATTGATGCGAATAATCTTCAAGCCGAAACTAGGACATATACCATTATTGCAATAGCTTTAGCCTTCATAGTGATTGTATCTATAGTGATTACAATATTTACTGCAAATTCAATCAGTAAGCCATTAAAAAGACTTTCAAAGGATGCTTTGGATGTATCTCGCGGTAATATTGCAGTAAATATTAAAACTGGCAGAGCAGATGAGATAGGTCAAGTTTCAGATGCTTTTGTAGCCATTGTGAATAGTCTTAATGTGCTTATAGAATCTATCGCACTTGGCGTAAGAGAAACAAAGCAAGGTCGTATTCTCCATAATTATCAAGATGATAGGCTTAAAGGTGTTTATGCAACAATTTTAGGAAATACGAATAGTATTGCACGAGAATATAGAGATATTTTCGATATGCTAACAGACCCATTGGTATTTATTGATAAGCATTTCAAAGTGCTGTATGCCAATCCAGCAAGTAAGAAACTTACCAATGGAAGTCATGTTAATGTGGCAGATATACACATAAACGATTTTTTAAACACTGATATTTCAAATCACCCTGCCACTGTTAAAGCATTTAAGGAGGGGGTATCGCAAATCACAGAATTGCAATTACAATCAAACCCTAATCAGCATTTTGATTTAGAATATAAATGTATACCTTTTTCTTATGAAGGAAGTCATGAATCTGCCTTGCTAATGATGACAGACATGACCAATATCAGAAGTATGCAAAGGCATACTGATAAGCTAAACGCATACCGTAATGAGCGTACAGAGAAATTAACCAACACCATCGTGGCGGCTTTTGAGAAAGCCAATTTAACTGTGGATATTCCCCAAAGTGCTTTTGATGAAGATACAAAAGCCATTGCTTTAGAGCAGGATGCAGTAGAAACCATTGTGCAGAAGGCAACAGGTACAATCAAAAGTTATGTGGATGAAGTTAGCCGTGTTTTAGCCGCAGTTGCAGATGGCGATTTAACTGTCACAATAGACCGTGAGTATATAGGCGATTTTGTTTCCATTAAAAATTCCATAAACAATATCAGTAGCAGTTTGCATAAAACCATGTCTGAAATCTCATCTGCTGCTGACCAAGTATTATCAGGGGCAAGTCAAATATCCTCCAGTGCATTTGATTTATCAAATGGCGCACAAGAGCAAGCCCGTTCGGTGGAAGAACTTAATGATGCGATAGAGATGATTAACAGGCAAACCCAACAAAATGTAGATAATGCATTGACTGCTAATGAACTTTCTAATAAATCCACTACGAACGCACAAGAAGGCAATACGGCAATGAAGCAAATGGTGGAAGCCATGATGAAAATTAAAGAATCGTCTAATGGTATATCCCAGATTGTTCAAACCATTCAAAGCATTGCATTTCAAACAAATTTGCTTGCACTAAACGCGGCGGTAGAAGCGGCAAGAGCCGGCGAACACGGAAAAGGGTTTAGCGTGGTCGCTGACGAAGTACGCAGTCTTGCAGGTCGAAGTCAAATATCAGCCAAAGAAACAACTAGTCTTATAGAAGATTCTATCCGTCGTGTTGAAATTGGTTCAGAAATTGCGGAATCCACAGCCGAATCATTAAACGCCATTGTTGCAAGTGCAGGTGAAGTTTTAGAAATCATTGGCAACATTTCTGCCGCATCAAGAGAACAAGCGGAAGCAATTGAAAACATCAGTGATGGACTTGCACAAATCTCTAAAGTGACACAGAATAATACCACCGTTTCAGAAGAAGCGGCGGCGGCATCTCAAGAACTAAATTCACAAGCTGAAATGTTAAGGCAGTTGGTGACGTTTTTCAAATTGTAATAAATAAGTAAATTAAAACCAAAAGGTATCACATGCCTTTTGGTTTTTTTTAATTAAGTTTTAGGCAAAATATCAGGGAAAGCAAAAAATTCTGGTAAAATAATATCTACTTCTTGTGAAGTGGTTAATCCGATATAAGCATTAAGGATTTTTTCAAGGGATGTTTTAAAGTCGTGTCTTGCCGCGCCAGATGTGGCATTCAGCGGAATCTCCTGATAAAATTCTTCCCCAATGAAAACGCGTGCTGTGCCTACTAAATCGCCTTCTGTTACAGGTGCTTGTATTGATACGGGAATATAAAACTCTACATATACATCATCTTTTTCATAATCAGCAAGTGGTGCGCGTACACCAAAGTTAAAAGCATAATCTACAGCATCACATCGGGAGCGGGTGATAGGCATTTGTCCTGCAATTTCATCAGCGGTGACTAATGTTTCAAAGTTAAAGTTGTTAAAGCCAAAATTTAAAACTTCCTTAGTGTCTACCCATTTTTGAGCGCGTCCATCTGCACCCCAGCCAGATGCAAGCACGACCGAGATGAGCTGCATATCATCTCGCTTTGCCGCACCAACAAAGCAATGTCCTGCTTTGTTGGTAAACCCTGTTTTTACACCATTTGCACCAGTAAACTCGTGTAAAAGTCTGTTGCGGTTGTTCATTGTATAACCGCGCTTATCACTGCTAAAATTTGCAGAGTATGTGTTTGTAAGTGCTATAAATCCAGGGACATTTAGGGCGTATCGGGTAATGACAGCAAGGTCATATGCCGTAGAGTGATGGTCACCTGCATCAAGTCCACTGGCTGTTTCAAAAATTGTATTTTCCGCACCAAGTTCACGGGCTTTGGCAGTCATTTCTTTGCAAAAGGCTTCAACAGAACCTGAAAGATGTTCTGCAATGGCAACTGCTGAATCATTTGATGATTCAAGCATTAAAGCAAGCATTAAATCACCTAAGCGGATTTGCTCTCCGGCACTCAAATTCATTTTTACCTTGGGTGCAGAAGCGGCTTTTTTTGACACGGTTACAGTTTCATCCATGCGTCCGCTTTCTAATGCCAATATGGCAGTCATTATTTTTGTGGTACTTGCCATGGCTAGGGGTGTATGTTCATTTTTTCCCCATAAAACACGCCCTGTTTCTGCATCCATTAAAATTGCACCATGGGCTGCAACACTTGGCTTTTCAGGCTCTTTTTCTTCTCCAAGCACTTCTGCTGAAAAAATCAAAGAAAAAATAACTGCGGTTAGTAAGAATATTTTTTTCATAACATATACCTCCATTTGAAGGTATTATACGCTTTCTATGGCAAACTATGTATGATTGGCAATAGCATATAAAAACCCTAACTTTACCATATTAAGTTAGGGTCTATAAAAATAACAAGTGGTGAATCAATGATATTTTGACGGAAAAGTTCTATTGCTTCATCACCAAAATTTCCCCACATGGTAACAATCACACGATTAGACTCAACATCAAACCATGAACTGAAATTATCAAAAAGAGGAGCATGATATCGAAATGCATTCCATATATAATCAACTAACTCCATAAGTTCGTTTCGAGAAAACTCTACAAAATTTACATTCACACCTTCTAAATCCTCTAAAAAGAGTAAAAATTCAGCAGCTTCAGGAATATCAACGATGTGTACTACCATACTTTCATCATAGTGAACTTCACCTGCAAAATAGGATGGCGTAATAGCTATCCTCAAATCAGTTCCATAATTATAATTGTAGAAGAAAAAACTCCAGATACTTGAAGAGTTCCGTATGTTACGTGCCATAAGCCGCGCTGTTTCTTCACCATGAAAAAATGCCATGGATTCTTCAAAAAAATCAATGTTGGCATCGCTATCATCCCAATCAAAGTCGTCAGGGCGTTCCGGCGGGTTTACGCGGGTATGTGACTCTATACGCCATGTGCCGGCTCCTGCTGTTGTTCCTTGAACAAGCGGTGTCCAATCTTCTACAGGTGTAAATACTTGTCTCTCACCAGCTGTTCTGTGGAAAGATTCTGAAGTATTAAAGCTTCCGCAAGCAGTCAATATCACAACACTAAAAACAAAAATGAAAGCTAAAATAAATTTTATCATATCCAATCCCCATTTCCTAAGCAGTATTTTAGCTTAAAAACAAACATTCTACAATAAGCGCAGACCTCACTCTGCTAATAGCCTTCTTTCTCCCGATGAAAAAGAGTCATTATTTCTTGACCATTAATTTTTTTTTTCTCTTTTCCGTGTCTACTTTATTGACCTTTGTCCAGTAGCCGCTACCCCAATACAGGGAAAAGATAGTGATAAGTTTGAAGTATAAAATAAAGCAGAGTACACCATAACAGATGTAACCCTGCTTGAAATCATAAACCGTTACCTTTGCCGAGGGCGGCTTTTTTGTTTTGCTTAGACACTTTTCTCTTTTAAGCCTGTGTTACATTTTTCGCGCTTCATCAACAAGATACATTACATATCGTCTAATACTTGCCATAAAGCGGCTTTCGTCTAACTCTCCTTCTGCAATACGGCTTAATCCACGTTCCCATTTGCCTGTAGTTTCAGGTTGCCGCATTTCTGGAGGGACTATGCTGATGAGTTTTATGCCTTTTTCTGTTGGGGTAAGATTTTTTTTCACACGTTCCACATAGCCAGAAGATATTAGTTTTTCTATCATTGCAGCACGTGTTGCCGGTGTGCCAAGCCCTGATGATTTTAGGGCTTCTTTGAGTGCGTCGTCCTCTACAAAACGTCCTGCATTTTCCATTGCAGAAAGCAAAGTGGCTTCTGTATAAGGTTTTGGGGGCTGGGTTTTCTTTTGATGAACTTCTACCTCTATTGTGTTTACGGCTTCGCCTTTGCTCAAGGTTGGAATGGATACGTCTTCTTGGTCTGTTGCTTTTTTAGTTGGTTTTTCATGGGCATAAATTACCGTCCATCCTGGGGATTTTTCCATGCGTCCCCTTGTGCGGAAGGGTTCGCTTTCCACACGGGTTATCACTGTGGTCACATCATATATATGAGGCGGGTGGAAGGCGGCTAGAAAATTACGTAAAATTCGGTCATATACTGCCCGTTCATCGGAAGTTAAGGCAGACAGGGGCTTTTTACCCCCTGTGGGAATGATTGCATGGTGGTCTGTTACTTTTGTATCATTCACTATACGTGTGGTGATTGGTAGTTTTGGCAAAGCTAAAAGGTCGTCTGCAAAGCATTTGTATGGGTCATCGGTGATGGACTGTAAAATTGGGGTTAGTTTTGACACCATATCCTTGCTTAAATAGCGGCTGTCAGTCCGTGGATAGGTTATCAGTTTGTGCTTTTCATACAAAGCTTGGGCGACTTCTAAGGTCTTTTTTGCAGGGAAGCTTAGTTTGCGATTACATTCGCGCTGTAATTCTGTCAAGTCAAAGAGTTGAGGGGGCTGTTGACGCTTTTCTTCAGTGTCTATACTTTCTACTATTGCAGGCTTATTTTTGATTTTTTCGGCTATGTTTTCAGCTTTTTCCTTATCATAGGTTCGGTCTGTGTTTTCATTTTCAGCGTCCAGCCAAATACCTTGGTAAATTTGTGCGTTCGTTGCTTCAAAGTCGGCAGTTATTTCCCAATAGTCCCTCGGGTCGAAGTTTTTTATTTCATGATAGCGGTTAACCAACATTGCAAGGGTTGGGGTTTGCACACGTCCCATGGGCAACAAGTCTCCGCAAGCCAGTGTAAATGCACGGGTGGCATTCATGCCGACTAACCAGTCTGCTTCTGCACGGCATTTGGCAGATGCGTACAGATTATCGTATGCTTGTCCATCCTTCATTTTTGCCAGCCCATCAGAAATGGCGGCATCGGTTAGACTAGATATCCACAGGCGTTTTACAGGCTTTTTGCATTTCGCCCAATGATATATGTAGCGAAAAATAAGTTCCCCTTCACGTCCACTATCTGTTGCACAAATGATGGCGGTAACTTCTTTGTCATTCATCAACTTTTTAAGCAGATTCAGTTGGGTTATGGTTTTAGGCAAGGCTCTTAAACCCATATTTTCGGGCATAATTGGTAAGCTTGAAAATGCCCAGCGTTTTAGTGACGGGTCATAGTCTTCTGGTTCTTTTAGCGTGGCTAAATGCCCAATTGCCCATGAAATAATGTAATGATTACCATGCAAAAAGCCATCACCTTTTTGTGTACATTTAAGTACCTTTGCAATATCACGCCCAACAGATGGCTTTTCTGCGATTACTAAAGTCTTCACGTTCTATAGTCAGTCCTTTTTATATGACAAGATTTTTCTTAGACTTTGCCTACATATACTATACCATGATTACATAAGGAGTGCGACATGGGGAGAAAATTGAGACAAATCAATAGATTGTTGCGGCGGAGACGTAAACCGCCTAGACCAAGGCGTAAAAAAAGCGCGAAATCCACTGGGTTGCAAGTTCCGCGCAAGCTTATTGCCTTTGTGATGATGATTTTACTCATTGTAGCCGCAGGGCGCAGTTTCTACCGCTTTGACCGTCTGGTTATTCCATTGGCACTAGAAGCGGCAGAAATGCGTATTCAAGCTGAAATCAACAACGTTATAAATTCTGTTGTGCAGGATATCATCCACTATAATGATATCTCTGCTGAAGATTTTATTCTGCAAAGCCAACCGCTGGCAAGTCAATTGCCTGTGCTTTCCGTCAATACGGTTTTGGCAAATGAAGTATGCAACATTGCCGCCAAGCGCATTTCTTATCTTTTAAATAATCTTGAACCTGAAACCGTTTATGTACCAATGGGCATGGCACTTGGGGTTGATATCTTTGCACAGGTTGGCCCACGATTTTCATTTGACCTTGCACCCATTGGCAATGCCCTTGTTAACTATGAATCAAGTTTTACGGCAGTTGGTATCAATCAGACGCATTTTGCCGTGTGGCTAAATATAGAGTCGGTCGTGCGTATCATAAACCCAGGACAATCAACAGAAATTATCGTTTCACGCAATATTTCTCTGGTAGATACAGTGATAAGCGGCATTGTACCTGACACCTATCTTAATATGGACGCAGTGCCTCCTGTGTTACATCTTAACTAGTTCTGCTGCAATTTCTGCCGCTACACGTGCGTTATTAAATACCAATGCTTTATTGGCAACCACACTTTTGCCTTGAGTGATGTCATGAAGCTTTGCCAGTAAAAATGGTGTGGATTCTTTACCTCTTATGCCTTTGTCAATAGATTCTTGCACAGCGGTTTCAACTTTGGCTTGAATAAAGTCATAATCAAGCTCTGCATCTTGAGGAATTGGATTACATACTAATATTCCGCCTTTAAGTTTTAGTTTATGTGATGTAAAAACAACATCTGCAATGGCCTTCGTTGTTGGCAAGTTATAGTCTACTTTCATGCCGCTTTTTCTGGTATAAAAGTTAGGAAAATCATCGGTGTTATAACCAATGACTGGCACACCTGCGGTTTCTAAGTATTCCAATGTTAAAGGAATATCTAAAATTGATTTTGCCCCTGCACACACAACAGCCACTTTGGTTTGCGCAAGCTCTTCCAAATCAGCAGAAATATCAAAAGTGGTTTCAGCATTTCTGTGTACGCCACCTATGCCGCCCGTGGCAAACACTTTAATTCCTGCCATTTCTGCAAACATCATTGTACCTGAAACCGTTGTCGCACCGTCTCCTTTTTGAGAAATAATTGCCGCCACATCACGCCGAGAGCATTTGCGGATACCTTTGGTGGTGGCAAGAAACTCAACTTCGTCTGTACTCAATCCTACTTTTATTTTGCCGCCAATAATAGCAATGGTGGCTGGCACAGCACCAGCATCCCGAATAATTTTTTCACAGGTTTGTGCAGTTTCCAAGTTTTCAGGATAGTTAAAACCGTGTGAAATAATTGTAGACTCCAGCGCAACAATAGGTTTGTTTAATGCCAGTGCTTCTGATACTTCCTTACTCATGCTTAAATATTCCATTTTTAATACTCCTTTGAGAAATTTTTGGATTTACTGCACGTTCGCTTTGTAGGGCGGCTTGTGCCATGGCTTGAGAAAATTGCAATGTGTAATTTGCATCTTTCTTGTGCAATGTGCAGTAGATAAGCCCTGCCATCAATGCATCCCCTGCCCCGGTTGCGTTTATTGGAACAATCGGCGCAGGCTTATGCCACAATTGTTCTGTTTTTGTTTTATAAAAAATACCTTCCGCCCCAAGAGAAATGACGATGCGCTTTATACCTTGGGCAAGAAAATATGCGCCTGCTTTTTCAAGTGACCCATCACAGTTTATTGCCATATCGGCCAGACATTCAGCTTCTAGCCTGTTCATTTTTATAGTATGGAAGCGGCTTAGGACATTTTTTAACCGCTGTGCCTTTGTGACGGATATTGCATCTACAAAAATATCCTGGGCTGGGAACATGTCCAGTATAGCAGAAATTTCATGTTCTGATAAATTAGATTCCATCACTATAATTTCCGAATTGTTTATCACGGAAAAATTTTTACTCACATGTTCTAAACTAAGGGGTGTAGCATAGTCTACTATAGCCATTGCCATTTCACCATAATTATCAAGCATTGCAATGTAGGTAGAACTTACACCGCCTTCTTTAACTTGGCAATACTGCATATCTATGCCCATTTGTGTGCATTCATCCAAAAGATATTTACCCGCTGGGTCTGTTCCTATAGCGGCGATAAGCTTCACATCTACGTCAAGCCTTGCCAAGTTTTCTGCAATATTGCGCCCAACACCTCCTGCCGATTGGCTAATCGTGCCGGGGTTAGAGTCATTTACAATAAGCGTTGCATTTGACTTTGCAATGATGTCTAAAATCGCCGCACCAATGATACTGACATAAGGCATTATTCCACTCCTTCATTTTGTAAATTTCATCATTCACCGCTTTTGTCAATGATTTTTTTCATGATATCATGATATAATGGTATTATAACAAATAAGGAGGTTTTGCTATGATTTTTATGCCGATGGATATTGCATTTATTATTTTGGTTTTACCAGCGATTATATTTGCCGCATGGGCGCAGTACCGTGTCTCCAGTAGTTTTAAAAAATATTCCCAAATGCCAACCAGTAATGGGCTTACTGGGGCGCAAGCCGCAAAGGATGTATTGCAACAAGCAGGTGTTACCGGTGTCACTATTGAAAGAATTGCGGGTGATTTGACTGACCATTATGACCCTCATACTGCTACCATTCGCCTTTCTGAAAGTGTTTATGATAAGGCAAATGTTGCCGCAGTTGGGGTGGCTGCTCATGAAGCAGGACATGCCATTCAACATGCAGAAGGATATTCTCCAATGAAAATACGCTCGGCAATTATCCCTGTTACGAACTTTGGGTCTAGGTTTGCTGTACCACTTGTTATTGCAGGATTTGTACTTGGCATTATGGGGCTTGTCCATATTGGAATTATTTTATTTGGCGCAGTCGTATTTTTTCAGTTGGTGACGCTTCCTGTAGAGTTTAATGCATCTAATCGCGCAATTGCTACACTGGATGGCTATGCAATGCTGACCGTACCAGAGGTTGAAGGTGCAAAACGTGTACTTTCTGCCGCCGCACTAACATATGTAGGTGCGCTTGCGATTTCACTAGCGCAACTGATTAGGCTCATATTATTACGCAGACGCTAGAGACTAAAAATACTGATAGTAATCCGTTTTAATCATTCCATTAAAGAGTTTGCGTTTGGCGCGGGCTCTTTTTTTGTACGCTGTTTCAAAAAATTCATCAGGGGTGAGTACATATACATTCCAGTTTGTAGGATTAAAAAGCTTTCCAAGGTCTGCATATAGGGCTTCAGCTTCTTTCACTTGCCCAAGACGTTCGCCATAAGGGGGGTTGATTATCGCTATCCCTGAATCTGATGGTAAAATGGTTTGGTTCAATGGGCGGTTTTCAAATTGAATACAGTCATCTACGCCTGCTAATTCTGCGTTAGCTTTTGCCAGCTCTACTGCGGCAGGGTCTATATCTGCGGCAAAAATCGTTGGCTCTGCTTCTATACGTATTGCGGCATATGCTGTCTGGCGGGCTTGCTTCCACGTAGAAGATTCTATTTGGGGCCATGCTTCGGACACGAAGTTTCTTGCCAGCCCCGGTGCGATATTTTTTGCCCGCATTGCCGCTTCAATCGGCAAGGTTCCTGAACCGCAACATGGGTCTAAAAATGCTATCGGCGCACCTTTTTTATCAAACCCATCAAACCGTGCAAGGTCAATGAGTGCGGCTGCCATGGTTTCCTTCATAGGGGCTTTGGTGGCTTGTGCCCGATATCCCCGCTTATGCAGTCCGTTTCCCACACCTGTGGTGTCAATCGTCAATGTCACCACATCTTTTAGTAGTGCCGCCTGAATGGTAAATTCTGCACCTGTTTCTTTAAACCAATTGACTTTATATTTCTGCTTCATTTTTTCCACAACCGCTTTTTTGACAATTGACTGAACGTCAGGTACGCTAAAGAGTGTTGAGCGTACAGATTTGCCTGTGACTGTAAATTTACCATCTTCGGGAATCCATGCTTCCCATGGCAGGGCTTTTGTCTGCTCAAATAAATCATCAAATGTTGTTGCAGGAAATTCTGCAATTTTCAACAAGACTCTGTCTGCACTGCGAAGCCACAAATTGGCGCGGACTATGCCCTCTGCAATATCTTGGGGTGTAAATTCTATTTTGCCATCAAAGGTTTTTATATTATCAAACCCAAGTGCTGTTACTTCATGTTTTACAGTGGCTTCTAATCCAAATGCGGCTGTTGCTATAAGGGTTGTCATTTTCTGCTCCTTTTCCAATGGGCGTTACATCCCCAACCCCATGACACCTCCCGTTGCGCCATGGGTCGTTTTTTAGGGACTAATGTACAAAATCAATATTTTAACTATAATAACACATATCTTAGAAAGGGTCATGATTTTTATGTACAAGATTAAAATGACAGAAGGACGCGCCAAGCGTGGGACTATGGAAACGCCCCATGGCGTTATTGAAACACCTGTTTTTATGAATGTGGCAACTGCGGCGGCAATTAAAGGTGCTTTGTCAGCCATTGATTTACAAGATGTTGGTTGTCAAGTCGCACTTTGTAATACCTATCATTTGCATCTTCGCCCAAACGAAAGCATTGTGCAGAAATTGGGCGGGCTTCGTCCATTTATGGGGTGGGACGGGCCTGTGCTTACGGATTCTGGCGGGTTTCAAGTATTTTCACTAGCCGCCATACGCAAAATTAAAGAAGAAGGAGTTTATTTTTCTTCCCATATTGATGGACGGAAAATTTTTATGGGACCAGAAGAAAGCATGAATATCCAGTCGGCTTTGAGCGCGACCATTGCCATGGCATTTGATGAGTGCGCACCTTTTCCCTGCACACGAGATTACATGCTGGATTCTGTAGCGCGCACCACACGATGGCTTGAACGGTGTAAGACACGTATAAACTGGCTTAATGCCCAAGACAGCACGATAAATCCCAAACAAATGCTTTTTGGAATCAACCAAGGCGGTACTTTTGAAGATATCCGAATCGAACATGCTAAAGTTATATCGGATATGGATTTGGATGGATATGCTTTAGGAGGACTTGCAGTAGGTGAGCCTGCACCAGAAATGTATCGTATTTTAGAAGAAACTGTGCCATTTCTACCACAAAACAAACCCACTTATTTAATGGGTGTAGGCACGCCACAAAACATTTTAGAAGCCGTAGAGCGTGGTGTAGACTTTTTTGACTGTGTAATGCCTGCGCGAAATGGTAGGCATGGGCATGTATTTACCCGCAATGGAAAGCTTAATATAACCAATGCTATATTTGAATTAGATGACAGACCACTTGATGAAACATGCAACTGTTACACTTGCCGCACCCATAGCCGCGCTTATATTCGGCACTTATTTAAGGCAAAGGAAATGCTTGCCATGCGTCTTTGTGTTATTCACAATTTACATTTTTATAATGGCTTAATGAAAGAAATTCGTGAAGCGATTGAAACCAAAACTTTTACAGAATATAAGCGTAATATGCTTGAAAAAATGAATGGAGGTATCTCATGAACGTAATACCACTAGAAAAGCGCCAAGTAAACTTTGACGACCGAGGCGGTGTAGATAGTGTTTTAGAAATATACAATATCGAAACAGGGGCACGTCAAGCACTGAAAACCTACACAGGCATTATAGAAGCACCAAACTGGACACACGACGAAAAACTCATTTTCAATCAAAATGGCAGACTGGTATCTTATTGTTTATCAACAGGAAAAGAGACTCAAATTGATACGGGTATAGCCAATCGCTGCAATAACGACCATGTCCTGTCTCCAGACAGCATGGCTATTGCTGTTAGCCACCATACATGGGAAGATTTTGGGTCACGTATATATACCCTACCGATTGAAGGCGGAACCCCAACCCTCATCACACCCATTGCACCAAGCTACCTGCACGGCTGGTCACCTGATGGAAAAACCCTATCATACTGTGCAGAAAGAAACGGTCAATACGATATATACACCATACCTGCTATAGGTGGAAAAGAACAGCAATTAACAAACACTGTTGGTTTAGATGATGGCCCAGAATACGCCCCGTGCGGTAAGTATATTTGGTTTAACTCCACCCGAAGCGGGCTTATGCAAATATGGAGAATGGAAGCCAACGGAGACAATCCAACACAAATGACATTTGACGAATCTAATAGCTGGTTCCCTCATGTATCGCCTGATGGTAAATATGTAGTATATATCACATACAGAAAAGATGATGTAGCCCCAAACGACCACCCTCCAAACAAAACCGTGGAACTACGGCTAATGCCCGCTTCGGGGGGAGATTTTGAAGTACTTGCAGAACTTTTTGGGGGTCAAGGCACAATGAACGTAAACTCTTGGGCGAAGGATAGCAAGCGATTTGCATTTGTCTCTTATAAACAACCTTAACATTTGGAGGATAAGAGATGGACATACCAGAAAGAATAATCAAATGCTGATAACTTCACTATTTCATTTATGACAATCTCTCCTTCTCTGAAACAAAAGCCCATTCATGGTCAGTTTCCATGCAAACCTCAAAATCAAGCCCATATCCTTTAATGTTGTACGTTAGGAATGTATATTGCCCAATTCGCCCATTATTGCTTGGAATGCCTGTCATATCTGAAAAATCGCCTATATCAGTTGGTGATAGATTGGCATTTTTTAATCGAGAATGAACCATATAGTATTCGTCTTTATCTGCAAATCTCGGAAAATGAAATGTTCCTTCCCCTTGAACATAAGGAGTTTCTGAGGGAAAGCACCATATATAGCTACCATTCTCGAAAACTATCACATCAGCAACGCCGTCTTTCCAATCTTTTGCAAACTTAACTTTTTCCTCAAAAATAATCTTTGTTACGTTTTTCAACCAATTAATTTGTTCCGCCGAAAGATTCAAAGCTAAATCCATAAATCTTCTCTCCTTATCTTTTATGCGAGTTTCCATCTTTTTATTTTTAAGAATGGAAACTCGCTCCAAAAGTTAAAATCAAATTTTTGTAACTACAGGTACAGCCATTTTTGCCCCGACTTTATTTGCCGCACCAAAATTAAACTTAGGTGCAACATCATCAGAAAAGGCATAGCCATATAATTCTGCCCTATAGGTTTCGATAGATTCCATTACAACATCAATAGCTTTTCCAAAATCTTCTTCGTTTTCAAAAGGCATACCGCAAAAATACAGCATTGTGCATTGTGGTAGGTCAAGCATTTCGTAACCTTCTGGCAGTGACTTGTTGAAATCATAAGGAACTTCAACGCCAGCTGCACAAGTTGATGTGCCGTTTTTCATGAATTTGGGCGGAAGCTCTAAAATCGCAGCATTATCAAATTTTTCCGATATGCTGTTGAGCAAACCTTCCCAATCACAACCTTTTTCACTGCAAAACGAAAAGTAATCTGTTGCGTTTTCAGAGCGCAGTAAAATTAGTTTGCGGTCTGGTCGAGTAACGGCTTGTACCGTAACCGTGCTAGAAAATCCATTTTTCATAATCTCATCATTCCTTCTCTTTTCGTAAAGACAATAATAATCACGAATTGGATAGTAGGTAAAATAGCTTACAGGGGGCTTTTCAAGACGATATTTCTTAGGCGTTATATCAAATTGTTTTGAAAAGGCTCTTGTAAAACCATCATGGGAATCAAAGCCGCCACTTAAAGCAACATCAATAACTTTTTTGTCTGAATCACGAAGTTTTTGCGCCGCAATTGTAAGCCTTAATGTCCTTATATACTCAAAAGGCGTTTTGTCCAAAAGTTCTTTGAACACTCGTATAGAGTGCCATAAACTGTACCCTGCAACTTGGCTTAAATCTTGCATTGTTATTTCCTCATCAATGCGTGTGACGATATACTCCTGCATTCTGGACACAGCACTAACTTTCTCCAAATCCTGCATTATTATCACCTCCCAATACGATTATAGAATAAATGATAAATTAGCTCTCGACCTTAATTGCTCATTGTACCGTTTGCATTGCAAACGTACTTAATAATCTCGCCAACCAACGATTCACTTTGGTCTAAGCCAGGGTCAGAGTTAGTCATTACGATAACGCCACTTTGCCCTTCGATATATGTTCGGAGTTTGCATTGCATACCAACGCCCCAACCTTGCGACATAAAATATGATTCTGTTTCGTTGTCTTTATTGAGGAAAAGAAACACGCCCAAGCCTGCGTGTTCGTCACAGCCGTAGGGGGTTAGCATACGCCGTGCCATTTCTTGGTTGAGAACCAAGCCGTCTTTGCCGTGATATGATTTAAGCAAGTCAATAATAATGCTTGCAAGTTCTCTTGTTGTTGTCCATAATGCCGCCCCTTCTATGTTTGGGTAGGTGGCACGGACTTCTTTTACTACATGACCATGCTTGTTGTGACCAACAGCGCAATCGTCTATTGAAATACCATCGTACGCATTTCTACCCATTTCCCAAAAGAATGTCCGAGATAATTTAAGTGGTTTGAAAATAATCCATTCAGCGGCTTGCGGTATGGATTCGCCTAAAACATCAATAAGTACTTGATTTATAATGCAATATCCCGCATCTGAATATTGGCAAGTGGTTTCGGGTTCGTATTTTATGTTGACTTCTTTAGGGCTGTAGCTTGTTGCGCCTTTCAAAATATCAACAAGGCTTGGAACGCTATCGCCGTCTTTGTATGGGTTAAAGCTACCCGCTATATCAACCAACCCTGCTTGGTGAGCCAATAAGTTCGCAAGCGTGACTTTTTTTGTCTTTGTAAACTCGTTATCAGGGATTTTCCATGATGTAAGGTATTCGTTTACATCTTTATGCAAATCCAACTTCCCAGATTGCGTTAATCTCAACACGCATATGGCTGTTATCATCTTTGACATTGAGCAAGCATGAAAGATGGAGTTATCATCAACTGTTTTACCAGTTCCTTTTTCAAGCGTTCCAAAATGCTTACTCCAACTAATCTCGCCATCAGCAAAATGAGTTACACTAACGCCTGGTATATTAAAATGCTTCATTCTTTCTGTTACAACCATGTTCATTTCCTCCAGCTTCTTTATTAGTTATCCTTTATATCCACTCATTAACTGCCAACGTCCTCCAAACCTATCAGTCAAGGCGCAAGTCAAAGAGCAATATGTTTGGCTACATAGCGGAGTTGTTACTGTTCCTCCCTTAGATAATAACTCAAAAGCAGTTTTTAGTTCATAATCAGAATCAAAATGAATTAAAAGATCAACCTTAAATGAATTTTCTGAAACCTCTTGAACGCCATTTTTAACAGCATCTGCATCATCGCCCAGAGCGATTGTTTGCCTGCCGATTTTTATTTCCGCATAATACACCAAGTCTTTTTCGTCATCAGCGTATTGATAATCCTTTGGATTTGCTTGCGAAAATAGGATTTTGCTCTTAATTGTAGCTCCAAAAGCCTTTACATATAAATCAATCGCTTGATTTGCCACCCCTGCAAACCCTAAAATTGGTTCAACTTTCATAATGAATTATCCCTCCGTTTTTATAAACTGCCTTTTGTTTCCGTATCATCAGAAGTAAAGGGCAAGTTGTAGGTTTCTGTGGTAAGGCACAAAACAGCCCAGTCATCCATGCGCGGCATTGTTCAATGGGTTTTCCGTTATCGCCTTACTCCTTAGATACCGCACATGGTTCAATCATCCTTGTCACACTTCTTTGTTCTATTTTACCAAGCTTAACACGGCAACAGTGTGTCCTATTTCATGGGAACAGGTAAAATTATTTTTAATTTCACCTGTTCCATTTTCGACTGGAACGGATACACTAACCTGCACAAAAAAGATAAGGTCATGTTAAAATAAAGCCCTAAAGGAGGAAAACACATGACCGAAAAACGAGCAAGAAGAGAGTACCCAGAAGAGTTCAAAAAACAA